>Ga0209345_10001783_pt1 | contig 24923 bp, 27 predicted proteins | sample Cruoilmetagenom7_FD_187294 | JGI IMG/M metagenome (GOLD analysis project Ga0209345, IMG submission 187294) | Oil polluted marine microbial communities from Coal Oil Point, Santa Barbara, California, USA - Sample 7 (SPAdes) (version 2) | ecosystem: Environmental > Aquatic > Marine > Oil seeps ...
AAAAGTGGTGGCCAGATAGTGTTCCAAAAAACGTTAAATTTGAAGAAAAAACTACAAACCAATTTTTAGACGCGCAAGTAGAAAAATATGGCGATCTAAATTTTATTTGGTTTTTAGAAACATGGATAACGTATAGTGAATTTCAAGATTATGTGAAAAGATTTGCAACTGGTTTACATAATCTAGGTGTTAAAAAAGGCGATGTTGTTGCATTGCTTATGGGGAATAGTATTCAATACGTACTAGGATATTATGCTATAACGAGAATAGGAGCAATCGCATCTGGGATTAATCCAACATACAAACCATTAGAGATTTTATACCAATTAGATGTAACACAAGCTAAATTTCTGATCGGTTACGATGCGTTCTTTGACGAAAATAGTAAATCTCGAAAAAAGCATAATTTACCCTATATTGGCGAAATACTTGGCAAGAGTTCAGTTGAAAAAGTAATTTATACTAATCTTGCTGATTTAGCGCATGGTTTAGGTTTCAAAAGAGTATTAGGAAAAGCCTTAGGAATGATTCCAAAGGGAAAAGTGAATATCCCCGGTGCTGTTAGTTTTATGGATTTATTAAAAACAGAACCAAATGTTCCTAAAGTTGAGTTTGATGTAAAAACTCATCCCGCTACTTATATTATGACGGGAGGAACAACAGGGTTACCAAAAGCGGCTGTTCTTTCTCATTTTAATGTAGTTTCTAATGCAGAACAGTGTAAATATTGGTTAGGGGGTGAAAAACCTGGAATTGCAAATATCGGAGTACTTCCATTTTTTCATAGTTATTCCCATACCGTAGTGATGAACGGTACTATTGCTTTTGGAGGATGGATAATGTGTTTTCCATCACCACCACCCACAGATGAGTTATTGGCAGATATTGAAAGGTTGCCTGCCCCAAAAGGTATCGTTTATGCTGGAGCTGAGATTTTGTTTAAACGCTTAGCTGATTTTCCAAACATAAAAGAAAAATATCCAGGGGTTGTGGGTAAATTAATTTTATGTGTATCTTCAGCTGGACCTTTGCATAGACCTGTTCATGATGCTTTTGTGGAGAATACAGGTGGTAATATTGTGGAAGGATTTGGATTAACAGAAACTAGTCCCTTTGTTAGCGCAGGGAATTTATTTGGTGAAAGCCCTATTGGAACAATTGGAATGCCATCTCCAGGAACTGAATGGGGAATATGGCCATCAGAGAATTTTGATGAGGGTCCTATCTGTCTTGGTAATCCAAATGATTCTAATTTTGGAGAAGAACATTCTGGAGAAATTTGTATTCACGGTCCACAAGTTATGTACGAATACCTCAATCAAACTGAGGAAACAAACGATACAATCAAGAATTACGATGGAAAATTATGGTTATTAACTGGAGATATAGGATTTATGAATGATGATGGTACAATTGAAATCAAAGATCGTAAAAAACAACTAATTAAAGTAGCTGGGCACTCAGTCTTCCCAAAAGAAGTTGAATCGATGTTAATGAGACATGAAGCCGTATCAGAAGCTGCTGTTTCTGGTCTACCGGACCCTGCTGGAAAAGTTGGCGAAATTACAAAAGCTTGGGTTGAATTAAAACCCGAATATGTTGGGAAGATCACGACAGAGGAATTAATTGCTTGGACTCAAGAAAACTTGACGAAATGGAAGTGTCCCGCAATGATCGATTTTATACAAGAAGTTCCTAAAAATATTCTTGGTAAAATTCAGCGCAGAGAACTTCAAATCAACGATCCTATCTGGAAAGAAAAGCACGCGTAATAAAACCTAATATTAGCATTAATAGTATCAAGTTTTAATTTTTTTTTATTTTCTTTTTTAAATTTTAAAGGATTAATTATTTCTATTTATAAAAAGTATTTTTAATACACTTACATTAAATAGATTAAATCTTCTATTTGATTAGAAAGTCAATTAATAAAAGTATATGTTTTTTTTAATAAAATATAAATATCAATTTTGAGGATTGTTAGAAATTACTGAATTAAACATTTATATTTTGGAAAAAGTTATTCACGAAATCGCTCCTGAACTAATTGATATTTATAACATTAGAGAAGACGAATCGGAAGAACAACAAATTAAGACTGGACGACTTCACGAGAACAGAATCTTAGGAATCATGCTAAAATTCTATCTCGAGGGAAAAAAAAAGGTAACTACGAGAGACGTCGAAATAGAATATAAAAAATTCTTTAAAGAAATCGCCCGTTCAACCATATCAACTTATTTAAATATGTTGAAAAAAGAATCTACATTATATAAAGAAAGAGATGGAAGATTAGTTTACTACATATTTTTTGAAGATCCACCCACAGAAGTTAGCGCATTTTGGTTTACTAGATTGTTTTGTGTTGATCCAGCATACTTTTCTAGAGCGATATATTTTTCGAGTTTGTACTCAATTGCGGAAATAATAGTTAAAAAACACATGAAAAAAGGTAATTACGCTGAGTTAGTCGTCACATTTAGATATTTAACTGGAATAATAATTTTATATATCCTTAAAAATCGAAGCTCAAAATGCGTTTTATGTCAGTTTAGTAAACAAGAAAGATATATTGAATTTCTAGAAGCCTTAGATTCGGCAATAAAGGATAGAACTGATGTATTACCTAGCGAATTACAAGAAAGTTTGAAGAAAAAGTACGCGGAAATCCCAAATTTTGGAGGATATTATTTCAAAGATGAAAATAAAGAAATCGAGATGATTGAACAACTTCTTAGCTTTGCGAACCAATTCAAGAAGGATATGGAATATCAAACTATGGTTTTAAATAGGAGAATTAACACACGAATACTTGAAAAGGTTCCTGTAAATAATAAATAACCAAATTCTTCTCAATAAATAGTAGTAATCAAACTATACTTTAATAAAAGATATAAGGTATTCTTTAAAAACGAGTTTTACTTTAGCTTAGTATCTTTGGGAATTATTAAGCATCAATCTCGTCAGGGCTTCGAATGTCTTCTCAACATTTTCTCCTGTTTTACTAGATGTTTCAATAAAACCGTCAACATTTCTTGATCTCGCAATTTTTATTCCTTCTTCCGCTGAAACTTCCCTATTCTCTGCTAAATCTGCTTTACCGCCCACTGCAATAATGGGAAATACATCCTCGGCTCGAATTTCTTTCCTAATAACGCTAAGCCAATCGTCTATGTGAGCGAGGGAAGAATAATTTGTTATGTCGAATAAGAATAGACCTCCCCGAGCACCTCTAACATATGTAGGAAGTAAAAACCTAAACCGTTCTTCTCCGCCGAAATCCCATATCTGTAATTTTACTTTCTCCTTGTCAACTTCTAAGCTCTTAACCTCAAAATCTACTCCAATGGTCATTTTTGAATCAGAAACAAACAAATTAGTCAAAAATCTTTGAGTTAGAGTAGTCTTCCCACAGCCAGCATCTCCAAAAATAATGATCTTAAAGGTTGCATCGTACATTTTTGTTCATTCCTCCTCCAAGCACAAATTCAAATCTTAAATATTTCGTCTGCTTCAATAATTTGATATCTATACAAATATTTTAATTCGATTTCTATAATAAATAATCGTATTTACAATTATAAATCTTTAAGTGTTATTAAATTATCAAATAGTCTTAAAAATTAATTAAAAGAACAATGTTAAAAAACTATCTAATTTGGAAATTAAAGAAATTTAAGTTAAATTTATTAAAGTAAAAGTTGAGTATATTGAGATGACATGAAAAAAAAAATTAAATGGTCAGAATATATTGAGTTTGACCCTAAGAAGTTTGAAATCGTAACATCAACATTCGGCGTGAAAAAAATATATGCTAGTGCTCTAATGCCGATTAGGGGAAAAGAAGGATTTCGAAAGTTAGATTACGAATTTGCTGAAAAAAAACTAAATATTATTGAAGTTATGGATAAATTAGACGAGTGTCACTTCAATGTATTTGGGCTTGTTATCAAAGATACTGATGGAGCTTGCGTGTGGGATACTGAAGTTGGTTGGAATCCTACTGGGAGGGATATATTAGGTGAGTTTTGCGATGCTGGAAAGGATAGAAATATAAAAATAATTGTTTCTTTTACAAGCATGAATGACGCGTACCAAGGGAATATACATCCTGACCGAGTTAGCGTTCATGGAAAAAGTGGAAAAAAGTATGGTATAAAATATAAAAAAGGAGATATTTCAACGCACGAAGAGGGAGAAATGAGAGTTGAATTACCTGAGAATGTTTTATTTAAAGATTATAAAGCAAAAGTTCCCTTTCTAACAGAAAACATGGATAGGGAGCAGGGGAAGGCAAGGGGTGCAAGAGGGACGGGTTATATACCATCCACAAGTTTTATGTGTCCTAATAGCGAACACATTAATTATTTAGTAGAGCTTACAAAAGAAGTCGTAAAAAATTACCCTATTAAAGGGTTCTTTGCTGATTACATTAGATACGATGGAGCTTTCATGGATTTATGCGCTTGCCATCGCTGTATAGAAAAATATAGAACAACTTATGGACCTAAAGCAAAATTACTAACAAGTCATGAATGGTATGAGTTTAAATCAGATACAATTGCGGAATACGCACAAAAGCTCCAGAACGCAATAAAAAGCGTTAATATCAACTGTATCTCAGGATGGTTTTGCCTTCCTGGTCCTAAAAAAATGTTTACGCAAAAAAGATTAGGTCAAGATTGGAAAAAATTATCTTCGATTTTAGACGTGGCATCTCCAATGGAATACCCATATTTAATGGGAACACGAGATGACGGATGGTATTGGGGCAAGGTGGGTGGCTTTTTTTATTGGTACTTCATAAGAAATATGAAAAAGAGAATTCACGAATTCAAAAGTCCGATACTAGCGGTCACGAATTCAGTTGAGTGTAACAACGATGAAATGTTAAAACAAATGAGGGGTTTTGATTTTGGTTTAGGAATCGCGATATTTAAATATTTTGGTACGACTGAGGCTCAGTGGCATGGTTTAAAAGAATATGCTGAAAAAGAAATAGGTTTAGAGAATTTAATTATAAACTAAGTTTTATTTTTTAATTCATTATACCGAAAACAATAGGTTGTATGGTCATTTACAATTCCAACTGCTTGTAAAAAGGAGTAAATTATAGTTGATCCTACAAATTTGAAGCCTCTTCTCTTCAAATCTTTACTAATTCTGTCAGAAAGTTCTGTATTGGATGGTAATTCTTTTAATACATTCCAAGAATTATGAACTACCTTATTATTAACAAAACCCCATATATAATTATCAAAAGAACCAAATTCTTCTTGTATATTAATGAATGATTTTGCGTTTGAGATTACTGATTGGATTTTTAATCGATTTCGTATAATTCCCTTATTTTGCATTAATTCTTCAATTTTAAGTTCAGTATACTTTGAAATACAAATATAATCAAAATTATCAAATGCCTTCCTAAAGTTACCTCTTTTTTGAAGCACAGTGTTCCAACTTAAGCCAGCTTGCATCCCTTCTAAGATTAAGAGCTCATATAGATTTTTTTCGTCATGTTCAGGGGTACCCCATTCTTTATCGTGATATTCCTCCATTAGGGCATTATTTTCTGCCCATTCGCATCTTTTCACCATTAATTTATTACTTTTATTTATTTTGTGAATTTTAAGCTGTGATTGATACAGTTACAGCCGTATTACAAACAATTATTTTGTCAGAAGTATCTCCTAGTTTTTTAATCATTATTCCTTTAGCAACCAAACCTCCCTTCTCTATCTCAATCGATTTTTCACCAAACGGAATCGCTTTTAAGACTTCTTCTTTTTTAACATTATCGGGATAAGGTGCTCCAATCTTTTCATGTGCAATCATTTTTAATAGATCGTTTGGTTCTTTTAAGCCACAAATCTCTAATAATCCCGCAAGACAGTTGTTTGAAATAGCATTTTTGACAGCCTTAATAGCAGCATTAGTGCAATCATCATCGTGTCCGTGCTGATCTATGCCAAACCCTAGTTGTACGAAAAAACGCTTCATAATTTATATCTCTTTATTTTAATTCAAGTCTTCAACTATCTTAAGAAAGTCTGTGTATGGAATGGCTGTCCAACTCTCTGCGAAAGTAGCTCCAGCAGCACGGGAAAGCAGCGAAACCTTTGCGGCTTCTAGTTCATTTTTTGCTTCGAAAATATCAAGAAAGTCATAAGGACCTAATATCGCGTAATGTGCGATCCATTTAATATTAGGTACTTTCTCTTTAACTAGTTCTAGATATTTTTCACCCTGCTCTTTCCTTTTTTCTACTAAATCAGGATTTTGAAGTTTAGTTGCAAGTATATATATAGGCATAGAGAAAATTATTATACTTTAGCTTATAAATTTAGGTTATTTTTAATCTCTCTTCACGGAATTAAAATTTTATTCTATTAAAATTTATAATTATGAAATTGCAATAGAATAGGGATATAACCCTATACCCTCTATCTCATCAACCAATACGGCATTTGGGATTACTTTTTTAATTATATTGTACCCCGCATTGACATCGGCGTTTAAAATAATTCCTTTTTTACTTCGAAATAGTCCTCTGTTAATTCGTTTTCCGGCATAGTTTTTGTGTTTTTGAATCAATTCGTTATCTAAAAAACTGCATTTAGAAGTATAAGATTCCTTTTCTATGATAACATCGATTCCTACTAATTTGGATTTGTATTGAATTTGAGAAATCAATTTGAAATAGGGAAGCTGAACGAACTTTTGGTTATTTCTCCGCCCCATATTAACTTTTTGTTTCCAGAATCGGTTGTACCCTATAATTATCGTTCCAAGATTATTATCGGCGCAATAATTAATAATTCTTCTTGAAATTTTATGAAATTGGTCGTTTATTTTGTTATTTCGCTTTTTAGTTAGTTTTTGAATTCTTCTCGTTTCAAACGCAATCCCTAGCTTATCTTTAACGCTTTTATAACTTGCTAATTGTTTGTTGTAGAATTGATTAGTGGACTTGACAATACCACCTTTAATAATTGCAGGTTGTAATCCTGCATTATTTACCATAGTTACGATATTTGCTAATCCTAAATCAATCCCTAAAATTCTTTTTTTATTTAATTTCAAATTTTTTACTTCTTTCTCGTATATAATCTCTACAATGCAATATAACCCCCTAGGAACGAGCCTTACTTGATGTAATTGGTTTTTAATGCGCGTTTTTATTGGAGATATGACTACTTTTTCAGGGAAATATAAGTAGCCTTCCTTGATTCGACATTGTTGATTAGTGAAAATGGATACGAACTCTCCGTTCTTCTTCTTATACTTTGGAGGTTTAGGGCGTCCTTGATACTTTCTTGGGTGTGCCTTCCAATCTTTAAGGGAATTAAAAAATGATTTCCAATTCTTATCAACTAACCTTAATATCTGTTGAGCTGTTTGTGAAGGAAGTTTCTGATACACCTCTTTATCTTTTAACATATACCATAAATCGTAGTATCTTAGCCAACTTCCTAAATAAAAAAATTCTTGCCTTACGTAATAATTTGCCACATTATAGATGTTTTTGGATAAATGGCATAAGTACGAGAGGTTTGCCGTCTTTTTTATCTGGATTTGTTCAGTTAGTCTCATTCCTATGTGTTTCAATAGACATTTACGCTAATAATAAAGGAGAGTGTGTAAATTTACAGATAATTTAGAGGTATTTTAAGGAATTTATAAATAAAGGGAAATTAAAATTAATATAAATTTATATTAAAAATTTTATTTATTGCTTTAAACTAATATTTAAAAAACTATTTTCTTTTAAGAGAGAATAATTGAAAAAAGATTTTGTAATAAATGTAAGTGAAGAGAAAGGGTTCAAATGGAAAAAGGAACAGAAAATCTTTATGAAATTAATGAAAGTATTTACCAAAGATTTGAAGAAAAATATAATGTACTTTACCGGCGTACTTGGGACAAAACACTAACAACCTACGGAAAAATGTTTGATGAGAATTTACATCATCATATTAATTCAAAGAAGGAAGGATATTCTCGGATTGATTTTGCGTTAGTTGCAGCTGGATGGACGGTCTACGAAAAGTTTCCTTATGCTTTTGCTTGGGAAAGAGAAAAACCAGAAGGTGGAGATTATGGAGTAAATTGGATGCAATCGAAATATAAAATAGAGAATCCTAAAACATTTACTCAACAAGTAAAAAAAGTTGCTAAATTTTTTGGTGCTTCATTAGTAGGAGTTGCTAATGTTAATGAGAAATGGATTTATAAAACGGGTTTCATAAGACCTCCATTAACTAGCGAATCAGACTCAAAAAAAGATATTAGAGAAGGAAACGTCCAAAATTCAATATTAGAAAGCCCTATCAATTTACCAGAAGGTGTAAACAAAGTTATTGTTATGGGCATTGAAATGGACAAAAATGCAGTTTCTACCTCACCTGCTCAGCCCGCAGCCGCAGCATCTGCTATAGCTTACTCAAAAATGGCTTTTGCAATTTCGTGTCTTGGGGAATTTATTAGAAATTTAGGTTATCGAGCAATTCAATGTGGTAATGATACCGCACTTAGTATACCATTAGCAATCGATGCTGGGTTTGGAGCTTTAGGTAGAAACGGACTATTGATTACGCCCGAATATGGACCAAGAGTGCGGATTTGTAAAGTTTTTACTGACCTTCCATTAATATTGGATGAACCTAATCTAAAATTTATTAATAAAATTGAAAAATTTTGCAAAAATTGCAATAAATGTGCTGAAGCTTGTGAAACCAAGGCTATAACAAAGGACAAAGAACCTAGTTTTGAACCTCCAACCATATCTAACAATTCAGGTGTAAAAAAATTTTATGTAAATGTAGAAAAATGTTTTGAATTTTGGATTGAAAACTCTTCAGATTGCGGAAATTGTATCGCGGCATGTCCTTTTTCTGGAATTAAGAAATACTACTCAGCATTAGAATTTTGGGAATAACAAATAGTTATAATTTTAAATTTGAATAAGTTAAATTAAATCAAGATTATATTATCAAGATGGTGTAATTATGGATAAAATTAAAGTAGGAATCGTTGGGTCTGGTTTTATTGCTGAACATCATTGTCATTCTTATTCATTGCTTCCAAATGTAGAAATTGTGGGAATTTCTTCTTTAAATGAAGATGAAGCAAAAAGTCTTATGAATAGATATGGAATCCTTGGTAATCCATATAAAAACTACAAAGATTTATTGAAACTCGATTGTGATGCTATTTCTGCTTGTGTACCAAATTATTTACATAAAGATATAGCCATTGACATTTTGAATTCTGGAAAGCACGCTCTTATAGAAAAACCTTTAGCTAGAAACACCAGTGAAGGAAAAGAGATGTTAGACGTTGAGAAAGCTTCAAACAGGAAGATTTTTTACTGTGAAAATAACATGTACGCACCATCATTTAGTAAAGTTAAAGAGATTGTCGAGGAGGGCGCCTTAGGAAAAATTTACATGGGACGCGGAAAGGAACAACATTCTGGTCCTCATTCTGCATGGTTTTATAAGTTAAAAGATTCAGGAGGTGGTGTTTTATTAGATTTAGGAATACACGATATTGCTTGTTTAGTTTGGTATCTTGGATGCGATGTTAAAGAAGTATTCTGTCAAGTAAAAACGATACAACCAGATCGAGGTAAATTTGGTAAGTGTGAAGTCGAAGATAATGTTGTAGGAGTTCTATACTTTGAAAACGACGCCCAAGTAGTAATTGAAGAGTCGTGGACAGCGCCAGGAGGTTATGACATGAGATTTGAATTATTTGGTACTGAAGGGCAAGTTAAAGTTGCTCCAACATTTTCTAACTTAATGAGCGTTTATAGCGAAAAAGGGTTTGGGTATGCTGTAGAAAAAGCTGGAACTACAAAGGGTTGGACATTTCCCGTTCCTGCTGAGGCTTGGTCTTTTGGGTACCCCCAAGAAATAGCTCATTTTATCGATTGCATATTAAATAATAAAAAACCGCTGACCGATGGCAACTACGGTTATAAAATTCTAAAAATTGTCGAAACAATGTATAAAAGCGCAGAATCTAGGAAGATTGAAGAGGTTCTATATTAAATCATTTTTATTTTTAAAATAATATTTATATTATACTCTCGTTACCTTACTATGGAAGAAGAACTCAAGCAATTTTACATAGACTTATTCGCTCCACTTCCCAGATGTGGTCCAGGTTCAGTTGAAACAACAAGAAAAGCTTTTTCTTTTTTAAAATCTCAACCTAAAGATCCTAAAATATTGGATATAGGAACAGGGACGGGTATGTCTACCATTGAACTAGCTAAAATTTCAGACGGTAAAATAATCGCGATTGATATTATACATGAATATCTTGATATCTTAAAAAAAAAGGCTTCAATTAACGGAATAGATAATATCGAGACTGTAAAAATGTCAATGGATTCGATAGAATATAAAGACGAGACATTTGATATACTTTGGAGCGAGGGATCTATATTTGTAATAGGGTTCGAAGAAGGAATAAAATCATGGAAAAGATTATTAAAACCCGAAGGATACTTAGCAGTATCCGATATGGTGTGGTTTAAAAAAGACGCACCAATCGAGGTCATTGAATTTTGGGATAGTTTTTATCCTCAAATGTTAGAACAAAATGAAGCTATAGAAATGATTAAGAAATATGGTTATAACTTAATTGCTAACTTTAAATTTCAAGAAGATCCTGATTGGTGGGAGAACCTATATATTCCTCTGGAGAAACATTTACCCGAAGTCAAGAAAAAATACAGCCACAAAAAGGAATTTTTAGCTGAAATAGAATTCACCGAACAAGAAATTAATTTCTTCAAGAAATATTCGAATTTCTACGGATATATGTTCTATATTATGCAAAAATAATATAGAAAATAAATAAAAAGAAAAAATAAGGTTATTTATACTCCCCTTTATACCATGAACGTTGGCTTTTTTTGAGGTCATCTGAGAGATGATCAGGATGATATTGGTCGAATTCTTCCCGTAATTCATAACTCACACCATATCGTACATCATCTACAGGATGATTTGTTTTGAACTTTTTGGCACGGAGGGTCAAATAAAAGTATTGCCAACTTTTTCAAATTTGATGAGTGTTTATAGTGAAAAAGGATATGGATATGCCTTGGAAAAAGCAGGAACTACTAGAGGATGGACATTCCCTGTTCCGGCTGAAACTTGGAATTTTGGATATCCCCAAGAAATTGCCCATTTCATGAATTGTATATTGAATAGTATAAAACCTTTAACAGACGCGAAATTTGGTTTGAAAATATTGAAGATTGTCGAAACAATGTACAAAAGTGCTCAATCAAACAAAATAGAAGAAGTATATTACTAAAAGAGAAAAAAACTAAGATTACTTATAATGTCCGCCGTACCAATCCCTCTGGGATCTTTGAATATCTTCGGGCATATCTTCAAAAGGTGATAATTCTTCTTCAAAAGTAAACGCTACACCATATCGAATGTTAGTAGAAGGGTGAACATATCCTGTCTTAGCAATTCCATTTGCCGCTCGTCTTGCAGTACGCCTAACTATTAAAGATGCTCCTTTAATGTAAAAATATTTCCAAATTCTATCCTCTTCAATTAGTTCCAAAAATATTCCTTCATGCATTCCTTGATCTGACTGGATTGGGTCAAATTTATCAGTATCTTCCTTCCATTTCAATAATAATTTTTTATTATCCGTCATTTTGATGTACCAAATATTTATTTAAATAACCTAGTTTCTCATTTATAATTTTATTTAAATAGTAATCTTAGATTAATCAGATTTTTTCAAAGAGAAAATAAATCTAACAATTGAATCTAACTTTTCTTTTGAAGCTAAAAGGATCTCATGTGGAAATTCTATGCTTCTCGTATAGATACCTGAAACAACTGGGAAATTTTTATCATCGCTTTTCACTCCGCCCCAATTAGTTTTAGAATAGTCAATTCCTTTTTTTAAATTTACATTTTTAAAGCAATCTAAGCTATGTAATGGGGGGTAACAATTATCTGTAGGTATGCCATTTCTATTCAACTTTTTATAAAATTCCACTTTGTTAAGACCACTAAATTTTTCCGGTTCAAATACTATTGGAAAAACATACCACCCTAGTTCTGTTGTACCGGGTGTTGGTTTCATAGTTTTTATCCCATCTATCTCATTTAACTTATTCATAAAGTAATTAGCATTCTCATTTCTTAGTTTATGTTGAGAGGGGAGTTTTTCTAACTGGGTTCTAAGCACTGCTGCCTGATACTCAGTCATCCTATAATTTGTACCATAACTTAAATGTTTGTAGAAGTAAGCGTTCTTTTTCCTTCCACAATCAGTATAAGAATAAATATTATCTGCTAATTCCTTGGAATTACAAATTATTGCTCCACCTTCTCCACTTGTTAAGACTTTCGAAGCTTGGAAGCTAAATGCTCCTGCGTCTCCCCAGTTGCCCAGTCTTTTTCCTTTAAATCTAGAACCGTGTGCGTGTGCACAATCTTCAATAACAAATAGGTTGTGTTTTGAAGATATTTCCGTTAATTTATCCATTTCGACGGGATTACCACCTAAATGGACGGGTATAATTGCTTTAGTTCTTTGAGTGATGAGACTCTCGATTTTATCTACATCCATGACAAGAGTTTCTGGGTCTATATCACAAAATACTGGCGCTGCGTTTGTAGCTATTACTGCTGAAGCAGATGCAACAAAGGTGTAATCTGAAACAATAACTTCATCGCCTAAACCAATATTAAATCCCATTAGTGCCGCTTCTATGGCTACCGTTCCATTACATACGGCTACGCAATACTTTGCTTCTTGAAATTTAGCAAATTCTACTTGAAATTCCCAGACATTCTCACCTTGGTGTGTACCTGGAGCACCGCACCACCAATCGCCAGATTTTATTACTTTCTTTAAGGCATTTATCTCTTTGTCGTCATATATTGGCCATTTAGGAAAATTTCTCTTAGCATTTTGTTCAAATGACATACACGAATCAACTTTTCTAATATTAGAATATCAAAAATTTTATGAGCTAATAATAAATAAATAAATAGTAAAGAATTAAAATATATGAGATTCTAACGTAATTTAAAATGATTATCGTCGATAAAAAAACGATTGCGGAATTTTTAGCCGATTATATCACAAATCTCTCAATAACTGAAATTGAAAATTTAATTGAGATACCTCCTCCGGATTTTGATTTTTCCTATGCATTTCCTTGTTTTCAGCTGGCAAAATTTGAAAAAAAAGCGCCCAACATCATAGCAAAGGAATTAAAAAAGAGAATAAAATTAGCTGATTATTTAGAAATCATAGAAGCGACTGGACCTTATTTAAATTTTAAAGTAAGACCACAGGTAGTTTTACAAGAAATTTTTAAACTTCAAGAAGATTACGGAAGAATCTATGAAAAATTAGGCAAAGGTAAATCAGACCCGTTGAGAATTGTAATAGAATACCCCGCACCAAATACAAATAAACCGCTTCACTTAGGACACATCCGTAATATGTTATTAGGCCGTTCTCTCTCGAACCTTTTTAAATATAAAGAAGAACTTGTTTTCGAGGTGAATCTAAATAATGATAGAGGAATCCACATATGTAAATCTATGTTCGCTTACAAAAAGTGGGGAAACAAAAAAGAGCCAAATATAAAATCCGATCACTTCGTAGGAAAATTTTACGTTAAATATAATCAGATGGAAAAAGAAGACGATAAGTTAATAGTTGAAGTCTACAACATGCTTAAATTATGGGAAAAAAATGATCCTGATGTTAGGGCTTTATGGAAAAAAATGAATGGTTGGGCACTTGAGGGTTTTAAAGAAACTTATAAAAAATTAAATATATCGTTTGATAAAGAGTATTTTGAATCTGATATTTATTGGAGGGGTAAAGAAAAAGTTCTAGAAGGATTTAATAAAGGCATTTTCAAAAAAACTGAAGATGGAGCTATTTTTGCTGATTTAAAAGAAAGCTATAATTTACCAAATAAATTTTTAATAAGAAGAGATGGCACATCGTTGTACATAACTCAAGACATTTACTTAGCATTCCAGAAAAAAGAAGATTTCAATTACGACAAATCCATTTATGTAGTGGGAAATGAACAAGATTTATATTTTAAACAGTTATTTGCTGTTTTGGATATGATTGGATTTAAGGAAGATAAATTTCACTTGTCATATGGAATGATTTATTTACCAGAAGGAAAAATGAAAAGCCGAGAAGGAATAATAGTTGATGCCGATGAGATAATTGATAAAATTCAATTACTGGCTTATGAAGAGGTAAATAAAAGATATCCAGAGCTTACAGACAAGAAAAAAAAAGAAAGAGCTAAATCTATTGGTATGGCAGCGCTCTCCTTTTTCATTTTGAAATTTAACTCTAAATCGGATTTTATTTTTAACCCTAAAGAAAGTATTTCTTTTGAAGGTGAAACAGGACCTTACATTCAATATTGTTACGCAAGAATTGAATCGATAATTACGAAATCAAAAGAATTTATTGACTTAAATATTAAATGGGAGTTAATAAAACACGAAAAAGAAATATCTTTAATTAAACAATTAAATTATTTTCCAGAGATCTTAGATTCCATAAAAAGAAATTATAACATCCATCTAATTCCACAATACCTTTTAAATTTATGTCAAGCGTTTAACTCTTTTTATTCTTCTTGCCAAGTTATATCTGATAATAAAGAATTAGAAAAAGCGAGGTTACTATTAATTAGATGTGTTCAAATCGTGACCAAAGTAGGATTAGATATATTGGGAATAGATACGTTAAATCAAATGTAACAAACTAAGATTAGAAGGAATAAAACATGGTTTTTTATGATTTTGGCGAGACTATTGATAAAGATACTAGATTCGTAATTTTTGGAATCCCTTGGGACTACTTAACTACTCTTAAGGCTGCTAATTCTGCCACTGCCCCTCAAAAAATTCGAGAAATTACTTCAAATTTAGCATTAACAACTGAAATGGGCGTTGAAATACCTAAATTAAAAGTTGTCGATATAGGAAATGTATCGATTGAACCTACTAATGTTAATAAAAATCTTGAGGAAATTAAAAGATTTATAAGTTTGATTTTCCATCAAAAAAAGGATGTTGTTCCAATAATGATAGGCGGTGACCACTTTTGCACCTTTCCAGTTGTAAAAGCTTTGGTAGATTCTTTTGAAAATAAAAACGAATTCGGCGTTTTAATTTTTGACGCTCATCTCGATTTATATAAAGAATGGGATAAAAAGTTGTACTCTCACGCGACAATCTCTCATCGTTTGTATGAATTAAATTTTATCAATAAATATAATATGCTTATTGTTGGAACGAGGGATATAGATGTCCCTGAATTAGATTTTGCAAAAAAGGAAGATATAGTTCATTTTAACGCTTACTTACTCCATGATTTCGGTATTGACAAATTTACGGATAATATTATTGATTTTTTTGAAAATTCCCATATAAAACAGATATATATTTCGATTGATATCGATGTGTTAGACCCTTCTATAGCACCGGGAACGGGATATGCTATTCCTGGAGGTTTTACTTATCGAGAGTTATGGAAAATATTAAGAAAATTGGCTAAAAACTTTGATGTTATTGCCTTTGATTTAGTTGAAGTTTGTCCAAATTTAGATTTGTTAAATAAAGTAACATCTAATTTAGCTGCTAAGTTAATAATAGAATTAATTTCTTTTATCTATAACAAACATAAAATTGATGATTATGCCAAATGAAAATATAAGAAAGAAGTTGAAAAATGTAAATCAATTCAAAATCGATGAGAATGACGATATTTTCGATTTTATGCAGTCATTAAAAGACACAGGGTTTAACGCTAAGCGTTTAGCTTTAGCTTGTGAAATTTATAAGGAGATGATTGAAGATAAAAAATGCATTAAATTTTTTGGTCTTGCTGGGGCTTTAGTTCCTGCAGGAATGCAAAGAGTTATTCACGACTTCGTTGAAGAAGGGTTTATTGACATTCTTGTTACTACTGGCGCTTCTTTAACTCACGACATTGCCGAAACATTAGGATATCATCATTTACAGGGGGAATTAAACGTAAAAGAGGTTGATGACTATGAATTACATAAACAAGATTTAAACAGAATCTACGATGTATACTTGCCGAATAAGGTTTACGAAGGTATTGAAGATTACGTATCAAATTTAGATATTCCTGACGAAAATATGCCTGTTAGTTCTTTTTTAAAGCTCCTTGGAGATCAATTACCTGATAATGAAAGTTCTATTTTAAAAATCTGTGCAAAAAAAAATGTCCCAATATTTTGTCCCGCTTTTACGGATTCAGGTTTGGCTTTACAGTTAGGATTTCATCACCAAAATTTAAATCTTAACCACTTTAAAGACATGTTAAAGATGGTTGATCTAGCTTGGGGTGCTAAACAAGCGGGCGTTTGTATTATTGGTGGAGGTGTTCCTAAGAATTTTATTATGCAATCCTTGCAATTTTGTCCTAATTCCGCGAAGTACGCAATTCAAATAACAATGGATCGCCCAGAACAAGGCGGTCTTAGTGGAGCAACTTTTCAAGAAGCAATATCTTGGGGAAAAGTAAGTCAAGAAGCGAAGTTTTCAACGGTTATTTCAGATGCGACGATTGCATTACCATTAATTTTATGGTTTTTAAAAAAGTCAAAGAAAAATAGTTAACATCTTGAAATATTACTTGAATTATTATAAATTTTAATAAAATAATCCTTTTAGTTTTTGATCAACATTCTTCGTATCAGAACCAACAATTTCATCAAGATTCTTCTTAAAAACCTTAAATTGAGAGATTTCTGATAAATTTTTCCCCTCATTTTGAACTTTAAATTCCTTAGCAACTTTAATCAATAGAGGATGGACGATTTTATAAACATATTTATCTATTTTTTTCTGTTTATCTATAATTGCATACGAAACTAAAAGCTCGGGCTCGATATTATCTTCTGTTAAAATTTCTTCATTAATAAAAGCTAAAGTAAATTTATTTCCTTGAAAATATTCTACAGAACCTGTAGAAAATGCAGTCTCTGCGAAATTCAAGAGTGCTGTAAGCAAACCACTTCTTAAATCGGCATCGATTTTTCCTAAAGTAGTTTTGTGATAACTTTTTTTTACTAATGTGAAACCTCGAAACATCAAACCTGCTTCCCGTATAACCATAATTTTAAATCTTTTTTGTGTTTTATTATATACTCTTATCAAGAATTCGTTGAGCCGATATTTTAAATATAACAATTATATATAATAAATTCATTGCTGGTAAACCGATTTTTTCAGTTTCTTAATAAATACTTTACTATTAGACGAATGGAAAATTGAAAATTAATAACATATGTAAAATTAATTCAAATATGATCGATAGAGAAAAACTAGAACTTTGCGCAAAAAATATTGTCAATAGTATTAACATAAAAAAGAAAGGGGAATGTGTTTTCATCAAAGGAGGTACTTATAGTCAGGATTTATTAGAGGAAATCGCGTTAAATGTGTATAGAAAAGGGGGGCTTCCTCATATCTCGTCCACAAGCGATAGTTTTACAGAATCGTTCTTCCTCGATAAAAAAATTTCAAGCGAAATTCTGACAATTACGCCCAAACATTATTTGAAGTTAATCGAAAGCATAGACGCATATATCGTCATTGAACCTTACGAAGATCCATCGATTATAAATGATGCACCTAGAGAGAAAATTCTAGCTAGAGCTAAAGCTCTTGCTCCTATTAAAGATGTCCTTTATGGAGCTAAAGAAGAGTTTGCTCCAGGAAAAAAATGGTGCTATGCTGGTTGGCCTTCCCAAAAAGCAGCAGCATTTTATAATATAAAGTATGATTTACTTGAAAAATTTATCGTGGGTGGAATAAGCGTTCCTCAGAAAGATCTACAACAAATCACTTCAAACTTATCTAAGAATTTTAACAACGCGAAGAAAGTTCACATTACTGATGATTTGGGAACAAACTTCTGGGTTTCCATAGAAGACCGCGTAATCATCCTCGATGATGGGTTATTATCAGATGAACAAATTGCTAAAGGCGATTTAGGAGGAAATTTACCTGCTGGAGAAGTTTTCTTTCCACCTCACGAAAATCAGGGTGAAGGAACGATATTTTGCCCTTTAACTAAAGATAGATTTAGTAATAAAATCATAAGAAATATCGAACTAATTTTTAAGAACGGAAGACTATTAATCGATAAAGTTACTGCTGATGAGAACTTGGATGACTTAATAACTACATTTAAACAAAGTGAAAAAATAGATAAGGAAAAAAATTTAGCTGAATTACGCACTTATAACGTTGCAGAATTAGGGATCGGCTGCAATCCTACAATAACAAAAGCAATTGGGTACATTCTTACAGATGAAAAGATAAATGGAAGCGTACATGTTGCTTTTGGGGGAAATAAAATGATGGGGGGAACCTCGGTTTCTCAAATGCACTGGGATTTTGTTTCAGCTCCACAAGCTAATATAACAGTTGAATACAAAGATGGCATAAAAAAACTTATTATGGAAAAAGGCAAATTAGTTTAATAATCAACATTATTTCGACTTTCAAAAGAAATATAAAGGCTTTCTAATAGTAAAGGAAGTTGAATATGGTTAATTAAACCAATTATATTAAGTCATATAAACAGTATAGGAAAAAAACTATTAATTAAATTCTTTAATTTGTTTGATTTTATTTAACAATACGAGAGTTAGCTGAATTCCGCAAGAAAAAGCCAATAAGATTGAAGAAAGAGAAATCAATGCTTCCACACTAATAAAAACAGATAACGATGTTCCTATAGGAGTAAAAATAATATTTGCGATTGATTGGCACATTAATAATATCTGATACACAAAAGTTTTATATCGCGTATTTACTGAAATAGTTTGAGCGATGGATACATACATATAATTAGCTATATAACCTACAAATGCAAGACCACATTGAATCGCTAGAAACATTGGAAAATTTGAGAAAGGTAAGAGAACAAGGAAAAATAAATAGAAGCAACAAAAGACAAAGAGAAGAAAAATATTATTTAGCCTTTTAGCGATTCTTGAAGCAAAGCAATATCCAAGAAGCGCAAATATCGTTATGACATAATATAAAGAAAAGAAAATTCTTAACGAAAACTCATTATATCTCGTTAAAACCCAAGAACTAACTAACGATAAAAAGATTAAATCCGAGGACGCTAAAAAAAAAGCAATAAATAAGAAAATTGCAAACCAAAAAACCCTTTTATGGCTCTCTTCTTTAATACTTTTACTTTCAATATCTTTATTACTATTTTTTGAACTTAGATCGCTGAATATGGTGTTATTTTTCAAAAACAGAACTATAGAGAGCAATGGCAAAGTCAACATCCAACCTATCGTGAAGAACAATTCCCATTGCGGTAAAGAATAAATATTTTTAATAATAAAATCGAAAAATAAAGATAATAAAAGAAAACTAACGCCTCTTGCTCCGTTTACGATTAATATTATATGGTGTTTAATTTTTGGCGATTCCATGCTAAGCGTAAGGAAAACCTTACTCATAATTGTACGAATAAACATCCTGCTTAGAAAATATACTCCCATAAAAATCCCATACAATAATAGGATGTTTTTATTAATAAGAAAAATTGAGAAGCACGAACATAACAAAATACTGCAAAGAAATATAAAGATTTTATGATTTCGTTCAGATTCTATATGAGCATCAAATATATAGGCAATAAGAGGCGTTATTAATAACGATAGATACCCAAAAAATTGGATGAATGCTAAATTATTTCGATTAACAGCCAAAATCTCGTAATAAAACAACGGAATGTATAAACAAAAATACGCTTCAAATACTCCCAATGTGAAATATACTAAGAAAAAAATTCCATATATCTTTTTAACAATCATCTAAAGGACCTTTACACTTTATTTCTAACTAGATTAGATAGATATATTATTTTTAGGATTTTGATATTTAAAGAAAAAGGTTTTGTTAACAATAAATACAATATTTTCATTAGATCCTTCTCATATCCCCACTCTCTATATGAGTCGTTCACTTTCAGAATTAGAACTAAGTGCCCCCCATCATCCACATTCTAATATTTTTAACTATAAAAATTTCTTTCTGGAGAATCCGATAAACATAATCGCTTAATAATTCTTTACATATTCTAATATCGCTTGATGCCACTTCTTTTAACGTTTTAGATCTTTTGTTCTTCTCCACCATAATTAAGATGATAAAATGAGTATCGATGAGTTATTTTATGAAATTTTGTAATACTAAAAGGGTTTTTTCCAATATTTTAACTTTAAAAGTTATGCGATCTGCATCAAATTGATGTTTCTCCACTAAAGATTTATCTATTGTTGAAAAACCAATATATACTAATCCCACAGGCTTCTCAGGCGTACCACCAGTCGGTCCTGCGATGCCAGTAATCCCTATTCCTATGTCGACATTTGAAAGCACTCTAATGTTATGCGCCAATTGTTTTGCTACCGTATAAGATACTGCTCCATGCTGATTTATACTCTCAAGATCAACATTTAAAAGATCAATTTTAGAATTATTGCTATAACAGATGATTCCACGTTCAAATACTTTAGAAGCGCCAGAAATATTAGTTATTGCGTTTGAAATATACCCTCCTGTACACGATTCTGCAATTGCTAATTTGATATTATTCTTTGTAAATTTAACGACAATGTCTTTAACTCTATCTAAAATTATCATTATTTTTCTATCACTATTTTATATATTATTTTTTCTGGTTAATATTCTAAGAAACTGGAAGATTTATAACAATTCATTGAATAATAAAAAGCAATATAAATAAAAAACAATATTTATAATTTATATTTTAAAGTAGTTTAGAAGAAATAAAAATCATAATGTGATTCTATGAATGAAAGCGATGAAAGGAAAGATTTCGTTTTTAAAATAACCGTGATAGGGGATGGTGGCGTCGGAAAAACATCCTTAATCAAAAAATATACTAAAGGCAGTTTTAAAAAAGAATATATAAAAACTTTAGGCGCACAGTTTTCGAAATATGAGGAGAAAATTAAAAATAGTCAAGTTAAATTATTCTTCTGGGATATTGCTGGTCAAGCAGAATTCTCATTTATGCGGCCAACATTCTATAAAGGGAGTAAAGCCGCAATTATAGTTTTTTCTCATGCTCCTAAAGAAGAAAAAAGTTTTACTCACATCTCAGATTGGCACGAAGATATTAAAAAATATTGTGGAGATATTCCAATTGTATTATTCGGTAATAAAATTGATTTAGTAGGCAAAGGATCATTAGATGATAGCAAGTTTGAAAAGATTATTAATGAAAGGAGTTTTTTGGGATATTACAAAACGAGCGCAAAAACAGGGACCGGCGTTTATAAAGCCTTTCAAGCAATCATAAAAACCCTTTATGAAAAATATAAGGATCAATAAAATTAATTCAATAATCTACTGGTATTCATAAGGATAATTTATGTCAGTAAATTTTCAACAAGGTTACCCGAGGATTTTATTCTTCTCATCGTCCTATTGTACTCCTTGTAAACCAGTAGAAGAAATGTTGAAGAGAATTAATATATCAATGTTTGGTAAAAAATTGTACATAGAAAAAATAGATGTAGAAAAAAATTACAAATTAACTAATGAATATAAAATCACCTCCTTACCTACGGTAATTGTGGCAGAGAGAAGGTTAAGTTTAAATATTCAAGAGGAGGATATTATTGACGCGATATTATATGGTTTTATTTCCTCCGTAAAAATATAATTATAAAAAAATTAAGAAAAAAAGGAGTTTTAAAAAATGGATAGATCGTTGCTTTCGAAAATTTTAATACAAATGAGAAAACATTTGGAAGATGGAAAAGAGATTGGAGATATGAAGGTAGGGGCTTTATTAGCTCTTGGTCACCAACTAGAAGCTATATTTTACTATTTAGGTCATGAATTGGGAACTATCCTAAAAGTAAAACAAATTAAAGACGCTAGCAACATACCTGAAGCATTAAAAGAAAAAATCACCGAATACAATTTAGGAGAGGTCGAGATTACCGAAAGTTCAGAGGAATTAGTTCAATTGAAACTAAGAGGGCATTCTTCAATTAAAGCTCTCATCAATAAAGGGATTAAAACAGAAGGGAGTTTTTGTTCCTTCGAAGCGGGCTTATTAGCAGGTTTGGTTGAAAGAATGACTAATATACATTGTTTCGCTCAAGAAGTAGATTGCTGTTTACAATCAGGAAAAAATTACTGTGAATTTATGATCGTATTTCAAAAGGATTAATTTAAAATCCATTATCTTTCAAGTATTTTGAGTTTGTTGGTGTAGGTATAAAAATAAAGTTGAAATTAAAATACTAGTTAAGGCTCAACGAATTAGTTTTAATTTCAGTTACAACTTTTTTTAAGAGTAATTTATCTGAATTTGTAGTTTACAAATTTGACTAAATATTTTTAGATCAACCAAATAAGATTAACTTTAGTAATATTAAAAATAAAAAAATAAATAATGAATAAATTAAATGAAGGTTATATCTTGATAATCAGTATTGCCTAATTCCTTTTTCGCGACACCAAGCTCCCGCACCTGTACATTTAACAGCTTTACAGCTTCTCTAACAATTGATCTTTTTTTTGCTCCTGTACAAACAATCCTTCCAGTGCTAAATATTAAAAATACAGTTTTTGGATCTGGCATTCGGTAAATTAAACCAGGGAAGACTTCCGGCTCGTACATAGCAAACTCCATTACAATAGCGGCCATATTTAAATCTATATTTGTGTGCAAATCTCCACTAGCTACTATATTTTGAATCGTAATTTCGGGATTGGATACTTTTATTCCGGCTTTTCTTATATTCTTTAGCACCTTCTCCACAACCCTATCAGCTTCTGATGCTTTGCGCATACCAGTAACTACCATCTTTCCAGTTGAGAAAATTAATATAGTTGCTTTCGGTTTAAGAATTCTCATAACTAATCCTGGAAATCTTTCTGGATTATATTCAACATCAGCATGTTTACGAGCAATTATATTTAAATCGATTTTTTCTGTGATTTCGACTACAACTGTTGCTACGACATTCTCTATCTTGTAATCGATTCCTTCGGCCTTATCTGCCTCATCGTCGAATTCATCGTCGTCATCTTCTTCCTCTTCTTCCTTTACTTCTTTTACTTCTTTTAATTCTTTTACTTCTTTTGCTTCTTTTACTTCTTTTACCATCTTACATCAATATTGATAAATATGATTTGAATTAATTTAAGAAAAAATATATTCTTTTAAAAAGGGGTATTTCTTTATAAATGATTTTTTGTTTATAAAGTCTTTATAAATAAATAAAAATTCAGATATAAAATATATTGAAATTAAATTTACATCTTTATTTATTTAAAGCTTTATCCAAAATTTTCTTTGTGATTTCTATAAAAGCGTCTTCTACATTAGATCCTGTTTTAGCAGAAGTGGATACAAATTCCATGTTATTACTCTTTGCAAATTCGCTTGCTTCACTCTCAGTAATTTTGATTTTATCGGTTAAATCGTTTTTGTTTCCAATTAGAACCAAAGGCTCGTCTCCTCTAGCGTCTTTAAAGTCTTGGATCCAATCATGAAGTTTTTCATAAGATTTTCTTTTAGTACAATCGTATATAACTAAAGCGCCATTTGCACCTTCTAAATACAACCTCCGGAGACTTCTAAAGCTTTCTTGACCACCAAGATCCCATATCTGAGCAGAAACATCGCCATACTCTTTAAAGTCCATATCTTTCTTCAATAGGTTTACACCAAGAGTTGATTTATATGACTCTTTAAATCTATTTTCGATAAATCTATAAAGCAATGAGGTTTTACCGACATTGGCTTCTCCAAGTAAACAAATTTTTAGAATATAGTTTGGTTCAGGTTCAGTGGTCATAATTATTCACATTAATTATTGACTTTATATACTTTCATAATAATGCTTATCCTTATTAATAATTTTCACCTAAATATCTAGGAGTTTTTTAATTGCAGTGAAATAAGTTTTTAATTAGATTAACGAGATTTAAGATAAATTAGTTTGAGTGTCAACATTTTTCGATATAGCAGTAACACAGTTAAAATATTCCCCATATAAATCTTTTAGTAGATTATTTGTCTTAGCTTTATGATAGGCAAAGAGAAATAATTGATTCAAGGATACATCGTGATTGTTTTTGTATATATCCCTTTTTAATTCGAATAATTCACTATTTTGATCTATGAAATTACATAGAATGTATCTATTTTCATTACGCAATTGTAATTCGTTTAATAAACCATACATCCTTAAAATTAATGGTCCTTGATATTTGATTTTATTATGGTTGATAGATTGAAAGAATTGAAGGAATTTATTTCTCTTTAATAATATCGACATAAATAATAATATCGAAATATTATTTATTTTCTTTAATAATATCTACGTAATATATTCATTGGAAATTAAAGTAATAATCAAAACCCTTATATTTATTTTGAGCTTCTTTAAATTCATATTTTATATTTTCAACTTTAGCATTTTTCGGACCTTGTTTTGCGAACTCAAGTAATTTCTTTAAGTCACTTTCAGTTCCTTCTGCTTCGATATAGACACTTCCATCAGTCAAATTTTTAACAAATCCAGTTAAACCTATTTTGCGTGCCACTTTACGCGTAGTGTAGCGAAAGAAAACACCTTGAACGCTTCCATATACTTTGATTATAATTCTTTTCATAAAAAGAAGATTCTCACACTACTGTTTATTTCTTGATTAAGTTCTGCATTGAATTAATGCTGTGATCTAAGTCCTCTTTAGTCGTTTTTGGGTGGATATCTAAAGCAAAAATCTCTTTGGTCACTTTTTCAACTATAGGTAATTCTATTT
>Ga0209345_10001784_pt1 | contig 24922 bp, 23 predicted proteins | sample Cruoilmetagenom7_FD_187294 | JGI IMG/M metagenome (GOLD analysis project Ga0209345, IMG submission 187294) | Oil polluted marine microbial communities from Coal Oil Point, Santa Barbara, California, USA - Sample 7 (SPAdes) (version 2) | ecosystem: Environmental > Aquatic > Marine > Oil seeps ...
GGAGCGGAAACTCCTCTATCCGACATTAATACAACCCCACTTGTGGACGTTATGCTGGTTCTGCTGATCATTTTTTTGATCGCGGTTCCGGTGGTGATCCAGACCGTGGAACTCGAACTCCCTGTGCTTCCCTTTGAAGTGACCACGACCAAGCGCGAAAACGTGCTGCTGTCGGTCACGACGACCGATGCCGCAGGACGTGATCCGGGTGATCCGGAATATTCGGGAGCCACTCCCGGCGGCAATTGTCGTGTTTACTGGAACACCACCCCGGTCAATTCTAACGAGTTGGTAACCCGGGCTGTCAAGCAGCTGGAAGATCAGATTGAATCTTTTGGCGGGGTTGAGAATATGACGCCGGAAGATATGCCGGAAGTCCATATTCGCGGAGATATCAACACACCGTACAAATGTATCGGTGGTGCAATCTATACTATGCAGCGCGCTGGCTTCGCGAAAGTAGGCTTTTTGTCTACACCGATTGCCGTCGAATAATTGCGACCGCAACCAGAGTTATTAAAGATTAAGGAGACGCACGAATGGCAATGAGTGGCGGAAAAGATGATGGTGAGCCAATGATGGAGATGAACACGACGCCGCTCATCGACGTCCTGTTGGTTCTTCTCATCATGTTCATCATTACAATCCCGGTGCAGACGCACGCGGTTAAGATCGATCTGCCGGTTTCAGATGATAATCCTTCGGATCCACCGCCTATCGATCCGGTCAAAAACCGGCTCGGCATAACGGCTACCAACCAGATCATCTGGAACGATAGCCCGGTGAGTTTAAATCAGGTTAAGCAATTTCTGGCACAGACGAAATCTATGGTTCCTGAGCCGGAACTGCAGTTTCAGCCCGATCCGCTGAGCGCCTATCTGACCACCGATCGTACATTAGCGGTGATCAAGGACAGCGGCGTGACCAAATTCGGATTTGTTGGAAACGAACAATATGGCAGCTTCAACAAAGCCAGCCGTATGCCGAACTAGATTGGTATAATCGAAATTCACAAAGGGGCTGCGATCATATTGCGGCCCCCTTTTTTTATGCCGGAACAATGCGCAAGATGGCAAACAGACGCCCGTCTTATCCCCAAGCGCATGTATCCGGTTAGCCGTTGGTTTCTTAGCGGCTGCTGTCGGTACTGCTGAACTGCAAATCTGCCAACCGCGCGTAGAGGCCTTTCCCGGCGATCAGGCTGTCATGGTCACCCTGTTCGACAATATGCCCCTCTTCCATCACGATGATGCGGTCAGCCGACCGTACTGTTGACAGCCGGTGGGCGATAACGATGGTCGTGCGGTCCTCAATCAGATGGTCGAGCGCGTCCTGGACCAGCTTTTCGCTTTCCGCGTCCAGCGCGGATGTCGCTTCGTCGAGCAGCAGGATGGGTGTGTTGCGCAATAACGCGCGTGCGATCGAGATGCGCTGACGTTGACCACCGGAAAGCCGTGTTCCTGCCTCTCCCATGAAACTGTCGAGCCCCTCGGGCAAGGCACGGAGAAATTTCTCTGCATTGGCAATACGCGCGGCTTCCCAAATTTCTTCATCGGTTGCGTCCCATTTTCCGTAACGCAAATTGTCACGGGCGGAGGCGGCAAACAAGACGGTTTCCTGCGGCACGAGCGCCATCCGTTGCCGGATCTCGGCCGGATCGGCAGAGGGCAGGGTAACGCCGTCGATGCGAACCGATCCGCTTTGCGGATCGTAAAAACGCTGGGCGAGTTGAAACAGAGTGGATTTGCCGGCACCGGACGGTCCGACCACCGCAACGGTCTCACCGGGCGAAACGGTCAGTGAAAAATTGCTGAGCGCGACAGTGTCTGGGCGCGTCGGATAGGAAAATGTGACATTGTCGAACGCGATCTGGCCGCGTGGTGGTACCGGCAACGCGACCGGATTTTCCGGTGCGGCAATGCCGGGTTCCTCCGACAGCAATTCCGCCAACCGGCCGGCGGCTCCGGCACCACGGAGAAGATCGCCATAAACTTCGGTCAGCGCGCCAAAGGCTCCGGCTACAAGGCCGCCGGTGAGCACAAAGGCAGCGATAGTGCCACCGGATATCGTGCCCTCGGACACCCCGATGGCACCCCGCCACATCAGCATGACGATGCCGGTAAAGATCAGGCCGATGACGATCGCGGTCATTGCTGCGCGCAGCCCGATCCGGCGTTTGGCGGTATCAAAAGTTTCCTCAACCGCTCCGCGGAACCGTTCATGCTCGCGCCTTTCCTGGCCAAAAGCCTGGACGATCTTCATCGCGCCCAAAGTTTCAGCGATCATCGCGCCGACATCCGCCACCCGGTCCTGGCTTGATCGGGAAACATTGGTCAGTTTCCGACCGATAAAAACAATCGGAAAAATAATAACGGGTATCGCAAGCAGCAGTCCGGCTGTGAGCGCGGGGGCGAGGGTGAAGAGATAGATGATCCCGCCAACCCCGATGACAATGTTCCGCAAGGCTACAGAAACGGTGGTGCCGACCACCTGTTCGATAATGGCGGTATCAGAGGTCATGCGCGACGCTATTTCCGATGGTCGGTTCTCTTCAAAAAAGCCCGGAGCGAGCCTTAACAGGTTGGATTGCACCGCTAGCCTGAGGTCGGCTACCACCCGTTCCCCAAGCCAGCTTACAAAGTAGAAGCGAAAGGCGGTTGCAATCGCGAGAACCCCGACTATCACAAGAAGGCCTTGAAAATAGGGCGCAATGTCGCCGTTTCCGGCCATGAATCCCTTGTCGATAATGGTTTTGAATCCAGCAGGAATCGCCAACGTCGCCATTGCGGCGACGAAAAGAGCCAGCAAGGCAAAGACAATTTCTTTTGGATAACGGATGGCGCGTTCAAACACCATGCGCAGATTGCCGATTTTCTTGATCGGAGCGCGAAGATTTTCTTTTTCGCTGATATTTGTTTTATCGTTCATAGCAAGCGCTTAGCAGTCCGTCCTGATTGCCACAATCAATGGATTGTGCTCCCATGTGCCCGGGTTGGCAGTCCGGTAAACATGGCTATCAAGTGGAAAATACCAAGGGGACCAGTAATTTAATCCGCTTTTCTCGAACAATGATTTTAACGGCTTAACGCTGGCCAAATGGTGAGAGATTGTTAAAAGTATAGGGGGTTCAGGATTAGACCGTCCTGGACGATTCGGATAATTTCTCGATCAAGGATGCTGCCCCTGTGAATCAGATTGCTTCTAAAGGTCAGCTGCGGATGTCTCTGCTCCGGTGGATGTTGTTTACGGTTCCGCTGATCATCTTGCTGGGTTTCCTTTCGGGGCAGATCGCTGGATCCGGTGAAGAAAACCGCTGGTTTAACGCCTTGATCAAGCCGGATGCACAGCCGCCAGGCTGGCTGTTCGGTGTGGCTTGGACTATTTTATACGCGATGATGGGCACGGCCATCGCCATGATTCTCCATGCACGGGGCGCTCCCATGCGCGGAGTCGCGATCGTGCTGTTCCTGATCCAGTTGGCGCTCAACCTTTGCTGGTCGCCGTTATTTTTCGGCATGCATCAGGTCTCGGCAGCACTTTGGCTGCTCGTCATCATCTTTCTGACCGCGTTGGGGTCAACCGTGCTTTTCGGGCGAATCCGAAAGGCTGCTGCATGGCTCATGGTGCCCTATCTGGCATGGCTATGTTTTGCAGGGATTCTCAACATGCAAATTGATCGGCTGAACCCCGGGGCGGAAACCCTTGTTGTTCCGGCGGCGAGATCCCAGATATAGAATAATATATTTTCCGGCCCGACGGGTCAGTGACGGAGTTAGTAAAAATGCAAAGCCAGAACCGCTTTTTTGACGATCTTTCCAAAGTATTAAATGGCCTTGCGGGTACGGTGGCCGGGGTCGGTCGCGAAGCCGAGGCGGGTGCACGGGAACGCGCCAAGGAATGGTTCGGGGGCATGGATTTTGTATCGCGCGAAGAATTCGAAGCGGTGAAGGAGATGGCGGCGAAGGCGAGGGCGGAAGCCGATTCGTTGAAGAAACGCGTTGATGCTCTGGAAAAAAGCGCCGCCGCTCCGGTCAGAAAACCGGCGGCTAAATCCACCAGCGCCCGCAAGACCGCAGCGCGAAAGCCGGCAGCGCCCAAAACGACCACGCGAAGGAAGCCTTCCTCCAAAACAGGTGACTGATAGCCAGTCCTGATCGGTGATCGTTTGCGATCCATTATCCACAGCGTTCCCACAATCAATGTGTAAGCGGGTGCTTCGTTGCCTTGCCCTGATCCGGTGAGTGGGCCACTACGCATTGAACAGCAATGGATCTGGAACTGCGATGCTTGACGACCAATGGGAACAGCTTGATCAGGATGAAGCACCGCCCGTGGATATGCTGGCGGCCTTTTTCGAGGCACGCGGCTGGTCGGTCGATCGGACCGGCGATGACGAACTGTCGGTTGAGATAAAGGGCAACTGGACCAGCTATCAGATGCGCGCCATATGGCGGGATGAAGATCATGTCCTGCAAATTCTTCTGCTCCCGGAAATCCGCGTTCCGGAGGACAAGAAATCCGTTATTTACGAAACGCTCGGTTTAATCAACGAACAGCTTTGGCTCGGCCATTTCGATCTTTGGTCCAATAATAATATTCTGCTGTTTCGGCACGCGACCCTGTTGGGTGGCAGCGGCATGCTCGGTCTCGATCAGGCCCAGACGATTGTCGATCTGGCGATTGAAGAATGGGAACGCTTTTATCCGGTGTTCCAGTTTGTTTTGTGGAGCGACAAGAGCCCGCAGGACGCAATAGAGCATGCGATGGTTGATACAATCGGTGAAGCCTGACGCGCTGATCCGGCCGTAGGGTTGATCTGGTACGGCAATATCGAGGCACTCTATAGCCGCTATTCTACTCGTTATATTATGACATGCCCTGTGATCCCGACCCAGATCGGGGCAGATTTCAGGTGTTGTCACTGCGCAGGTCGAATACCATCTTGCGGTCATTCTCGGGGATCAGGCCTTCCAGCACGTGCCAGAAACCGGTCACTGATTCCTGTCCGGCTGAAACATAGGCGGACGAGAGCTTCTCGCGCAGCTGGCGAAACAATTCCGCTTCGAGTCCCGCCCCTTTTTTTGTCAGGCGCAGCAATTTCTGGCGCCGGTCGACTGTACCGGGCGCTGTCAGAATAAAGTCCCGGTCATGGAGTTCCTTCAGCACCCGTCCCAGCGACTGTTTGGTGATTGCCAGCAATTTGAGCAGTTCACCCACGGTCAGATTGGGCTGCCGCGCAATGAAATATAATGCCCGGTGATGCGCTCGGCCCAGACCATGCTTAGCAAGTTCCTGATCAATCGCGTTGGTCAGCCGGGTATAGCCGAAATAAAGAAGTTCTATGCCACGACGGACTTCATCCTCGCGCAGAAAAAGCGGAGAGGCTCCGGGGGAATTGGCAGGGCGAGATACGTCAGTCATGTTGACGTATCTTGACAGGCTGCTTAGAGGATTGCAAGACAATAGGATTATGCTTCCAAATCTTCCAATGGCTGGCATGATTTACAGTGAAAGTGTTAGTATATGGCAGATACAAAAAGTCTCGAATTTCTTCTGGAGCCTAGCGCTACGCCAGTGCATGCCAGTGAGCGGAGCAAACTCTTGGAGAATCCGGGCTTCGGTACATTGTTTACCGACCATATGGCGATGATCCGCTATACAGACGCCGAGGGCTGGCACGATGCCAGGATCACCAAACGTGAACCGATATTGATGGACCCTGCATCCTCTGTTCTCCATTATGCTCAGGAAATATTCGAGGGCATGAAAGCCTATCGTCTTGCCGATGGCGGCATGGCTCTGTTCCGCCCTGAGGAAAATGCGAAACGCTTTCAGGCGTCAGCCCGGCGAATGGCGATGCCGGAATTACCGCAACAGCTTTTCCTCGCATCCGTCGAGGCTCTGGTCGATATTGATCGCGATTGGTTTCCTTCCGTCGAGGGAGGTTCGCTTTATCTGCGTCCCTTCATGTTCGCGAGCGAAGTGTTTCTAGGCGTCCGTCCGGCCAAGGAATATCTCTATCTCGTGATAGCCTCTCCTGCTGGCGGCTATTTCAAGAGCGGCGCTTCGGCGATCAGCATCTGGGTTTCAGAAGATTATAGCCGTGCAGCGCCCGGCGGGACCGGAGCGGCCAAATGCGGTGGTAACTATGCCGCCAGTCTGATCGCGCAGGCCGAAGCGATCGAGAAACAATGTGACCAGGTCGTGTTCCTCGATGCGGCCGAGCATAAGTGGGTCGAAGAACTGGGTGGCATGAATCTGTTTTTTGTGATGGATGATGGTACGCTGGTCACGCCGCCGCTCGGCGGAACAATCCTGCCTGGCATCACTCGCGATTCAATTATGGCGCTCGCCCGTGAAGAGGGCTTGACCGTGAAGGAAGAACCTTACGCCATTGACCAGTGGGAGGCCGATGCGGCCAGCGGAAAGCTAGTCGAAACGTTTGCCTGCGGTACGGCGGCCGTCGTCACGGCTGTCGGCACGGTCCGGTCCAGCGATGGCGAATTCACCATCGGCAGTGGTGGTGCCGGGCAGTTGACAGAAAAATTGCGACGCCGGTTGGTTGATATCCAGCGCGGGATTGCGCCGGATGAGCATGGCTGGGTAAAACGACTGTTTGAAGCTTAGTTGCAACTGCCTCTTGCCCCGTACGGGCAAACTGGATAATAGGCCCGTTCACCAGCGCGGCTCACCAGTAACAGGCCGGCAAATATTGGGGTGTCGCCAAGTGGTAAGGCAGCGGCTTTTGATGCCGCCATGCGCAGGTTCGAATCCTGCCACCCCAACCATTCCTTCTTTATAAACTACGAGCGGGCTTGTCTCTGGCCGCCTGTCTGCAAGGAAAGCGTCTGACGAATTTAGTCAGCGTCCCTAAGAAGTTGCCCTGGGCAGATGTAAATGGTTGTAAATCTGTATCCGTATTTCTGGTAAAACTTCTACATATGATAGTAAAACGCAAATCATGAAGTCGTCTAAAGAAACAGTGTTCGCGGCATCGGCGCCGGAAGACCGCTGGGAGAATAGAAATGCGTATAGCGATAGCCGATGATGATCCCGAGATTATCGAATTCCTGGGCCAGATTGTGGAAGGGCTGGGGCACGTATACTCGGGCTACGCGGACGGCACATCCTTAACCAACGCCTTATTGCGTGACACGTTTGACTTGGTCATCTTAGACTGGAACATGCCAGGCAAGACCGGCATGCAGATTTTGGAATGGGCGGACGGCGCGATCGAGGATCGGCCGCCGGTGATCATGATGACCAGCCGGACGGCCAAGCAGGATGTCAGTGATGCACTGAATGCCGGTGCCGATGACTATATTACGAAGCCTGAAGACAAGAATGTTATTGCTGCCCGTATCACCGCCTTGTTGCGTAGGAATAATGGTGCATCAGCGATGGAACCGACTGCCGAATATGGTGATTATCTGCTTGATCGCATTGAACAGACGGTCAGGCATGGCGAGAAGGAAGTTGCCCTGACCGCGAAGGAGTTCGAACTTGCTGATCTGATGTTCCGCAATCGCGATCGGACCCTGTCTCGGCGATATATTATGGAAACGGTCTGGCGTACCAATGCCCATCTTGCAACCCGAACTCTTGACATGCATGTTTCACGAATCCGATCCAAGCTTGCGTTGAAGCCAGAAAACGGGTTTCGGATTTTCACGGTTTTCGGCTATGGCTATCGATTGGAGACGCTTGGTAACGGAGGGTAATAGTGTTTGAAGGCTTCCGAGAACTGATTCCCTTATCGGGTTTGCGTCTTTTGGTCAGCTTTTTGATTCTGGGTCTCGCCCTTGCACCGAACGAAGCTGCGGCTCAGAAAAGTAACGATTCAGAACAAATAACCTACGTCTTTAAAAATGGGGACACGTTATTTAATCTGGCGAATAAATATTTACGAAAACAGGCCGACTATTTTGCGGTTCAGCGGATCAATCGCATCGCCAATCCGAGAAGAATTCCGGTCGGAAAATCCATACGGATACCCGTCTATTTGCTCAAATATCGTCCGAGCAAAGCAAGTTTGAGTGCGTTTCGCGGAGAGGTCTCGATCGCGACCGGAGATCGCAATCTAACACCGGTCCAGGGACTAAACGTTGTTGAAGGCAGTCATCTTAAAACGGCAGCGCGCAGTTTTTTGACTCTGCAACTGGAAGACGGCTCGCGGATTTCCCTGCCGTCGAACAGCCAGATCAGGATCATCCGCCTGCGCCACATCCTGCTGACGGATAGTGTGGACTACGAGATTGCTGTCGACAAGGGCCGCATCCGGTCGAAGGTCGCCCCGTTGCAAAAGAAAGCTGACCGCTATCGGGTCCGGACCCCGGTCGCGGTTTCTGCTGTTCGTGGTACAGACTATCGTACCAGAGTTGATGAAACGTCGGGCACGACTTTTTCCGAAACGGTAGAGGGCGAAGTGGTTGTGGCAGCGGGCGGAAGTCTGCGTAGCGACACGCTAGTATCGATACCTGCGGGCACTGGCGCGGCGGCTTCTGTCACTGGTGCACTTGTCAAAAACGAGTTGCTGTCTCCACCGGAACTTCTGGATCCGGCGAAAATACAGTCGGAGACGGAGTTGCGGTTTGCCGTCGCACCGCGCGCGAGCGCGATGGGGCATCATATCGTGATTGCGTCAGATGCCGGGTTTGTGGATCTTGTGGCAGAGACGCAGGAGGAGGGGACGGTGATTAATATGCCATCTATTCCCAACGGACGCTATTTCGTGCAGGTGACCGCACTGGACGCCGGTGGATTTGAAGGCATGCCAGCGACATATAGCTTCAAGCGCCAGCTCAGCACCTTGGGTGGCAGTGCAGACGCTGGCGATTTTGGTTATCGGTTTAAGTGGTTCGGCGAAGGTGAGGGGCAGAGATTTTATCGGCTTCAGATTTTCAAGGGGAACAAAACGGCTATTCCAATCATCGACGAAGCGGGACTCTCGACGGACACTGTGACCTTGTCAGATCTTCCGGACGGGGAATATTACTGGCGTGTGGGCGTGACTCAGTTTTCCAGCGATCCGGAAGATCGAGAAGCGATCGAAAAATGGACCGATTTCGAAAAACTGACCGTGGCAAACTAACTGCCTAGGTTCGAACTTTGATCGATTTTTCGCGGAGGCATGACCACTGATGAGACTGCGCCAGCGACTGGGCTTGGAATGGCTGGCCGTGGCGTTGCTGGCATCCTGCGTGGTTGCGGCACTGACCTATTGGGACAGTCTCTCACGCTTTGATAATCTGGTCTACGACCAACTGTCCGGGATTAACCGGCCTGCACCGCCCCCCGAAATCCTTATTGTCAAAATTGATGAAGACAGTCTCGCTGCGTTCGGCAAATGGCCATGGCCGCGACAACGGCATGCTGAATTGTTCGATCAATTGGCGAAGGACAATCCCAGCGCAATTGGTTTCGATATTTTACTCAGCGAACCCGGCGACCCCGTTGATGACGCGAATCTCGCACGGGCGGTGGCAGCGAATAGAAAATTATTCCTGCCGGTACATTTCGTTTTTCCTGGAAGCAATGGTGCCGAATTTGACGTCAAGCAACCGATCACAAGCCTGACGGACGCCGCCACGGGACTTGGTCATGTGAATCTTGTCCTGGACGGGGACGGGGTGGTTCGCCGCGCGGCCTTGTGCTTTGGCGATAAGGCATCCGGAACGGAATGGCCCCATCTGATCGAGCAAATTTACCGGTCCGTAAACGGACAGCCTTCTGTCGCCTACGACCGACTCGAAGACTGCGAGGAAAGGCTTCTGATGCCATTGTCTCAGCGCGGTGGATTTGCATCCATCTCTTATACGGCACTGGCCAATGGAGAAGTTCCTGATGCTTTCGTGAAGGACAAAATTGTTCTGATCGGTGCGACCGCCAACGGTCTTGGCGATCAATATCCGGTCCCGCTTGGTGACGGCGGAATTCTCGCCGGAGTGGAAATTATGGCAAATCTGTTCGGTGCGCTAGCTCGCGATGATTTCATCAGCCCGGTCCCGTTTTTATTGCAAATGGCGTTATCATTGTTGCCGGTCTGGATATTGCTGGTCGGTTTCTGGCGATGGCGTCCCCGGACCACCATCATGGTTTCGTTTGCACTGATATTGGCAATATTATCGGTCAGCATAATCTTGATGCAATTTGGGCGCTGGTTTGCGCCCGCGACTGCCCTGGTAGGCGTGATCCTCGTCTACCCTATTTGGGGTTGGCGGCGATTGCAGGCCACAAGTGACTTCATGGACACCGAACTACAGAATTTTCACCGGTCCAAAATCGATATTCCGATCATGCGTTCGGAACTGGGGCCTGTCGATGTCATTACCGGCCAGGCTGAACAATTGACCCATGCGATTTCCCATGTTCGTGACTTGCGGCGATTCATCAACGATGCTCTCAGCAATCTCCCTGATCCGATGTTCATCACCGATCTCGATGGCAAGGTAAAATTCGTCAACCGTTTGGCGCAGGCCGGCATAGAAGACGGTGCTCAGGATCTGGCACTGGACGATATGCTCAACCGTTTCGTATCCCCCGAGGATTTGCAGGCGGTCGAAAAATATCTCGACCTGAAAAACAGTCCGTCGAAACAGAATTATGTCGATTTCACGTCTCTCGATGGTCGGATTTTTGCTATGCGCCGGGCGCCGGTTCTGTCGGATGATGGGGTGCTAAGAGGACATATTCATTATCTCGCGGATATTACCGAAGTTGCCCATGCCGCACAACAACGCGAAGAAGTCCTGCAACTGCTTTCCCATGATATGCGTGCACCTCAGGCAGCGATTCTTGCTCTTCTGGACGGCATAGAAGGCGATGAAACTTCCGGCCGGATAGAAGGGCATGCGCGCCGCACCTTGGCGCTGGCAGACAATTTTGTCGGTCTCGCAAGGATCGATTCCAGCGAATTTGCCGGAGAGGATATATTGCTCGCGGAACTGGTCGCAGAGGCCAATGACAGCCTTTGGCCCCTTGGTAAAGCGCGACATATTCTGTGCGAAGTCGATGATCAGTCGGAGGGCGCCTTTGTCCGCGGCGAACCCTCAAGCCTCTATCGATCGTTCGTCAACCTGATCGACAACGCGATTAAATATAGTCCGGACGGCGGTAGCGTGAAAATTATGATCCGGGTGACCGAATTGGACCGGCAACCATTTGTGTCGGTTGCGATTACCGATCAAGGCGAGGGGATTTCACCAGAAATGCTCGGCCAGTTGTTCGAGCGTTTCGCCAGCGATGACAGTTCGGCCAATTCATCAATAAAGGGTGCAGGCCTCGGGCTGAATTTTGTTGCCAAGGTGATGGCGCGGCACGATGGATATATCCGCGGGGAGAATAGTCGCGATGGAGGCGCTTGCTTTACCGTGCTTTTGCCTTTGGCTCCTTGATGAGGGCCCGACCGGATGATTTACTCAATTCCCTGACGCGTGCGGATTGAACTGCGTGGGCTATCGGTCGGATTGCGATTCAGACCGGAGAGGGCCGCGGCGATCAGAAAAGGCAGAGACTGCGTTATCGTGCCGTTGCAGTGATATTCTGCTGCATTGCCCTTATATAATTTTGTTCCGCGGTTCTCATCGAACAGTATGATGGTCAAGCGATGTTCCTGGTCTTTGCATGACTGGAAGCGTTTCTGACGTTTTCCGGGGGCAATCGATTGTTTTGCCCCTTTGTCACCAGCGTCTATCGCAATATCGGCTGGTCGTTCGGAGATTGCGACATGGACTATTATCGATGCATCGGGAGAGGGCTGATAGCCTCTTTCACCCAGAGACTTGGCAACCAGATCGCGAGCAAGTGCCAGATCGCTATTCTCCACCGCATCTTTCGGTGACAAGGTAAACTGGTTTTGGTCAGGAGCCGTGATCACCTGATGTGTTTGGACACGGGTTTCAATCGGTCCAGCACAACCGGAAACTGTCATTGCGCCCGCCAATATCCACGAGAGTGATCGCATCATCACATCCTCCAGCCGAATTCCTGCTTGTCTATTTGATAATCCGCCGGGTTGCCAAAGTCACGAAAATTGACGTCAGACGAACGAGACTAACGCGTCAGCGCGTAATAAATCACATAGAACCAAGAAAAAAAGCCATGAATGATCGCCCAGAGGATTGACTTGTGTGTCGTAAAGCTGATCGCGATGGCGAGCGCGCTTCCGAAGCCGACACCTTTGCTGACGATCTCCTTGCGGACATAGGTCACCCTTCTTCTCATCGGCGATTCTCCTGCCGGATAATCTTCTGGACGCATTCGTTCCGTACGAGCCTTTTCCACCATGATCAGGCTGCTATCCGCGTGCGATCAGACAGTTCCTGATTGAGCATTTCTGCCAGCAGGAAGGCGAGTTCCAGTGATTGTGCGGCGTTGAGACGCGGGTCGCAATGGGTGTGATAGCGATCGCCAAGTGATGCATCGGTAATGGCTACACTGCCGCCGGTACATTCGGTAACATTCTGTCCGGTCATTTCGCAGTGAATGCCGCCGGCGAACGTTCCTTCTGCCCGGTGGACCGCGAAAAATCCGCGAACTTCGGTGAGAATGCGATCGAACGGCCGGGTCTTGTAACCGCTGTCCGCTTTGATGACATTGCCGTGCATTGGATCGCAGGACCAGATAACGGGATGGTCTTCCCGTTTCACCGCCCGAACCAGCGGCGTCAGACCGCTTTCGATCTTGTCGTGCCCAAAACGCGAAATCAGTGTGATCCGGCCAGGATCGCGCGCGGGATTGAGCGTGTCGAGCATTTTCAAAAGCGCGTCCGGTGTCAGCGACGGACCGCATTTCAGCCCGATCGGATTGCCTATGCCACGCAGAAATTCGACATGGGCAGAATCCTCGAACCGGGTTCGGTCGCCAATCCAGAGGAAGTGCGCGCTGGTATCGTACCAGTCACCGGTCAAACTGTCCTGCCGCGTTAGGGCTTGCTCATACGGAAGCAGCAGCGCTTCATGACTGGTGTAGAATGAAGTGGCTTTCAATTGCGGCACGGTGTCCGGATTGATGCCACAAGCCTCCATAAAGGCCAGTGCCTCACCGATCCGGTCAGCCATTTCTTCAAATTTTTTCGCCCATGGACTACGGGCCATGAAATCATGGGTCCAGCCATGCACCTGTTTGAGGTTGGCATAGCCGCCGGTCGAGAAGGCTCGTAACAGATTGAGTGTTGCGGCAGCCTGATTATAGGCGCGCACCATCCGCTCGGGATCAGGATTGCGGCGGCTGCTTTCAAATTCTATTCCGTTGATGATATCTCCGCGATAGCTCGGTAGTTCAACGCCGTCCTGGACTTCGACATCAGACGAACGCGGTTTCGCAAACTGACCAGCCATACGACCGACTTTGACGATTGGCAGTTTTGACGCATAGGTCAGCACCACTGCCATCTGAAGGATGACGCGAAATGTGTCGCGGATATTGTTCGGATGGAATTCCGCGAAGCTCTCTGCACAATCGCCGCCTTGCAGCAGGAATGCCTTGCCTGCTGCCACTTCTGCCAAATCCTGTTTCAGGCTGCGAGCCTCGCCGGCAAAAACCAGCGGCGGATAGCTACCAAGCAGTTCTTCCGTTTCCGCAAGTTTGGCGGCGTCAGGATATTCGGGCATGTGCAACCCTTTAAAATCCCTCCAGCTATCTGCCGTCCAATTTTTCGCCATCAGAGCGCTCCGTTCCTTTTCCAGTAAAATCGAGAGCCTTTAGGCGGGAGTCAAGAGTGAAGGCAAGGGAAACTCATTGTTGGTTGCCAGCGAAACTATTGGGCAACCGCCGCCTTCGGTCATTCGCCAGGTTTCTTTTTCCAACTGCCACTGTTGCGGAACTCCGGTTTGATCTGACCCATATCAGGCAATTTCTGTCCGACAAAGGCCTGATCACCACCCTTGGCTTTGGCTTCGCGGCTGTAATCGGGTGCCTGATAGGACCGCGCTTTATTGGCATCCGGGGTTGGAACGGGTTGGTCGTGCCGGCGGGCATTGTCGGCTGCCAGAGCCGTCCATTTATCGGACGCGGCTGCTTCGGCTTCTGCTTTGCGCCGGCCTGCCTCATAAGCTTTCTCAAGTGCAATAGGATCGAGTGAAGAGCCCGCGCTATAGTTGCGCGCTACATCATCACGGCGTGTTTTCGGCGCTGGCAGAGGCTCGCCGCCGCGGTATTTCTGGCTGAAAGCGCCAGCGGTTCCGGCATTACCTTTCCAGCTATAGAATCGATGTGCGCCAACGGTGCCGACGAACCGCAGGCTTGGTGCCCAATAGGGATAGACATAGGTCGCATGATAATGGGTGGCGGTGCCGACCATGGTATAGCTTTTTCCTGCCAGTGCTTCGGCAGCGACCTTTTTGGCACGGTCCCAATGAAACCGGGTTGGTTTGCGGCGCAGGGAACCGTCGCAAGTATAGGTGAACTGGCAACCTGTCTGGCGTTCGCTGCCCTGATAGACCACACCGCAGACGGTGTTTGGATAGCTGGGATGGCGGACACGGTTCAGGATGACCTGCGCGACACCGCGTTGACCGGCATCCGGTTCCATCCCGGCTTCGTAATAGATCGCTTGGGCCAGACAATATAGGGCCCGACTATCGTCGATTGCGGAACCGTGAAAGGCGACCGGGCGGATAACATGGGCTGATGTGGCCTGATTCCCATTATTCTGGGTCAGACCCGTCAATCCTTCGATTGAGCCGGTTCCGGGTTCCGCGAGCGGATCAATGCCGATCTCACCATAATTTTGGGGGATCGCATAATTGGGATCTATAAAATAGAAGGCCGATCCAGCGAAATTATCTTCTGGTCTTTCGACCGGTTGCAAACCGGACGCGCTGGGATTGAATTGTTGTGCATCGACGCTTGATCGCGGCATAATCGTGGATATCAGGATCAGGCTCATCAAGAAAAATGCCGTCAATAATCGTTCGCGAATCGTCAAATTCACGAAGAATCGATGCTGCGCTACAGATGGTCTATTCTGTTCCGGATCGCTGGTTGCCGCATTTCCTGGCGTCTTGCTGATCATGGTTAATGGTTCTGGGGGCCAGTCTCCCTGCCCGTAATCGGGGATATGGCCACTCAGACGCGGAACATAAGGCGGAGGAACGCGCACGGATTATTTGCAATACCTGATTAGGCCCAAACGGGCGGATCACTTGGAATATAACCATTTTTTGCGAGCTTAGCGCGGATCAAAAAGGCGCTGTTCCATTGCGGGACGCGGTTCGCGGACAAATTAATTGGTTAATGCGGCTTGTGATTTCCGCATCGTCATCGGATGTTGCGCAACCAGTTCACGAGAGTTGGTCATATCCTCTGACCGAAACTGGCAATGGAGAAAAAGACATTTTGCCTTATAGTTTTTTGCCAACGGACCAGTTCATCTGTAGTGGAACAGGGTCTTTGGAGGGTGTTGGATGATCTATAAAAAAGGGCTGGGCGCGCTGATGATCGCTGTCTTGGCGAGTTGCTCTGTCGCGCAGGAAGATGAGGATCAATCATCGCAAGAACGCGGTGTTTTTGAACGTAGAAATACCGCGCCCGATCCTGCGGACAATGGTATGGCTCCTCGCAAGGCGGAACAGGCCTACGCCCGAATAGCGCTGAATTGCATTAACAAGCAATATCCCAACAAGATTAGCCATGTTTTGAACAGCGCGGCCGATGTGGCGGAGCCTGCCAAACTGACGCCTGTCTTTTATGGCTGCTTCGACTGGCACAGTTCCGTTCATGGACATTGGCTGCTGACTCGCCTGTGGGGTCAGGATCTGGTTCCCGAGATGGATGAAGAAATCGCCGCAGCACTCGCGGCCAATTTCACAACTGAGAAGATTGCTGGCGAACTGGATTATTTTGATGGTGCTGACCGCGCGGCTTTTGAACGGCCATATGGCATTGCTTGGTTTCTGCAGTTGACTGCCGAGTTGCGCGAGATAGGCGATGGCAAAGGCGGCAAGGCCGAACAGGCAAAGACATGGCTCGCACGGTTGGAACCGCTTGAGGCGGTAATTGTAGGCAACGTCAAGGATTGGCTGCCAAAGCTGGCTTATCCTATCCGATTGGGAACCCACAACCAGTCCGCCTTTGCCTTTGGATTGTTTCTCGACTGGGCCGCGCGTAGCGGTGATAGCGAAATGGCGCGTCTCGTGCGCAACAAGGCTCTGAGCTTCCATCGTAATGACCAAAATTGTCCCATGGCATACGAACCATCGGGGGAAGATTTCCTTTCGTCCTGTCTGATGGTCGCCGATCTCATGCGACGGGTGATGGATGATCAAGAATATGCCAATTGGCTCTCGCGCTTTTTGCCGCAGATTCCGACTGACGGTAGCGGTGACTGGCTGGCGGTTGGCATTGTGAATGATCCGACCGACGGTAAATTGGTGCATCTGGATGGCCTTAATTTATCGCGTGCCTGGGCGCTGGAGGGTATGGCTTCCGCGCTTCCCGAGAACGATAAGCGCCGGGCATCGCTTCTCGCATCAGCGAATCTTCACGGCAGTTCCGGAGAGGAATCTGTCCGCACGCCGCATTATTCCGGCAGTCACTGGTTGGCCAGTTTCGCGACCTATTGGCGGACCCGGAGGGGAATCAGTGCAAGCAGGGGCGGCCCCGTTTCGTGAATCCCGATCCTGCCCTTGGATCGGCATTTGCCGGGGGCCGGACGCCGTTGCTGCTTGATCGGCTGTTCCCTATTAATAAAGGATTGGCACTCAAATCGATACTGGGCATCTGGGGCGCCTATTTCCTGTTTGTATCCAGTCGGGCATTTTACATAACGCAAAACAATGCGGAGGCGCTGTTCGTCCAGCGGATATTGATGACCAGTATCTGCATCATGATCACGTGGCTGCTTTATCGGCTACTTATCACAGTGCGCCGCAGGGGTATGGCGGTGGCGATCTTCATACTATTTGTACCGACCATGATTCTGGCCAATTGCATAGCAATTCTGGACCAAATTATCTTTGACCATGATGCGGCGCTGTTCGACTTTTCCTATCTGCTTGAACCGGTCGAATTCGCTTCATTCGACTGGACCTATATCCTCGATGAGGCGTTTACCCGCTATTTCATTCTAGCCGGATGGGGTGCTCTATACTTGGCCCTGGCCCATAGTCGTGATTTGCAGCGGATGATGGTGCACAGCCGACATCTGGAGAAGGCAAACCGCGAAAGCGAATTGCGGGCGCTTCGCTATCAATTGAATCCACATTTTGTCTTCAATGCGCTCAATTCGGTGAGCAGCCTGATAATTGACCGGAAAAACAAACAGGCTGAAAAGCTGGTAGATGATCTGGCGGATTATATGCGGGCGGTTCTGACCGATGGTGGCGAAGACATGGTGGCGGTAGAACAGGAAGTGGCGCAGCAGGTTCGCTATCTCGAGATAGAACGTATGCGTTTTCCCGAACGGCTGCACTATGACGTCAATATCGATTCTGCGGCCAATGGTTGGATGATACCGGCATTGATTATTCAGCCGTTGATCGAAAATGCAGTCAAATATGGCGTTTCTGGAACGGAGCACCCGGTCAATATTCTCATCTCGGCCCAAAAAGAAGGCGACCGCCTATGCATCAGTGTCGCCAATGATGGCAGGGTGAAAAGATTCGCTGATCAGATCGATGGCCGGGCGGCGGGGACGGGAACGGGGCTTGCCAATATACAAGAACGGCTGAAAGCATTATATGGTCAGAACGCCTCTCTGATTCTGGCAAATAACAATAGCGGAATGGCCACTGCCACCATAGTCCTGCCCGACCCGTCCCTGATTTTTCAGGATATCTGAAAATGCCCGAAAACCCGCCATCGGTTTTGATTGTTGATGATGAACCGCTCGCTCGCTCCCGCCTGAAGGCGCTGTGCGAACGTACCGGACTTTTCGGGATGATGGAACTGGCCAATGGTGGCCGTGACGCTCTGGAGAAGATTCGGCAGCTACAACCCGATATCTTGTTGCTCGATGTCGACATGCCAGATTTTTCGGGTCTCGAAGTGGCGGAGTCTTGTGCGGACCTGACGTCGACACCGGAGATAATTTTTACGACTGCGCACGTTAAATATGCAGTTCAGGCATTTCGTTTGGAAGCCACCGACTATCTCCTCAAGCCGGTCAAAGAGGCACTGCTGCGGGAAGCGGTCGAACGCGCGATCGCCAATCTTGCGCGCCGCCGCGTCGATTGTGAGCAGGATATCTGCCAGCGCATCTGGGTGCAGGATGGGACCGGATCACTGCAGTTGATCGTTTCCCATATTGAATGGGTTGAAGCGGAACGGGACTATATGCGGTTATATTTACCTGGCCGTAGCTATCTGTTGCACCAATCCATGTCCTCTCTGGAAAGCCAATTGCCCGACAATCTGTTTGTGCGCGTTCACCGGTCCATCATCGTCCGGCGTGACTGTATTTCGGAAGTTCGTCGTAAAGGACGCAGACTATTTTTAGTTCTGCAGGACGGCAATGAGTTGGCGATTGGGCCCCGCTATGCGGACAGAATTATCGGTACCGCTCAAGCGGGAGGTTTGGGAGGATCCGAAACTGTAACCGAATAACGTGGTACCGGGGCTGGCTGCATCATACCGTCAACATCGACAAAGGTCTGTCGTGCGACATTATGCGGATGTTCTTTCGCTTCCGTGAGCGAAAGGACAGGTGCAAAGCAGATGTCAGTCCCTTCCATCAACTCGCACCATTGGTCGCGGGTCTTGGTTTTGAACAGCGCGGCTAGTTTTTCTGTCAGCGCCGGCCACAGTTTTGGATCCATCTGCGCGTCGAAACTTGAGTCTTCGGTGAGGCCGGTCACTTCCCGAAGCTGCGCATAAAATTGGGGTTCAATCGACCCAATGGAAATAAATTTCCCGTCGGAAGTTTCATAGCTGTCGTAAAAATGCGCACCGGTGTCCAACATGTTGACTCCGCGTTCATCTTTCCAATGACCAACATTATGAAAGTCGAAAATCATTGCCATCAATGCAGCAGAACCATCGGTCATTGCACAGTCGACGACCTGACCTGTGCCACCGGTTTTGGCATTGAGAAGCGCCGAAACCATTCCGAATGCCAGCACCATTCCACCGCCGCCAAAATCACCAACCATGTTAATCGGCGGGGTCGGCTTCTCACCCGCCCGTCCGAAAGCATGCAAGGCGCCGGAAATGGAAATATAATTGATATCGTGGCCTGCTGCAGCAGCGAGCGGTCCATATTGTCCCCAACCGGTCATCCGGCCATAGACAAGGCTAGGATTGTCCGCGAGCAACACATCCGGCCCCAGGCCAAGACGTTCCATGACACCAGGACGGAAGCCTTCAATCAATCCGTCTGCATTTTTGACCAGATTGCGAGCCGTCGCAATCCCTTCTGCGGATTTCAGGTCGACCTCGACCAATTTGCGAGAACGGGAAAGCGCAAGGCGGGGGTCAGGCGGGCTACCCGGGCGATGGAGGACCGTGACCGTGGCACCCTGATCGGCCAGCATCATGCCGCAAAAAGGTCCCGGACCGATCCCGGAAAATTCGATAATATTGATTCCGCTTAATGGCCCTGCCATGCCCTGCTCCTGTTTAATCAACTGATTAACGGGTCCTATGCAGGTGAGAGATCCTAATCAAGCTTAATGTTGATGTTGGATCTGCGATTCAGCGCGGCCGTTGGCCGTGCCGCAAAGGTACATTGTTTTTAGCCCTTTGACGCAAATATTTCGGCAATTCCAATTTGCTCTGTCCAACGGGCTTTCTTGCCAGCTTTGGATCGATTGGATGATCGAAAGCAATACCAAATCTGCCTTGGGCGACCCATGCGACATAGCCGGTAATACGCCCGATATTGCGCAGTTCAATCCGTACATTGTCGCCGCGCTTGGTGAGTACGGGGGCTTCAGCCATCAGTCCACCTGCCGACAGATTGCGAATCCGTACCTCGCCGCAGTCATCGCCGTCGATGAAGCGCAGTTCTGCTTTCAGAAACAGACTGTCCCGGTCGAGCTGGCGCTTCGGCTGGTCAATGGCCTGACTGTTCATTTTCAGACTATCGTCAAATGTTTCTTTCATGAGCTTCCCGCAGTCAACAAATGTAAAATAATGTTTCGTGATGCAAGGAATAAGGCGGAATTGGTGCAAATTTGGTTAATTTTCGGGATTATTTTTGAGACACACCAGACGTGCTATCGTGCGCGATCATCAACTATTTCTCATCAGAGAAACCAATGGCTTGAGTTATAAAACAGCAGTAGCCGCTACAGTCACTGGTCGCGTGATATTTTCTCGTTTCTTTCGTGCGCTTCCTGCGCTTCGACGGTCATCGTGGCTATTGGTCTCGCTTTTAGCCGGTCGAGTGAAATTGGCTCACCGGTAACCTGACAATAGCCATATTCGCCATCTTCAATCCGTCGTAATGCAGCATCGATCTTGGATGTCAGCTTGCGCTGGCGATCACGTGTTCGCAGCTCGAGCCCCCAGTCGGTTTCGCTGGATGCCCGGTCATTGAGATCAGCTTCCTGAATCGGACCGTCCTGCAGATGCGCAAGCGTTTCTTTGGATTCGTCGATGATTTCCTGTTTCCATTTCTTCAGCGCCTCCTTGAAGAAAGCGAGCTGCCGCTCGTTCATAAACTCTTCATCTTCGCTTGGTTCATATCCGTCCGGTAGGACTGGATCTGAACCATTTGCGCTATTTTTTGCCGATGCTTTTTTCGCCGAGGATGCCAACATACTCTCCAAACATCTGCCCTATCCGAATCCGGGAGGCTGGAACCAATTACACGGCGGGCCTATACCGAGCGCACTTGGTGGAAACAAGGCGCAAAATATCTGATATTTCAATTATGCCAATAATTGAAAAATTTTGGGCAGCAAAATATGATTCGGTCTGGATTCTCAAGGTAGCTAACGAATCATACCTGCCTCCGTGCGCTTCTGAAATTTCGAAATTTCTCCTATTTCCGCAATAATATTAACTGCAATGGTTTCATTACGGGACATTAACCGTCGTTGGATACTTACTGCTAAGCTAATTTGCATTTGGGCTTGGCAAACAAGGTTAATGGAATTGCGGTTTACGGTTTTTTCTGTCTTTTTTGTTTTATGTCGGGAGCGCAACCAGAAAAATCAGCGTTTGGTTGTTGATTCAATGATCGTTCCCACAGCGGAAGAAAGATAATATTATGTCGGTACGGATGGCTTTAGCAAAATTATGCGCTTGCACTTGCGGCGGGGCACTAATTGGCGGTGGCGCGGTTCACGTGTCAGAAGCGCCTCCCGCACCTTATGTGAAAAAGTTGTCAAAAAAGCAGCCGATTCGCGCTCGTGTAGTCAGGAAAGGTGCGCCCGCTCGCAAAATCAAGCGTACGCGGCGCACGGTGACCAAGACAGTGACAGCTTGCCAACCGACGGTCGTTACAATCGCACAGACTCCGGCGGCGCAACCGATTCCGGTTCCTCTGCCTTCATATATCCCACCAGCGCCCCCTCTGCAGGACGGCGGTAGTTCCGTGCCTGTCGTGATTGGTGGTAGCGGCGGATATGTCGGTAGCTCAGGTGGCGGCTTCTTTGGTGGCTTTTTTGGTGGCGGCAGTTCCGGTGGCGGCAGCGTGGTAATCTCGTCAACCAGTAGCGGCGGGTCGACCAGCACATCCTCAGGAGGCAGCTCAACAAGCGGTGGCTCCACCAGCACGTCTACCGGCGGGATAACCAGCACCGGTGGTTCCACCAGCACATCTACCGGCGGGGTGACGAGCACTGGTGGTTCAACAAGCACTTCTACGGGGGGTAGCAGTTCCTCTTCGTCCAGTTCATCCAGTAGCAGCTCTTCCAGCAGTTCATCCAGCTCCAGTAGTGGCGGCACATCCTCAGGCGGGCACGGCTCTTCGGGTGGCCACGGGTCCTCTGGTGGGCATGGTTCTTCAGGTGGTGGTTCTAACGGATCTTCTGGAAGCTCCGGATCTTCCGGCAGCTCAGGTTCTTCAGGCAGTTCGGGGTCGTCCAGCAGTTCATCCAGTAGTTCCAGCTCTTCATCCTCGAGCTCGGGTGGTAGTTCTACCAGCAGTTCATCGGGAGCAACGGGCGGATCTTCGAGCTTCGGTGGCAATAGCACCTCTTCCGGTTCGTCGGGCAGTTCGTCCAGCTCCAGTTCGTCGAGCAGCAGTTCAAGTTCTTCTTCTTCGGGTGGCAGTACCGGCGGATCTAATGGCGGCACAGAGGTGCCGGCGCCACCGGTTGTTCTGCTTTTCGGTGCAGCAGCAGCAGCGCTGTTCGCCCGTCGGCGCAAGGCAAAAAAAACGGTTGCCGCCTAAAACAATTGGACTGAAAAATCTGAAAAAGCGGCTGAAGCAATTTGGCCGCTTTTTGCTTTGCAGTCTTGCAAGTGAAACAGTCGCTCGGCATAGGCATTTGCCATGCATAATATAAAATATATTCGCGATAATCCGGATGATTTTGACGCTGCGCTGGCCAAGCGTGGCGTCGAAGCCATTGCTAAGCATATACTGGCATTGGATGAACAGAGCCGCGCTCTGAAAACCCAGGTGCAGGATGGACAGGCCCGCCGCAATGAGGCGTCCAAGGCGATAGGGAAGGCCAAGGGGCAAGGCGACGAGGATGCTGCGCAGGCATTGATGGCGGAAGTCGCAGAATTGAAAAGCAAATTGCCCGAACTGGAAGAGCAGGAACGGGAAGTTTCGGGTCGGTTGCAGACTGTTCTGGCAGCTTTGCCCAATCTGCCTGCCGATGGCGTCCCGCTTGGCGATGATGAAGAGGGAAATGTGGAGGTCGCACGCTGGGGCGAAATACGTAAATTTGATTTTGATCCGAAAGAGCATAGCGATATCGGTCCCGCTCTCGGTCTGGAATTTGAGACGGCCGCCGCCATGTCCGGTGCGCGCTTCGCCTTCCTGCGTGGTCAAATGGCCCGATTGCAGCGGGCGATCGGCCAATATATGCTTGATCAGCAAACTATGACAAATGGCTTTCAGGAATGCGCGCCACCCTTGTTGGTGCGCGATGAGGCTGTATTCGGTACCGGGCAGTTGCCGAAATTTTCGGAAGATCTGTTCCAGACTACCGATGGCCGGTGGCTGATCCCTACCGCTGAAGTCAGTTTAACCAATAGCGTAAACGGGCAGATACTGGATGAGGCGCAACTACCGATCCGGTTGACCGCGCTGACGCCGTGCTTCCGTAGCGAAGCTGGCTCGGCTGGCAAGGATACCAAAGGTTTGATTCGCCAGCATCAGTTTGAGAAGGTCGAAATGGTTGCCATTTCGCACCCTGATCTGAGCGATGCTGAGCATGACCGGATGACCGAGGCTGCGGAATCGATCCTGAAGGCGCTCGAACTTCCCTATCGAAAAATGCTGCTGTGCACGGGTGATATGGGGGCTACATCGCGTAAAACATATGATCTTGAAGTCTGGCTTCCTGGTCAGGACACTTATCGCGAAATTTCCAGTGTTTCGACTTGCGGTGAATTCCAGGCGCGGCGGATGAATGCCCGTTTTCGGCCGGAAGGTGAGACAAAAGGTACGCAATTTGTCCACACCCTCAATGGTTCGGGACTTGCTGTGGGCCGCACATTGGTCGCGATTCTCGAAAATTATCAGCAGGCGGATGGCTCTGTCACCATTCCGAAGGTGCTGCTTTCCTATATGGGTGGGATCGACAAACTGGAGCCAGCGTGATGCGGATTTTGTTAACCAATGATGATGGTTTTGATGCACCTGGCATGAAAATCTTGCTGGAAATTGCGCAGCATTTTTCCAACGACATCTGGATTGTTGCCCCTTCAGACGAGAATTCCGGTGCAGGCCATTCGCTGACCATTACAAGGCCGTTGCGTATTCGCAAGCGTGGTGATCAGCAATATTCTGTTGATGGTACACCAACCGACAGCGTGATGATGGCGGTCGCCAAGATCATGAAAGACGGGGCCCCTGATCTCATCCTGTCGGGGGTTAATCGCGGTGCGAATCTTGGTGAAGATGTCACTTATTCGGGTACAGTATCGGCTGCGATGGAGGGTGCACTGGCGGGAATCCCTTCGATCGCGCTCAGCCAGGCTTTTGCACAAGGTGATATGGGCCCCAATGTGCCGTTTGAGGCCGCCGTGCAATGGGGAGAACGCGTGCTGCGTCCCCTGATCAAGGAACGGATGGATCATCGAACACTGGTGAATATCAATTTCCCTGCAGTTCGTGCCAATGAAGTCAAGGGCGTGAGAGTCGTATCGCAGGGCATTCGCGACTACGGTCGCTTGCAGATCGTTAGTAACTACGATCCGCGCGGTTTTGAATATCATTGGTTCGGTCTTGGGCCAATGGTCGAAACACCGGCGCACAGCACTGATCTGGAGGCGGTTGCAGATGGCTATGTCTCAATCACTCCACTTCATCTCGATCTAACCCATTATGACTCGATGGAAGGTCTGACGAAACTTTACCGCTGAACGGGTTACCCGGCCCGATCAATTCATTCTCTATGGATCGCGGGGCTGGCAAGCTGCGGTTTTGCTGCTATTAGCGTTTCACCAAGGGAAAGAGTGGGTGAATGGGGTCATATATGCGTCACGTTGCGATCCTGATATTTATCATTGGTTGTACTGCGTGCATCCCGCAAGGTCGCAGTGATTATGCCGGGCCACCGGCTCAACCTCGGCTACTGACAGATATGGCCGCTCTCGGCACGGCGCCGGAACAGGCGCCACCTTCAACGTGGCAAACGAATCCTGTGACGGCGAATGCCCAACGGGTGGAATCGGGCACATATATTGTGCAACCCGGCGATACCTTGCGCGGAATTGCCAACAAAACGGGCGCTGGATCTCAGATCATTGCATCGGCTAACGGATTGGTCGAGCCCTATGTCATTCATCCTGGCCAGAGACTGAAGATTACTGGCGGGCGCTATCATGCGGTCAGTTCGGGAGAGACCGGTATTGCGAT
>Ga0209345_10001785_pt1 | contig 24895 bp, 32 predicted proteins | sample Cruoilmetagenom7_FD_187294 | JGI IMG/M metagenome (GOLD analysis project Ga0209345, IMG submission 187294) | Oil polluted marine microbial communities from Coal Oil Point, Santa Barbara, California, USA - Sample 7 (SPAdes) (version 2) | ecosystem: Environmental > Aquatic > Marine > Oil seeps ...
AGTAAAGTGGAGATTGTGGAATGAAAATAATCCTTATCACTATGCTCATTGTGTTATCTGGATGCGCAGAATACCGCGCACTAATCGCTACGAATGGCGCTGAGAGCGCTGATGCTACGCTAGAGTCGGCAGAGTGGGCGATATGCAAGGCGGCAACAAGTGGCGCACTAGAGCGTCGCTACAGCTTGTTTTCAGCACCGGAAAGCAGGAAAGGACAAGGCTGGGCGCAGTTGTGCCACGGCGTAAACAACCAACCGTAAATTTTTAAGCGAGGCTTGATATGAGTTTTGACCGCAACGACCCGGCTGATTTATTGGCCCTAAAAAACGAAGTGAATAACGACCCGTTAGGTTTGGGCTATGATGCGGCTTCGGGCAGCACCACGACAGTTCTTACCGCAATCAACGCCAAAGACGCGCAATTCACGGTGTCTAAGCCGAAAATATCATCTGCTGATGTTCGGGCAACTTGCACTTATGATGCCTACAACGCCCTTGCTATTGATGAGCAAGAGTGGATTAGATGGATGACCGGCAGTAACGGTTCTGGTGAAGAGAATTTAGCTGTCACGGCTGACCTGCGTTTACACCTAACTGATTCAGAGGGTAATGGCAATGGCAGTATATGGGCGGTCTCTGATCGGGGCGCGATGAATGCGGCTATGTTGGCCCTAATAGATGTAGTAGGGTCGAGAGCTGAAGACTTATTCGGCTATGGCACTAGTATTAGTAGAGATGACTGGCTCGCTGCCAGGGACTCTTGAGGAGCTTATAAATGACTATTGGAACAGACGACAGAATAGATAAGTTTGGCACCTTAGACGACCTCGACAGTACATCGGCAGCAGTTAATGACGGTGATTATTCTATTGCGAGCGACATGGCAGCATGGACAAACGACGATGACGCCAACCGCGCTAATGTGGCGCTAACGTGGCAGTATGGAACTGTGACGCTAGACGCGGCGGCTTATGTAGAACTTCACATGAGGCGCATTAACTACACCGGAACCACTGATGAAGAGGTGCCGAGTGATGATTATCGAGGTGCTTTGGTTGGGAGATTCCTTTTGGATGACGGTTTGGCTACAGCAACAGATAGCGTATCAATGATGAGCATAGACCTTGATAACTTTAAGTCATCTCAGGAGTATGAGCCTTATATAAAGAACGTGTCGGGGGTTCAGATTAGTGCGGGCTGGAAAGTTGAGGTTATGCCGATCACGGACGGCGCGCACGCTTAATGGCCTACTATCCCATCATGCGGGGCAGAAAGCTAAACAATCTTGATCTATCGAGATCACCCTCCCTAGTGTCAGCGCTCTTTTTTGATGACATAGTGGATTTAGCAACAAACAACTATAGCGAGCTTGTATCGACAGCAGAGCTTAACGCTGACGGGCTAAAAACAGTTGGCGTGTGGGGCGAGGCGGCTGCTTCTGCGGATAGGCTAGATATAACAAACGCTGCCATAAACGCGGCGATTGATGGCGACGAGTGGACGGCGTTTTTTAAATTCAGGTTAGATGCTCTAACAAGTAATTACTCAATGGCTGGGCAAGGCAGCCCATCTACAGGAGTTTTTACTTTTGGCCCAATACTCAAAACAACAGGTGATCTAAACTTCACCTGCCGCAACGGTGGTGTTTGGTATGACTCTGTGCTAGCCGCTGGTGTTAGCAGGAGTACAGCAGAATTTATATCTATAGCAATTCGGTATGACGGCGCAAATCTGCAAGCGGTTATCGACGGTGTTGCGAAAGGGTTGGTGACTTATAGTGCGTCAAACTTCCCATCAGCAGGGGTTCTTTCATTATCTTTGGGGAGCGCCAGAAGAAGTTCTTCGAACACAAACTACTACAGCGAAGACGCTACGCAGGAATATTTTCAGTTTTACAACAAAGCCCTTGATGTTGGCGAGATAATTGATAGGCAAGAAAGCCCCTACCAAATCCTAAAGAAGCGCCGTAAGCTATTTGTAGTACCAAGCGGCGCAACAGACACCACAGCCCCGATACTATCCTCCCCTACCGGCACAAAGACCGGCAGCACTACAGCAAGCGGCACAGTATCAACAGATGAAGCCAATGGCACGTTATACTACCTAGCGTCTGAGAACGCGACAGAGACAGCGGCAACGATTAAGACCGGCAGTAGTCAGACGGTAACAGCAACAGGTGTGCAGAATGTATCGTTTACCGGGTTAACGGCATCGACGCTTTATTATGCCCACTATGTCCACGATGACGCAGCCAGCAACGAATCAAACGTACAAACGAGCGCGAGCTTTACGACAGACGCGGCATCGAGTGTGATTGCTATATTCAGACGACGAATTGAAGGGCAAGGTAATGCTTTTAGGTAAATACAACCAAGAGAAAACAGTAAGGTTTCGCCTCTTTCAAGTTGACGGCGTGGATTTTGAGCCTGGGGCTACATTTGCCGCTGGTGATATCAAGATTATGAAGGATGAGGGCGTGGAGGCTAACACCACCAATCTGCCCACAGATGAGGGCCAAGGCTATTCACTGGTTTTGACCGCCACGGAAATGAGCGCGGCTCGAATAGAGATTTATATTGTCGATCAAACAGCTACAAAAGTGTGGCTCGATACCGGGCTGTCTATTGAGACCTACGGCAACGCCAGCGCGGAACACGCTTTCGATCTTGATACAGCAAGCATAGCGCAAACAGCAGACCATGCAGCAGCCATTGCTGATATTCCAACAGTAGCAGAGTTTAATGCGAGAACACTGGCAGCAGCGGATTACTTCGACCCGACAGCCGATACAGTTGCGGCGGTGACAGCGGTGTCTAGCGTAAGCGGCTCCGTGGGAAGCGTAATAGGTGCTGTTGGTAGTGTTACAGCAGCAGTAGAAACCGACACGGCAAGTAGAACAGCATCACAAGCCGATGTATCAGCGCTAGCCACAGCAGCAGCACTAACCACAGTAGATGGTGTAGTCAATGCGGTGAAAGCGAAAACCGATAACCTTACTTTCACAGTGGCCAATCAAGTTGACTCTAACGCCAAGTCAATGAATGACACTGCGATCACTGGGGCAGGTACAGAGAGCGAACCCTGGACTTAATTTATGTCATTCTCTAACGCAGCATTTAGCTCATCGTTTGGTGTTGGCTTTGATCGAATCGAGCCACCAGAGGTTGTACCCGATACAAGGCCGGACGGTGCCGCAGGGTTTCATGGGGGCAGCACAAGACGTAGTGTAGTAGTAGAGGACAGGTTTACACCAGAAACAGAGGTGAAGCCAGAACCCGTTGAAGAACAGAAGCTGAAAGCAATACCAGCGGTAGCAAAACGAAAGCCCACTCTAAAAGTTGTTAAGCACAAGCCACTACCTGATACATTCGAGGCAGATAGAGAGGCAAGAGAGCGAGCCAGGTTAGAGCAAGAACAACAAGAGCAAATCAGCCTAGCCAATGAGATACAAGCATTAGAAGAATTTGTAGCACTTGAAACACAACGTAAATTAGCAAGGCAGCAAGAGGAAGAAGAGTTTATGCTTTTATTGCTGTTAGAGGAGGCGTAAGGGTGACAGGTAGACCCACAAAATACTCAGATGAGCTGTTAGAGGAGGCAGAGTATTATCGAGATAACTATAGCGAGCTAGGCGATATGATGCCTAGTATTGCAGGGCTGGCGTGTCATTTAGGAATTCACAGGGTAACGTGTCACGCATGGGCTAAAGAAGAAGATAAGACCCCGTTTTCTTACATATTAAATCAAATACTAGATAAACAAGAGCGAGTTTTGTTCAATAACGGGCTTTCAGGGGAGTTTAATTCAGCGATAGTGAAGCTAGCTTTAGGTAAGCATGGGTATAGCGACAAAGCCGAGAATACCATTGTTGGTGATGCTGATAAACCAATTAAACACACTATTGAAATTATCGACGTAGTAGATGGCAAAGTTACAGATACCTAGACCATTTAAATCACTCTATGAGCCGCACAGGTATAAGATTTACTGGGGCGGGCGAGGTGGTGCTAAGTCATGGCAATTTGCCGATGCGCTACTAACGCTAGGCGACACAAAGCCTTTAAAAGTTCTGTGTTGTCGGGAGATACAAAAATCAATAAAAGAATCAGTCTACAGTCTGCTAGCTAGGCGCATTAAAGATTTAAGGTTATCGGGTTACTCAGTATTTAATAACGAGATACGCCACAGCAATGGCACCCTGATTATCTTTGAAGGTTTGTGGCAGAACATTGATTCAATCAAGTCTATCGACTCTGTAGATATTTGCTGGGTAGAGGAAGCGAACACAGTGTCGGAGGCAAGCTGGAAGAAACTAATACCATCAATTCGCAAATCAGGCTCAGAGATATGGTCGAGCTTTAACCCTGAGCTTAAAAGCGATGCGGTCTATCAGCGTTTTATACTAAGCCCTCCAAATAACTCAGTGGTGAAAAAGGTGTCATGGCGTGATAACCCCTGGTTGTCAGAGGAAGCGTTAGATGAAATGCGACACTTGAAGGCTACAGATTATGAAGAGTATCTCCACGTTTGGGAGGGTGAGCTAAAGTCTTTCGCTGATGGCGCTATCTATGGCAGCCAGCTCAAAAAGGCGAAGGAAGAGGGTCGGATGCTTAATATCCCTGTTGACCCTATTATCGAGGTAGATACCTTCTGGGATTTAGGGCGCAACGACCAAACAGCTATATGGTTTATGCAAAGGATAGGCACAGAATCACGTTTCATTGATTACTATGAGTCGAGGCTGGTCGGGCTAGAGCATTACATCCGATTGGTAAAGGAAAAAGGGTATAATTACGGCAGCCACTACCTACCACATGATGTTGAGGTGACCGAGTTAATGTCGAACAAGTCAAGGCGCGAAATGCTAGAGGCTGGTGGTATTAAGCCGGTAGTGGTGGTGCCTAGAATCAATCACATTAATGAAGGGTTGGAAATGACCCGGCGTGCGTTCGATGCTTGCTGGTTTCATGAGGGTGATGACGAAAGGGGCAAAGGTATGGAGCAAGGTATGTCTGCCTTGGCTAACTATCAATATGTCTTCGATGACAAGTACGACACGTTCAGGCAAACACCATTACATAATTGGGCATCCAATGCGGCTGATGCGTTTAGACAATTTGGACAAGGGTATAAGCACTCAATTAGTGTAACGCCTCAAATATCTAAGCGCAGGCAAGAAGCAGTACGGCGCAACACTCAAACATCGCGGGCATGGGTAGTTTAAATGTTAACAGACAATGAAATAAGCGGAATTCTGAGCGAAGTTCGTAATCGTTTAATGAATAATGATGATGGCGACCTAACCGACATTCGACAAGAGAACCTTAATTACTATCGTGGTGAGCTGGATGGCACAGAGAGACCAGGTTACTCGCAGTATGTTACCCGTGAGGTTATGGAGGCTATCGAGTGGGCGCTACCATCACTGCTAAGGGCGTTTACATCTGGCGACAAGGTTGTAATGTTTGACCCTGTAGGCCCTGAGGACGAACAACAATCAGATCAAGAAACCGATATTGTTAACCACTATCTATTGAAAGAGAACAACGGCTTTCTGACGTTCTACGAGTGGTTTAAGGACGCTTTAATGTACCCCAACGGGTACGCTAAGATTTACACAGAAGACAGCGAGACATCAACAAGCCAGAACTACAAAGGGCTTACCGGGCCACAGCTTGCTCAAATAGATCAGGATGAGGAGTTGGAGATAGTCGAGTCTAGCACCTACACGCGAGCCATCCCGACGCCACAAAGTATTGCTGGTGTTGAGTTGTACGACGTAAAGGTAAGGCGAACGGTTACCGAGCCTGTTTTGCGGTTTGAGAGCATCCCCCCAGAGCAGGTGTTGGTCGATAACAACCTAGCCTCTGCAAGTCTTGATGATGCGGAAATAGTGTGCCACAGACAGCAGCGGTCTAAATCATGGCTGCTTGAAGCGGGCTATGATGAGGGCAAGCTAGAGGAGGCTGGTACTGAGTCAGATCATGAATGGAACACTGAGCGTACTAATCGCCTATGGTCGCAGGATGAATCGCCCGATGCTGGTGAAGATGTTGATGCTTCGATGGCTAAATACTGGCTGGAAGAGTGGTACATCAAGATTGATTGCGACGAAGATGGCATAGCGGAAACCCGCAAGATTGATACTATCGGCGGTGTCGTGTTTGAGAACATCGAGTACGACTATCAGCCAATAGTCTCGCTCTCAAGTATTCCAATGAGTCATAAACACGCTGGCATGTCGCTGGCTGATCTTATTAAACCCATACAACAGTTGTCCACGTTCTTTTCTCGTGGCATTAATGACAACGTAGCGCGTATTAATAACCCTCGTAAGTATGTAGCAGAGGGGGCGCTGAGTGATGAAGGGTTAACCCTGGATCAATTGCTTGATATTAATAGCGATGCGATACTGGTTAAACAGCCCGGCATGATTGAGCCAGAACAGCACCAGCCTGTTATTAACGAGCTACTAATGGCCCGACAAGACCTGGAAGCGCAAAGCAAGGTGCGTACAGGTGTCGCCCCAGAGCTATCGTTGAAGCCTGAGGTGTTGCAACAGTCTACGGCTGGGGCATTCGCTAACGCCTTACAGGAGGCGTCACAACGCATTGAGATGATTGCCCGTATCTTTGCTGAGACTGGCGTTAAAGATGCAATGATTAAGGCCCACCGACAGGTCAAAGAATATCAAAGCGTCAGTAAGGCTATGAAAATCCGTGGTCAGTGGATTGAATCAAACCCCTCTGACTGGATGGATCGACGCAATGTTTCGGTCAATGTCGGGCTAGGCTTTAACAACAAAGAGAAGCAGATCGGGGTGTTGATGCAAGTGCTAGGCATCCAAAAAGAGGGCATGGCTATCGGCTTGGCTGATCCTAAAAAGATATATAACACGCTAGAGCAATTAGTTGAGGCCGCTGGTTTGAAAAGTGTTGATAGGTATTTCAATAACCCCACTACAACGCCACCACAACAGCCGCAGGTCGATCCTATGGCGCAAGTGGCACAAGCACAAGTCAGGTCGCTTGATGCTGATATTCAGCGTAAAGGCGCTGAGACACAAGCCAAAATCCAAATGGATCAAATGGCTGCCCAAGCTAAAGCACAAAAGGATATGGCAGAACTTCAATTCAAGGGGACAAAAGAGCAGGTAGACGCTCAATTAGCCCGTGAGAAGATGCAATTAGCCGCTGCCAATGACGCACAAGAGCTTGAGCTAAAACGAGCGAGTACGGGTGCAGAGGTTAAGCTGAAAGGCGCTCAGACAATGAAGACCGCAGAAGAGGCAAGAGGCCAGGATATTGAGAACGATGCGGTCGAGTCGGGCATTCAAGAGTTGGTTGAAGGTGGCGGTATCGAAGAACTACAAGCCAGAGCCGATCAAGCAGAGCAAAAGGTAGTCTCTATATCAGAAGCCAAAGAAGGGCCAAAGGATATTCAGATTACCCGCACTGAGACAGGCTTAGAGGGCGTTATTACCGACGCTGAGGGTAATGAGCGACGTGTGGTAGTCAATAGCACAGAAAACGGCATGGCTGGCACTGTAGAGGGTGAGTAATGGGTAAGCTATCGAGTCTTAATAAGGCCATTAAGGGCGCTAAAAGGCGCGTCTATCAAGGCTCCCCACATAAGCATAACGGCAAGCTAGATGCTGACAAGATAGGCACAGGCGAAGGCGCACAGGCTTATGGCTATGGTCATTATATGGCTGAGAGTAAGGGTGTGGCAGAGGGGTATAAAAAAGGACTGTCAACTTATGAGACTACCGTAAATGGCGAGCCTTTAAGCAAAGATAATCCTATGTTTTCCGCTGTTATGCAGATTGCCGCGCAAGGATATGATGCCGCCCACACGAACGCAAAGATGGCGCTTGATTCGGGGTTTGTAAACAAGGAGTTCGGGCAGAAGGCGCTCAATGATATTGAGTTAATGAAAGGGGTTGATATTAAACAAGCATCACGCGGCCACCTATACGAGCTAGACCTAAACGAATCCGCCATTGAGAATATGCTTGATTGGGATGCGCCTTTGAGTGAGCAGCCTAAAGCGGTGCAAGAGGCGTTTACAGATTTTGCACTATCTCCTGATGGGCGAAAATACGCAGAGAAGTTTCACAGCTATAAAGAAGGTGACACTCTTCTTGATATTCCTGAGTTTAGCGATTGGTCGGCAGTACAAGGCGACACTATTAACAATGTATTGGGCAATGCTGATAATCAAGTAACACTAATGAAGCATGGCGTTCCCGGTATTAAATACTCTGACGGTATGTCCAGAGGCAAGACAGGTGGCACTCAAAACTTTGTCATATCCCCCGGCGCAGAAGATCAGGTCAAGGCTATATCACGCAATAATGAGCTATTAGGGTTTGGTGGTGCTGCTGTACTAGGTGGCGCTGCTATGGCACCACAAGACGCAGACGCGGCAATAATGGAAGGCGTAGCGATGCAAGGGCTAGCGGCTGATTGGACTAATCGACGTGCTGATAAGCGTAGCAAGTGGACTAAGTTCAAAGAATCAATACTAGAGCCGGGTCTAACAGTAGGCTCTGCCCTCACCAGTATGCCTGTACAGGGTTTGGCCGGTGTAGGCGCACTAGCGCAAGGGTATGGCATAAATGACGCTGTAGGGGCTATGGAGCGCACTGGTGAGGCTATGACCTACGCGCCCCGATCAGAGGCCGGTATGGAATCACTACAGAACGTAGGCGAGGCGATGGGAATACTTGGTGAGTCGCCACCTGTACGCTTTGTAGAAGATCATATTAACCAAGGCGCAGATTGGGCGGCTGACAACATACATCCGGCGGCTGGTGCTGCCCTTAAAACACTACCGGAGGTGGTTTTCTAGTGAGAGATGATCCAATAGTAAAAGCCAATGAAGCAGAGATGGTTCTAAACCACCCTGTATTCAAGAAGGCCACAGAGCAGATCGAATCCGAGATAATGCGGCTTATTCAAAAGAGTGAGTTTAATGGATCAGAGAACGCCGAAAGGTATCGTGAGAAGCTGAATCTACTCTTATATTGCCAGGGTCGATACAAGACAGTCCTAAATCAGACAATACAGGCTGGCAAGGTTGCAGCCGATGCTTTAGAAAAACGCAAAATATTCAGTAAAGGGTTATAATGACAACACGCCGCAAGGCATAAACAAGAGGATAGAAGAATGAGCGATCAACCAGTAATGGAATCGTATTCAGTTGAACAAGCCGCCGAAGCAATGGATGGCATATTCAGCGATGAGCCTGTAGTGGGCGAGATCACGGAAGAGGCTGTTGAGGCTGATGAACTGGTGGAAACTAGCGAATCAGAGGAAACAGCAACAGAGGAATCTAGCGAAGAGTTAGAGGAGACTGGGGAAGATGTAGACGAAGAACCTATTAAGGTTGAATCAGAACAGGAAGCTATCGAAACACTCACTGAGTTGTCAGAGGCGCTTGACGTTCCCATTGAGGAACTAATGAGCAACATGACAACCACAGTTAAAGTGGATGGCGAGGAGCATTCTGTCACACTGAAAGAAGCCTTTGACGGTTACCAAAAGGATGCAGATTACCGAAATAAAACGAGCGAGCTAGCATCTCATCGACGTGAGTTTAATGAGCAGACGGCAAATGCCCGACAGCGCATAGAAAGCGAGTACATCCAGGCCGGACAATTAATGGCAGCGTTAGAGCAATCTATCGCCCCCTCACTAGACCCCGCAGAGATGGAAAACTTAAAGGCGCAAGACCCGGCCACATACCTGATTGCGAAACAAGAACACGCTGATAGGGTTGCACAGTTCAATCAATTACGGCAAACAGCAGCAAACAGTTTTGCGCAGAATTCCAAGGCTATGGAGCAACAGCAAGCACAGTTGCGACAAGAGTCGATTCAGCGCGCAATGATAGAGCTACCGCAAAGAATCCCTGAGTGGTCGCCAGAAACTAAGTCAGCAATTGACGATTATCTAACAAGTGACGCTTATGGTTATTCAGGCGAAGATTTGTCGAAGATAGTAGACGTTCGATTAGTAGAGCTTGCACACAAAGCCCGTCTTTATGATGAGCAGAGTAAGCAGGTCGATATTGCTAAAAAGAAGGTAAAGGTTTTGCCGCGAATACAGAAGCCAGGGCGGTCTAGCAGTGTAAGGCCGGGTAAGAACATGGACAAGGCCCGAGCCAAGCTACAACAGTCCGGGCGGTATCAGGATGCTGCTTCATTAATCAATGTAGACTAAGGTAATTTAAAATGGCACAAGTAACAGGTTCACACAGTCGCTACGACCTCCAAACTAAGGGCGAGAACGTAAAAGACGATCTAACGAATATTATTACCATAATCTCCCCCACTGAAACCCCTTTTCAATCCAACATCGGCAAGGGTAAAGCTAAAAACACGTTCACCGATTGGCTCACTGACACACTAGCAGCTGCTAGCGCGTCAAATGCTCATATTGATGGCGATGCTTTCAGCGGTGACACTCTCACAGCCCCTGCTCGACTGCAAAATCACTGCCAGATCATGCGCAAAGATATTGTAGTTACACGACGCGCTCAGATTGTTGACCAAGCTGGCACCAAATCAGAGTTACAGCGTCAGATTGCCAAGGCTGGTAAAGAGCTAAAGCGTGATGTTGAGAAGATTATCTGTAGTGAGCAGGTCGCGGTAGTTGGTAACGACACCACAGCCTCAAAGCTCGCAGGTTTAGGCGCATGGTATGACACCAACACCGACCGTGGAACAAGCGGCACTGATGGTGTTCTGTCATCTACCACTTATGGCTACCCGGCTACAGCGGTCACTACCGGCACAGATCGAGCGCTTTCAGAGGCCACACTGTTGTCGATTGTCAAAGGCGCTTATGTTGAGGGCGGTAATCCCTCCATCATCATGGTTGGCCCTACCGTCAAGCAGAAGATGAGTCAGTACCTCTTTGGCTCCTCTGCGCGTATTGCAACTCCCTACCAGGATCACGGCAAGTCAAAGTCAGCGGCTAGTGTTATCGGCGCTGTCGACTACTACACGTCGGACTTTGGGACGCTTCACATTATCCCTAACCGCTTCCAGTCTGAAACAGATGTTCACGTTATTGACCCTGAGTTTTGGGAGCTGCAATACCTGGATGGCTACAAGACAGAGAAGATGGCCAAAACGTCTGATGCTGACCAGCGTATGCTGACAGTTGACTTGACATTGTGTAGTAAAAACGAGGCAGCCAGTGGTTTGGTTGGTGATGTTGATTCCAGTACAGCGATGGTTGCATAACTGGTAAACTAGACGGGGGCTTCGGCCCCTGATCTTTTGGAGTATAAAATGGCAGCAGAAAAAGAAGTAACTATTGAGATAGCCTCAGTAGGCAAGGGCGAAAACAAGCGGTATGCGTGTGGGAATATCCACTTTGCTTATGCTGATCGCAAGTATTTGCCAAAGAAAGATACAGGCGAATATAACAGCAAATTACGGGTTGGCGAGAAGGTAACGCTGCCCGAATCAGTGGCTAAAGAGTACTTGGCAAACGATAATCTACGGGTTGCTAAATAGCATGAGCAATAAGGACGTTTTTCATAACATTGATGGCACCAAATCAACTGTTCATTGGGATGAAAAAGGTGCCGATATTGTTCAAGAGCAGCGTGTTGATGACATTATTGAAGGGTTCCGTCATGAGAGTGACTTGGGGCACAACAAAATAGCGGCGGGGAGACTTGCCGCTAGAGTGCCTGTAACCCTTCACTATCAATGGGTGGCTGAGTGGCAGGAAAAGCACTCGGACACATGGGATTTAAAAACGTATCTAGCTATGAAAGTGAATAGCAGTGATTTTAAATATCTCAGAAACCAGGTGATTCGTGGATGACATACGCAACGCTGAAAGCTGATATAGCCAATTACTTAGCCCGAACTGATCTCACGGCGGATATTCCGCTGTTTATTCAGTTGTGCGAGTCTCGTATTAGGGATTTGGTGCGGGTTAGGGATATGGAGGCTGCCGACGATGCTTTTACGGTAGATGCTCAAGTTATGGCATTGCCGGACGGCTTTCTGTCAATGCGCCGTATCATTATGGATTCGACCACTAGCCGGTCGCTGGATTACCTAACACCAGAGAGATTTTGGGATTCAACACTATCTCATGAGTCTGGAAACCCGGTGGCGTTTACTATCGAAGGTTCAAATATAGTGTTTGGCCCTAGCCCTTCTGCCTCGCTGACTGCCAAGGTGCTCTATCTAAAGGCTTACGACGCGCTGACGGAAGAAACGGACACCAACTGGCTAATGACCAACGCCTACGACATTTATCTCTATGGCGCTCTGGCAGAGGCCAAGGGGTTTATTGAGGACGATGCGCAGGCCGGGAAGTGGTCAGGGCAATTCCATACGGCTGTTGAGCGTGTTAATCGCACAGCTAATAAGGGGCGCATGGCCACACCCTTGGTACGGTTTGGGTATAGCGCACCATGATTCAAGCTAAGGTGTTGCCGTTTGGTGAGTGGCTGCCCGACCAGCCGGATTTAGGCAATGCCGTCACAGTGGTAAACAACGCGATACCGCAAGCACAGTCCTACCGATCAATTAAAGAGCTAACAGCGTTTACAAATGCGCTAACGGGCGCTTGTGTTGGCGGGTTTTGGGCACAAGACTCTGACGGCACGTTTTTTAGTTTTGCAGGTGATGCCACTAAGCTGTATTCGCTTTCTGGAGACACTTACACAGATGTTTCAAAAGCAGGCGGGTATTCAGGTGTAACTCGTTGGGAGTTCCTGAAATGGGGCGACAGGGTCATAGCGGTATCAATTGGGGAGGAAACCCAATACTACGATATGGGGATATCGGCGTTATTTGCCGCGCTGCCTGGATCACCACCAAAAGCTAAGACAATTGCAGCCGTCCGAGATTTTATTGTAATGGGCAATCTTGACGATGGAACAGCTAGGCCAAGTCGCTTGCAGTGGGGCGGTTATAACTCCTCTGAGCTATGGACTTCATCACTAGCAACACAGGGCGATTATCAAGACCTATTTGGCAACGGTGGTGCTATTCAGAAGATCACGCCAGGGGAGATTGGTTACATATTTCAGGAACGGGCTATAAGGCGCATGACGTATGTCGGGCCTCCTAAGATATTCCAGATTGATGAGGTTGAAACAGCAAGGGGCGCTTTTGCCGCAAATTCTGTTATTTGGTATGGCAGCCTTTATTTCTATTATGCCCGTGATGGTTTTTATATGTTCGACGGCCAGTCATCCATACCGATAGGGGTCGAGAAGATAGATCGACACTTCCTTAGCGATTTTGACACCACAGATACCAACTTAATGCGCGGCGCTATCGACCGTAAGAATAAGGTTGCAATGTGGGTTTATCCTTCTATATCGAGAGGGCGGAACTGTATAATTGCTTATTGTTGGGACGTTCAGCGATGGGGATTTATAGATCAATCCGCTGAAATTCTGCTTGAAAACGCATCAGCAGGCTACACGCTTGATGGGCTAGACGCGATATTTACAGATATTGACGCAGATAGTTTTAATATGGAGTCTGACGCGTACAAAGGGGGTGATATAAGCCTCACAGCGTTTGATACATCCCACAAGCTAGCGTCTTTTTCTGGTGATGAGTTAAGCGCAGAGATCGAAACAGGCGAGATGATGCCGCCAAATGGTATGCGGGTGTCGATCAAATCAGCGCGGCCCTTATTAGATGGTGACGCGACTTTGCAGCTAGGCGTAAGGGATAATCAGAATGATAACTTCTCCTATGGCACTGCGCAGTCAGAGAATAGCAAGGGCGAGATGAATTTCAGAAGCTCGGCCCGTTACCACAGGGTAAAGGCGACCGTAACAGGTGGCGCGAAACAGATTAACGGTGTTGAGGTTTTTTTCAGATTAGAGGGTAGACAATGAGTTTTGAAGGGTTGAATCCAGTTACACGCGAGAAGGCAAACGCACCAGGCCCAACAACATACGCGAAACCCTTTGTTGAGAGCGGCCACAAGGGTTATATGGGCCTTGTAGAGTCAATGGCGAACAACCAACAAGACCCGTATTTTATGGCCCACAACAGGCTTGCAGCGGCACGTCGGTTTATGCCTCAAGACCGGGCGAATGAAATACAGCAAAGCGTCGAGGGCCAATACCAAAACATATTAGGCCGTGAATCTGATCCAGGCGGTTTAGCGTATTGGTTTAATCGTCAAAAACGCGGGTCAGCACCTAACGACATTCGGCAGGTGTTTGAGGGCGTGAGAAACGACATACAAGCTAACCCGGATGCACAATTGCCTTTGTATGCGTCTGGCGAGACTGCGGCCCCGCCCGAGCCTGCTAGCGAGTTAAGTGCTATTGAAAAACTCAAAGCGGCGTACCCTGATATATTCCAAGGGCTTAACATTTGAATCTTGTCCCTCAAAGTGAGGTTGGCAGACACTTCGCGCAGATCACACCAATGATTAAGCGCGTGATAGATAAGACAGAAGAAGTTTATGGGGTTGGTGATATATTAGAAGGGCTGGCCAAAGGTAAAATGCGGTTGTGGTTAAACGATAACGGTATAGTTATCACAGAGGTTAGCGGTAATGTTTTTAATATCGGCCTGTGTGCTGGTGATAATATAGATGGCTGGATAGATGAAATCATTAGTGAGTGTAAAAAAAGCGCAAAAGCTAATGGGTGTGAGTATATTCAGGAAGTTGGGCGTCGAGGTTGGGTGAAAAAAATGGCTAAGTTTGACTTTAAAGAAAGCGGCACGATTATGAGGTGTAAATTATGAGCGGTGTGACTAAAACATTATTTGGCTCACCCTCTGAGTCTAAATCAACAACACAGAGCGGCCCGTGGGCACCGTCAGAACCCTATTTGACAGGTGGTTTTGATGCGGCTGTTGAGAACTACAATAACCCGGCAAGCTACTACCCCAACGCTACCTATACCCCTTTCTCGCCACAAACAGAAATGGGCCTCGATATGCTTACGGATCGGGCCACATACGGCTCCCCTGTAGCATCTGCGGCTAATAACTACGCTACTAACCTAATGAATAGTGGTAGTCCAGAAGGGGTTGAAGAAGGCTTTGCGGGCGCGGCGTCATTGGCTAGTGGCACAAAGATGAAAAGCGTGGGGGCGGTTGGTGGCCCAATGACAATAGGCCAATCCGGTGTCGGGTATGACACGCTAAAAGATACCGCGCAGGGTAATTACCTGAATTCAAACCCTTATCTTGATGCTATGTTTGGTGCAGCGTCACAGAATGTTACGAATCGGTTTAACGATACAGTTACCCCAGGTATTAACGCCACGTTTGGGGCGGGTGGCCGGACGGGTAGTGGTATTCACGGCCTTACAATGAATAAGGCGCAAGATGCTCTAGGCGATGATCTAACGAACATGGCCGCCAATATCTACGGCGGCAACTATGCCACAGAGCGCGGCAATCAAGTTAACGCAGGCAATATGCTGAATACTGGCGACCTCCAAGCTAAAACATCGAATCAAGATGCGGCTAGCGAGAACCAGCGGCTAAAAGTAGATCGAGATATAGCTAATCAGAACGCATACACAAAGGCGCTTGATCGACAGCTTAGTGCCTCATCTATGCTTATGAATCAGCAGAATATAGACCAACAGAACAAGCTCGCAGCGATGAACTACGCGGCAACATCGGCTGATATGGACTATCAGGACATTAACAGTATGTTGAGCGCAGGGCGTACTGTTGAGGGCAAGGCGATGGATGTTATCAATGATGATATAAACCGCTACAACTTCTACCAGAACGCACCAGATACAAATCTAGCAAACTATATGAACATTGTAGGCGCTTACGATCAGCAGAATTCAAAGTCTACAGCAACAGGCGCGGACGCTGGGCTTTGGGGTAATATCACGCAAGGTATCGGCGCAATGGGCGAGGCATCGCCCTTTTAGGAGTAATCAATGGCTATTTTAGGTGGACAGAAAGAAGAGAAGTCATGGGGTGATTCAATATTAGGCTTCTTGAAAACCCCGTTAGGTAAAGGGTTGATTGCCAGTGGTATGACGCCGGAGCAGTACCAGCAATATATGCGACAGAATCATGAAAACAAGATTCGCGCAGAAGAGGCCCAGGCAGCTCAAGACGTAGCCGATAAAGCCGAGGGGCGTCGTATTGTGCAAGAGACTGTGCTTGGTGACTTCTCATCGAGGCCAGAGGCTTATGACGCTGCAAAACTAATGAAGTATGGCTTTGACGGCAAGCAGATAAAGACGCTATTGGGTGAAGATGATCCCTCTAGTTCGCCTGAGTATGGAGTAAGCCCTTTGTGGGCTGTTGATGGCGAGAATAACCCCGCTGTATTCCAGTTGAGCAAAGGCGGCGGATCAAAGCGAGTTGAGTTTCCAGAAGGGTTTACCCCTAGCGGTGCGTTTGAAAAAGCCTACGGATCATCAAAAGGTAGTGCGCAAGGCAAGCATTTGGGACAGATGACCGCCTCTGCGACGGGTGATATCAAGAAAGGCTACGAGTTTATGGGCCTGATTGATAAGGCGATAGCTCACCCTGGGCGGGAGGCCGCTACCGGCGCAAGTAGTATGTTCAACAGTATGGCTGTGCCTGGGTCGGATAGAACAAACTATCTGACACTCGCCAAGCAGATGAAGGGTAAGAACTTCCTAACAGCGTTTGAATCCCTCAAAGGCGGCGGTACAATCACAGAAGTCGAGGGCTTGAAGGCAGAAGAAGCGCAGTCACGAATGAATGAGGCGCAAAGCGAAGATGAGTACCTAGAGGCATTGCGTGAAATGAAGGCGCTGATAGCCTCAAGAATTGACTCTATAAGATCACAGACCGGCACAGGACAGCGTGATAGCGAAGGGTGGGGGATTGTAGAATGATTACAACAGTCACTACGCCTGATGGTAGAAAGGTCAAAGTAGAGCATCCCAAAGGTGCGACCCAATCCGAAATAATTAGCTATGCAAAGGCCAATTATAAAAACCAGCCGGAAAAGAAAACGTTAAGCGCGAAAGAGAAGCGCGATCTTATCGGTGGCGGCACCCTTAAATTTGGCCCTTTCGACACAGGTGTAGAGACCCCGCAATGGCTTGATGAGTCGTTAGCCGGTATGGGTCGAAGAATGACAGGGATCGGCACACTAGGCACCAATAAGCCACAGCCGGAAGCCGATGCTTTGCTGGATGACTCTGTGCCAGCGATGCTAGGCGGGGCAGCTACAGACGTAGGCGCATTATTGTTAGGTGGGACGGCGCTAAAGACAGCCGGCGCTATACCGAAAATAGGCAAAGGGCTTTATGCTACTGGGCAGGCATTATCAGCCCCTAAAGGTCTGAAATCAGGCGTGGCAGCCGCTACAGCTTATGGCGCGGCCACAAGTCGAGATAGATTAGGTGCAGGTGCGGGCTCGGCTATTGGGCAGTCTGTTGGGTATGGAGTGCCAAAAATGGCAGGAAAGATTGTAGCGCCTCACCTTAAGTCGGCGGCAAGGTCGATAATAAAGGGCGGTGGTACTGTAACCCCAGGCGAAGCTTTTGGCGGTGTTCTGCAACGCTTTGAAGATGCTGGAACATCGGTGCCAGTGTTGGGCGATGCTATTAAGTCGGCAAAACGACGAACAATAGGGGGCTTTGGCAAGGCTCAAATTAATGACGCGCTGGAGGTGGTGGGCAGTAAACTTGATGACGCAATACCCGCAGGCCGGGAGTCGATAGCTAAAGCTGATGATATATTATCTGCTAAATACGACGAAGCTCTAAGCGGCATGGATGTTAAAGTTGATAAGCAGTTTGCAGGCGAGATTAATAAATTGGCTGAAATGGCAAAACAGATGCCTGAAAAAGAATCTCGTAAATTTCAGCAAATTATTAGCGAGAAGCTGATAAAACCCTTTAGTAATCCCAATCAAATGCTACTGGGCCGGACGTTTAAGAAAACGGATAGCGGCCTAAGAGCGGATTACAAGCGATTCATGAAAAACCAAGACCCTTATGTGCAAGACCTTGGCGATGCCGTTAGATCAGCGCACAAATCTTTGCTCGATCTAGGGAAACGTCAGAACCCGGTATCAGGTGAAGTGCTGGATAAGCTTGATATCGCTTATGCGAAAATGTCGAGGATATCTGAGGCAGCAAGCTACAAAGGCGCAACAGAGGGTTTGTTTACCCCCGACCATTTGTTGAGTTCAATCAAGAAAACCGCGACCAAAAAACAGTATGGCAGCGGTCGAGCTTTTGGCCAGAAGGAAATGGAAGCAGCAAAAGATATGCTTGCTCAAACCATCCCTGATTCTGGTACAGTCCCCAGGGCGTTATTCAATACAGCCGCTCTAGGTGGGGCTTATACAGTTAACCCGGCGGCGGCTGCAACAGTGTTAAGTGGGGCTGGGCTTTACACCAAGCCAGGGCAGAAAGTAATGCAAGCAGCGATGAGCGCACGACCAGCAGGCAGTGTGCCTTTGCGTAAGGGTTTGGAGTATGTGGCCCCGTATTCAGGGTTGCTTGGCGTTGCTGGAGGAATACAGCTCGCGCAGTAGTAATTGCTTTAACTTGCCGTCTTTGAGCAGGCTGTTGGTTTTGGATCGAATAACCATTCCGCACTTACGGGAAAGCCACAAAGCAATCGGTAGAACGGTGAAAACCACCACAAACCTATAATCTTCTGGTGTTTCAAACATGAATTTTGCCTCGGGTTCACAATTAGCACAGCCCAGACCGTCAGGAACAACGGCTGTGAGTGCGTTTACCGCTACTCTATTAACAGAGATTACGCGGGTAGTAGTCTGCAACACTACCGGAACAGCAGCGGCTATGTCAATTTACCATGATGATAATGGCTCGACTTTTGACGCGACAAGCGCGCTCTATGAGGCTAAAAGCGTGCCCGCTAATGATACTATTGAGATCAAAGCAGAGTCTATCGGCGGTGGCTTTATGGTGTCAGCGGGTGGTCAGATTGGCGTTAAAACCGGGACGGCTAGCGCGTTAACCTTTACACTTTACGGAATAACACAGGACGCATCTCATGTCTGACGTACAAAAATGGTCATCGACCGCCGCAAATAACAATGACGCCTCCCCCGATGGCTGGCCTGAGAACATGGCTTATTCAGCGGTCAATAACGCAGCCCGTGAAAACATGGCCGCAATTGCCTCCTGGTATAAAGACCTGAATGGCACCCTCACTACAGGGGGCACCTCAACAGCCTACACGCTAGCGCCTAACCGTACATTCTCAGCGTATGAGGATGGTATGGAGTTCGTATTCAAGGTCGATGAGGTGAACACTGGGGCGGTTACGCTGAATGTTTCAAGCCTTGGTGCTAAGTCTGTTGTCGATATTGAGGGCAATGCCCTGGCCGCTGGTGATTTTGTGGCAAATCGCTACTACCGGGTGGTTTATCAGACCTCGCAGTTTTACGCTTTTTTCTTAAACAAACACATACGCACCGACGCTATACAGGCTTATTCTAAGCAGCACTACTTTACAGAAGCGACACTTACTGATGGAACCAATATCTCATGGGATTTAGACACAGAAGCGGAAGCGGTGGTTACGCTGTCAGCAAATCGAATCTTAGACAATCCCACCAATCAGCAGGCAGGCGGGTGGTATCACCTTCGAGTAGTGCAAGACGGCACAGGCACCAGAACGCTATCTTACGGAACGGCTTACAATTTTGGCGACGAGGGAGCGCCAGCACTATCAACAGCAGCGGCGAGTGAGGACGTAATGAGCTTTAGAAGCAATGGGACGGCTATGCAATATATGGGCGTTGCAACTGGAGTAGATGCGTAATGTTTGCGCGTGTTGGCAGCCAGAGAAACACACCGAGACCCCCTGCTGTAGCTAGCTCTACTATCACAACAGGCGACGGGCCTGTATTCACTATTGATATGCCAAGCGAAAAACCAGACGACGACCTTTATGTGGCTATTGTTTTTGTTTCAGACAGAGACAATGAGTTTACAAATATTGACGCGGGATGGACTTCAATAGAGACAACGGCCGAGACCAATAACGCAAGGCTGCATTCCTGGTGGTGGGTTGGTAGCTCTGAGCCTTCGAGCTATACAGTGAGCTCGTCATCGTCAATAGGCGACCATTCTGCTATTGTTTACAGGATAACGGGAGTTGATACCATAAGCCCAATAGATGCGAGTTCGTCCTTTTCAGGCGAAGCAGGCGGCACAACAGTGCCGATTCTCAGTATAGAGTCTGTCACTAATAATGTGTTGGCGCTTGTTTCGCTAGGCGTCAAAAATAGAGATATAACAGCAACACCCTTAACCTCCGATGGAGTTAGCATTAATAGCAAGGGATCTTTTGCGTCCTGTCATGACCAGCAGGACGCGCAAGGGTTTTCACAGTCGGGTAGCTTTACAATTGACTCAGCAACAGTGACAGCCTACTCAACATCGACCATTTTAATCAAATCGGGCAATTAATATGTGGTATCAAGTAGATGGAAATAACATTGTAGACGGCCCAATGAGGCTCCCAAACCTATGGCTGTATAATGGTGTTCAATACCCGGTGGCCGAGCTTGAAAGGAAAGGCTATGCCGCAGACCTCCCAGATATAGGGTGGCTTCCCGAGGTTATTGTAGAAACACCAAGGCCGATAACAAAAAAAGTTACAGGCTATAATCGGGTTGTAGCCAATGGCGTTGTTCGTGTGGTAGAGATTATTGGCAACAAAACACAGGCTGAAATTGACGCTGATATAGCAAGAACTAACGAGTTAGAAGATCGTAATTCTGTAGGGCTTGATGCTGAGATTAAAGCATGGCTTGCAAAGCGACCATCGCAGATTAATACCTATATCGACAACAACGTCACCGACCTGGCTTCGGCTAAGACTCTGTTAAAAGCCTATGGTCGGGTGTTATCGGTTATTGCCAGAAACCTAGTAGACTAAAATATCTCCGAGGGGCGACGGCCCCACCCTTTCCTGCTTAATTGCGGGATTTTTTTCTAAACATCACCAATCAACACCTTCTTAATAACCTCAAGCCTTGCCTCATCTTTGCTAATTGCTTATTCATATTATTAACCTTCAATTACCCTAATTAATTTTTTCACACTATGCCGCTTGCCGTTAATCATAATCGACGCCTTGCCAGCACTCACGGCACGTTTTCCAGAATAGCGCGCATTCCAGCTACCTCTAGCCTGATCGTGCGGCATATCAACAGCGTGGCGGTACTTCCATGTGAATACGCCGTTGCTGTAGTCGAGAACCTTTAGTATTTCAGGCTTGGTTATTTGTTTACGCGAAGTAATATCTCATCTCCTGCATGTTTTATGCTGCTAAAGCTATAAACCTCCTCCCACTTGTTAAAGAGGAATAAATAAGATGTTCTTTTTTGCAACTGCCAGCAACAAGGGTCTCGCGGCTTGTCGTTGTGAATAATTCTATATTCAATCTTCATCAGATTCCCCTTCGCGCACAATATGCGCCTTTTCATGTAATCCAGATTCGATAATCATTGCCGCTGAGTTGTAGTCCATAGTGCCAGATAGACACCATCGCGGTTTATCGTCCCCGGTGTACCAGTATTTTATTCTGTACATTACACAGCTCCAATAAGTTGCTGTGCTAGAAATTCCTCGGCCTTTGACAGCGCATCGTATGCGGTTTTATGGTGCTTGCCACGAAACATCTCAGCTCCGCCCCGATTAATAATTGGCAGCCAGCCTACGTTGGCGGATTTTCGGAGTGTAATATCAAGATCAGGTGAAGCTGGGGTAGGCGCTCTGACTGGCTCTTGTTTTGGTGTGCGACTGGTATAAACTGGCTCTATAATCGGCTGGCCATCCTGTTTAGGCATAGCTTCATCGGCCTTGCGTTGTCCCTCTTGCTCTTTATGCGAGGCAATGCGCGATACAATAACGGCTTTTAAATCATCCTCTTGTTTAAGAACAAGTTGCTCGCCATCGGCAAACAGAAATTTGTATTCGCCTGATAGCGAGTCGATCAATGCGCAGCTAGTACGAATCCTATCGGCGATGTTGTTGGCTTCAATCTTTGCCCGTGCTAGCTCCGTATCAACAGCATTATGCAGGCTTTCTATTGTCCTTTTGCCTTTTATGGCCCCAGCAAAGTCGGCGGCGATTGGCGGCAATCCATAGTTTAGTAGCTTGTTGATGCCTTCGATGAATTCAGAGAGTTTTGTTTTCGCATCAAGAATGATTTTTGATTTGATGTTTTCTTTCTGTGATTTAACTTTTTTGCCAAGATCGAGGCGCTTTGATCGGGCCTCCTCTTTAATGGCGTCAATGGTTTTAAACATTGCATCAATATCGGCTGTTTGCGATAAAGCGGCATCCTTTGCCTGCTCAAGCTTGTCTTCAACTCCCTTTAGCCATTTTGCGGTTTTATCGGCATCAGCAAAATCCCCATCGGTTTTCAGATCGGTTTTAATACCGCCAATGACAGTCATTGCATTGGCTTTGAACTCATTAAGGTTTGACGCTGTAACCATGCCTTTAACTTCAATGTGAAGCGATGGGAGGGCGTCAGGCGCAGAACCGGCGGACTCAATAGCGGCTTCTTTGTGTTCATAATTGGCAAGGTCTTTATTAAATTGAGACCAACCATTGATGAGCTTCTGGCGGCGCTCAGGGATTGACGTGTACCAAGTGTATACCATGTTTTCAGAGGTGCCATCGGAGCACATTAGCATGGCTTTATCCGCGCCTGACACAAGCAATTGCTGCTCTAATTGCGGCCAGTGAGTGTCAGGAACCTCGTTGCTGGTTATCGCAGTAGCTAGAGCATTATTGAATAACTTATGCTCCCACACAACAGTCTCCATCATGTCAACGCCGTCGAACGAAGATAAAACACCTTCGTATTCACAACTAGACGCTGTGCATGGGAATAGCTCGCTGCCAATAATTTCCTCAGCAAGAGACCGCGCCATAGCTTCGGCGGCATGGCCTTTGTCGAATATCCTTTGTTTGGCTGGCGTTATTTCTTCCGCTATACCAGTGGCCTTCTGTTTAAGAAGATCATTGCGTGACTGGTACTTGCTTAATCCGAGCATTGCGCTAGCTTCCGACGCGGTGTTGTGGTCTGCGCGCAGTTTTTGCCAAGCCTCGCCGCCTTGTATTACATCGTGAATAATCATTTGACTTCACCTTCAATTATCGAACAGTCTTCAATCTTTTTTATTTGGGCCTCTGTTAGAGCGCCTTTGCTTTGAACCATTGCGATAATCTGCGCTGCCGATTTTTTGCCAGCTTGGATATACGCACTCCACGACTCAAAGTTCTTATCGAATTGGTCGGCAGGGTAGCTCTTTAGTTCTTCCGTATCTGGCGTCACGTTGCGATGATCGTTAATGAGTATGTCTTCCGCTTCGTCTTGAGTAATCAGCCCTGCTAGAGCGTCTGCAAACTGATTTCTTACCGCAAAGCCTCTCGCCCTCCATTGAAGCATGCGTTTCGGGTATTGCTTCCACGGCCCTTGTTTCCCCCAGAGGTTAGCTATCTGCGCGTCTACCTGGCTGAATGTTTGCGTATGCTCATTGCCGCCTTTCCTCCAAACTGTGCAAGAGGCAGTCATGGTGGCATCATCAAACGATTCTTTAATGCCACCAAATGCAGGGTGATTTTGCATTAGAGCAAGCAGCGCATCACCATAAATAGACGGACGCCCATTAATTACCGCGATGTTTTGAAGTGATTGGATTGGATTCAGGCGCAACTCAGCCCCCATCATCATAGCTACGAGCGTATCTTCTGGCTTACCTGCGTAGCTCTTAGGCACCATCGCGCTACTAGATAGCATTCGCGCAAGCTCCATCGCTTCACCTAAGTTTTGCGGCTGCAATGTGAAACCTGATTGCTGTTGTGCTAATTCCTTGCTCATTTATGCTTCCCCTATGCTTGCAACGTGGTTAATACAAAGCTCATCTATCTTATTTATCCATGAGTCACTTAACAGGTCGATATAGTCAAAGCCTTCGCTGACCACGCTTACAAGTCGGTATGTTGGGCCTTCTGCTGGATAGCATTTATCAGGGTCGCCAGAATCCTTTGCAGGCGTGCCGGGGAAATACTCGAACTCAATCGCTACTGGCACCTCGCCATCGCCGATCTTAGTTTTTAGTGTGTAGTCTGGCATTGCTATTCTCCGCTAAGTAATTTATCAACAATAGCCGCACGTTTCTTATCGCCCTTGAATCGCCACGCCTCGGCAGCCGCTAGCATGGTGCATGGCTGTGCAATTAATGGGGTGGTAGTAGACACCCTATCGGGCTTGCGATCACCGACAGGCGTCAACAGAGCATCTTCCTCAGTCCATCCACGACGAACACGTTGATGAACAAGCTCGCTATCTAGACCCATGCGCTCGGCCTTCTGTTTAAGTGTACCCACAAAACGGCTCACAGTAGCGCATCCAGTTCTTGCTGAGCTAACTTTATTCGATTTTGTATTGCTTCGACTTTAAGTGCTTTGAGCGCGTCTTTCTCTGCGCTGGAATCAATGATTTCAAACTCAATTTCGACAACATTTGATACCAGGATGTATTCGTCGCTGTAACTTCCAACTATTCCGGTATCTTCAACGCCATATTTGATATGACGATAAACCCCTAGCTTTTTTGTTTGTGTTTCCATGCTTTATTCTCCGTTGTTTGAGGGTTAACAATAGCACGATGAATAATCAGAGCACAACCACTTGTGTAATTATATTTTTAATGTAATATGTAATCTCAACTAAGCGAGGCGCAACATGGATATAACAAAATCAATTCAAATTTGCATGAATAAAAAGGGCTGGAACCAAAGGGAGTTGGCAGAACACCTTGGGATTTCATCGGCTGCGGTATCGACTATGCTGCGACGTGGGAGCTGCAACAGCGACACGATATTAAAACTGGCTAATGTGTTTGAGATGAAGGCAAGCGC
>Ga0209345_10001786_pt1 | contig 24890 bp, 17 predicted proteins | sample Cruoilmetagenom7_FD_187294 | JGI IMG/M metagenome (GOLD analysis project Ga0209345, IMG submission 187294) | Oil polluted marine microbial communities from Coal Oil Point, Santa Barbara, California, USA - Sample 7 (SPAdes) (version 2) | ecosystem: Environmental > Aquatic > Marine > Oil seeps ...
ATTTTTACGACGATACGCTTTGCGTTCGCCCACTCTTTCCGGACCGTGGCTTTCCGGACTGTGGCTTTCCGGACCGCGGCTTTCTGGGTTGTGACTTTCCTGGCTGTGGTCATTTGCCGATCGCTTGTTATGTCGCTTTTGGCGCTGAGTATGGCTACGGGCTTTGGCTAGTAGTTCTGGTTGCTGGTCAGTTGGTTCGCTCCACCAACCGGCGAGCAATAACATGGGCCTGGATTTCAGCCGCACCTTCGAAGATATTTAATATCCGCGCATCGCACAGGACGCGGCTTACAGGATACTCCAATGCAAAACCATTGCCACCATGGATTTGCACGGCGTTGTCGGCGGAAGCCCAGGCCACGCGAGCGGCAAGAAGCTTGGCCATGCCAGCTTCCAAATCGCAGCGGCGGCCCTGGTCTTTTTCACGAGCGGCAAAGTAAGAAAGTTGCCGGGCGATCATGGTTTCCACAGCCATCATGACGATTTTGTCTGAGACACGCGGGAAGTTGTAGATCGCTTTGCCGAACTGCTTGCGATCGAGCGCATAACTCAGAGCCAGATCCATGGCGGACTGTGCGACACCGATCGCACGCGCGGCTGTTTGAATTCTGGCGGCTTCAAAGGTTGCCATGAGCTGCTTGAACCCCTGGCCTTCGCTGCCACCGAGAAGCTGCGAGCGGGGGACCTCGAAGTCATCGAAAGAGATTTCGAATTCCTTCATGCCGCGATAACCCAGGACTTCGATTTCACTGCCTGTCATGCCTTTGGCGGGGAATGGCTCTGCGTCGGTGCCACGTGGCTTTTCAGCCAAGAACATCGACAGACCTTTATAGCCGGCCTCTTCGGGATTGGTGCGAACGAGCAATGTCATAAGGTCGGCGCGCACGGGATGAGTAATCCAGGTTTTCTGGCCGGTTACTTTATAAGTGCCGCCTTCGAGCGCAGCCCGGGTTTTGAGCGATGCCAAGTCGGAGCCAGTGTTCGGTTCGGTGAAGACGGCCGTCGGTATGATTTCACCGGATGCAATTTTGGGCAATAATTTTTGCTGCTGCTCATCGGTGCCGTTGGCAAGGATCAATTCGCCGGCGATTTCTGAACGTGTGCCGAGCGAGCCGACGCCGATGTAGCCACGCGATAGCTCCTCCGAGACGATGCACATGGCTTCTTTGCCGAGCCCTAGACCGCCGAACTCCTCGGGTAGCGTGACGCCAAACACACCTAGCGCGGATAGTTTAGTGATCGTGTCGAGCGGGATATAATTGTTCTCCAAGTGCCACTCGTGCGCATGAGGCAGCACTTCGGCCTCGCAGAAGCGGCGCATTTCTTCCTGCATAGCGGCGTGAACATCGTCGAGACCGGTGTTGCCGAAGGTAGTCACAGATGGATTGTCTGCGATAAGCTCAGCCAACCGGGCACGGATCTCGGTCAACTGGCTGGCTGAGGCATCGGCCAGGGCCTCATCCTCGAAGCGGCGAATGTCTTCACGAGGAACGCCGAGCTCAGACAACCTAATGATCTCACCCTGGCTCATGGCGATGCCACCAGCGATCTGGGCCGCGTATTCGGTGATGGCAATATGGAGAATGAGCCGTTCGATTTCACCTAGCCGACCTTCGCCATCCAATCGGTCGGCCCAGCCATGCATCTGCCGCAACGCTTCGACATAGGTGGCAAGCCACGACAGGCCATGAGCTGCATGCTGGCTCTGGTTTAGGCTTTTGTCTTTTTCGGCCAACTTCGCGACGTGGGCGGTTGCGAGTTGCAGAACGCGTTCTGATGCCGTGATTGTTGTGGAGGCCTGCTCCAACAAAGTGGCATTTGAAACACCTGAAAGCTTAGTCGTTGCCGTCATAAATGAGCCTCGTTAAATTCCATTGGTGGCCGCGCTGGAGCATATTTCGCTTCGCGGCAGATTGCTGCGGTGCAGAATAGCTAGTTCCAGCGCTGGCGCAATTAAGGTTGCGATAGTTTTAGTTTTATTGGGCGCGAAGAGTTGTCGCGTACGTTTGAATGGTGGGCACCAATCAGTCGCCCGTCAAAGCGCGAAGGAACGTACCGACACCACGCTTCTCGGTTGCGTTTTCCTGAGACGCCCCGCTTTCCGCATCCGGCGTAGCCTCAGATTCTAGAGGGTTTTCCGATTCTGAGGCGTTTTTTGGGTCGCCCTTGGGGGCCTTTCGGGGGGCAGTTACTGCAGCATCCTCCGTGACGCTTGGCTTTGTCTTAATGATCTGGACACTGGCTTCTTCAACCACGCCTTGGTAGGCGGCATGGTCGACATCGAAGGCCTGCTCATCACGCTTGTGGCCGCTGAGCCGTTCAGCCAAAGATTTAAATGTGCTTTGAGATCCGGTGTCAGTTGAGAAATCGACTGCGGTTGCCACTAAAGGTAAAGACGAATCGTTTTTGTCCTCTGGTGTCTGGATTGTTGCATCGTCTGTTTTGGCGGCAGAAGGAATACGGTGCCCAATGATGATTTTAACGTCGGCTTCATTCGATGTGCGGTTAGCAGATGCGCCTTTAAGAAACGGCATGTGAAGGCCGTATCTATACCGCCTGGAATTTGCACCTGGCACCGTAGATGTATCTGACGTTGAGGCCGTTTGGTGAGGATCACTTGGGCCAAGAGTATCTACCGTTTTTTCGAGGCGAGTGATGCGTTTGTTCAGTGCAGTTTGTTTCTTCTTGGCTTGATACAGGAAGGCTCTATCCCTGAGTGCTTGAACGGCCCAGAAACGCCGAGGCTCTGGCTTTGCGGGGCTGCTAACAGGTACAGCCGGACTTGCGGTCTCAACCGGATTTGGAATCTCGGAAGGGATTGAAATTCCAACCGGTGGCGGGGTGCGCGTCCAGACCTCGTTCCGTGGGGGGGTGACCAGCGCCATCGCATCACCGCCGTCCAGACGCTTGGCGAATGCCGTTTGCCGACCTGTTGCGAGAATTGCTGCCTGCTCGATCCATTGATGGCGACTGATTGCTGTATCCGCGCCTAGTAGGGAACTATAGAGTTTGACGTCTGCTCTCGTCCAAAGGGCGATATCACTGCACCTACTGACGCCTTGAGCCAGTAAAATGCCACGCTGTTTTGATGTCAAACCCTGGATCTGCTCCAACCGTCCCGGCGCGTCGTCGTTTGCCGGCTTGGGCACGATCGCTGTTCTGGCTGCTTCGAGCGTGGGCAGGGCTGACGCGACGTCAAGTGTCGGCAAAACGGTTGGATTGAGTGAGGCCGGAGCCACCGGATTTGCGGGCACGTTTTCAGGCGCCGTATGAGAAAGCGGCAAAGAGGAACCGCCACCCAATGCCAGGAAAGCGAGCAGCCCCTGTGTTGCAGATAGCGGATAGTCCGTATTTTTTGATTCTGGCTCTATTCCTGCCTCTAGCGCTGTTTCAAGTTCTGTGACTTCAAGTTCTGCAACTGGTTCTTCTTGTGCAGATTTAACATTTACCTTCGTGCGGAAAGCCTCAGCGGGCAATGAGAGCTCGCCGCTGCTTCCCGAGCCAGGGGGTATTTGTGTTTTGGTGTCGCTTGCATCGTTATGCTGAGTGGACGCGGATTCATTGTCCTCCCCATCGGAGCGGCAGACCTCACTGTCAATCAACTCCTGCAACAAATGCCTGGCCTCAAGGACTTTAGCGCGAGCGGTGAACAGAGGGTTGCGCTCCAGAGCCTCCATGACGCCATTGGACAGGTCGGATGTCGAGATTAACTCGGTCGCATTATCTGATCGATCAGCGGTGCCGCGCTGGTTCGATAGAGCTTTTTGGTAAATGCGCCAATTCTCATTAGGCCGCAGCAGAGCTTCAAGCCGGCGTTGGTCGCGCTCAAGCCCGCCGAGCTGATCCTCTATACCTTTGCTCATTTCATCAACCGCCCGAAGCGCATATCGAAAGCTTTGTGTGCCCAACACTGCATCTGAGTGCCGAGAACCCAGGAAACCCTGGAAACCCTGGGCACCGTAATAAAATCATCATAGGGCGGGTGAGGTTCTGCGTCCACGGCGCTTATTTCAGAGGTCCGAGATTGGTCACACCGACCCATGATGTACAGGAAGCCAGTAAGACGGGAAGCACAGGACGAATGAGAAGCCTATGTTCCCGGGGTTGGTCGAGGCCGGACTGCAAAAACTGCGGTCATGGTGACGGCCATGCCGCCAATCTGGATGATATTGAGATGTTCTCCAAACAGTGCCCAGGCAAATAACGCAGTCGCCGGAGGGATTAGATAAAATAACGTGCTGGTGCGCCAAACAGCATTCTCCCGCAGCAGAAAAAGCAAGAGACTAATTGCTCCAAGCGACAACACCAGGACCAGCCAGGCGAGCGCCAACACCAGTTCGACGCTCCAGATCACTTCCCGTGTCTCAAGCGCGAAAGCCAAGATAGTTGTCACCACTGCGGCGCCAGCAAATTGCGGCAGTAGGGATGCGCGTAGATCGAGGTGGGATGCACGGCTTTTCTGGTAGAGCGTCGCAAATGTGATGCCACAGAGACCGACGAGAGCGGCGCCGATGGTTTCAGGAGGAAAGGCCCAGCCGGTGAATTCGAGCCTGGGGAGCAACACGAGACTGGTTCCGACAACACCGAGCAGCAGGCCCAGCCAATGCCGGGCGCGGATCTCTTCACCTAGCACGGTGCCGGCGCAGACGGTCGTGAGAACTGGTTGCATCGAGATAATCAGGGCTACAACACCGGCCGGCATACCGTGCTTGATGGCAAACATGACGCCGCCAAGATAGACGCCATGCAGCCAAGCACCGACGAACATGGCCCGACCCGCATCTCGCCACGGCAACAAAGGTATGCGGAAGAGAGGAAGCGCTATGAGTAAAATGACCACAACGAGCACAAAGCGAATGCTGAGGAACGTTAGAGGCTCGATGAAGGGTGCCGCCGCTCTCATGCCGATAAAGCCGGTTGACCATAGAACAACGAATATCCAGGGGGCGAGCCGGATCAGCATTGCGTGACCGATGGTTGGGAGTGTGGCTTATCCATGGAATGACGATGATGTGGAGATGACATCATCATCCTATATCATCCTATCTCCTATGTTGTCAGACCGAGATTGGGGCTGGACGGCAGTTTTGCTGGCCTTGTTCCCGCCATCTGTACCTGCTCGTGCTGTTTGGCTGTCTTCCGCCTGCACTCGATGAGCACCTTGAGCTTTGGACAGTCACCTCAATAACCGTTCAGGTCTTGTCGCAGGCCCCAACTTCATGAATAACCAATGGCTGCGGTTAATGGAATTTGAACACAATGACGAAAATGACGAATACGCGCACACTTTTGACGGCTATTTATAGACTATATGAGCACAGTCAGCTGTCCATGGCTGGCGCGGTGGCGTTCTCGTTTGTGGTATCGCTGTTCCCATTCTGCATATTGATGGGCGCGTTAGCCGGTATTTTTGGTGGCCGTGAGCTCGCCGAAACGGCAATCGGCCATCTATTCCAGATTTTGCCTGGCGATGTGGCAAAGGGGCTGGCGCCGCTGGTTGAAGAGATCATGACGAACAGCCGCATCGACCTGTTGACAGTAGGCGGCGTGGTGACGCTGTTTTTTGCGACCAGCGCCGTGGAAACGCTCAGGGCGGCGCTTAATCTTGCCTATCGCGTGCGAGAAAAGCGGCCTTACCTAGTGTGTCTCGTCTTTAGCATGTTGCATGTGTTTATAACCGCGGCGGTGCTTTTGGTGCTGACTTGGACGCTGTTGGTCGCGCCCGGGCTGGCGAAGGTATTTGAATCTGAATTGCTACGATCATTCCTCGGGTGGAACTGGGCCCAGAATGGTCTGCTCTATGCTTTGTCGGCGATTGTAATTGCGTTTCAGCTATTCACTTTGCATCTCTGGCTGGCGGCCGACAAGCGGACAATTCGAGAGGTCGCGCCGGGTGTGGCGCTGACGGCTATCCTCTGGGTGACGCTGGCATGGCTCTATTCCTACTATCTTGGGTATTCGAACTACTCGCGGTTTTACGCAGGATTATCACAATTGATGATTGCGCTGATCTTCTTCCAGTTAACAGCGGCAATCATCATACTTGGGGCTGAGCTCAATCGCGGGTTGATCGAATTTAGGAAATACCGCAATGGCGATAGCGAACTAACCCTGAAGCCCACGGCGCCTTAGAGCACGCTCATCTTTGATGGCATCATACTTGGCAAGACAAGTGTTGGAAGTTGGCTCTTGGACCTGGATGCTGGGGCCTGAATGCTGGAACTACTGGCCGAACTTTGCCTGGCTCAACTCCATCACGTCTTCCAGTGTTCTGAGGCCTGTGGCAGGAGATGAAACCAGAACCGCCATGTTTCCGGGCCTGTGCTCGTTACGCCGCATGCGCATATGTGCTTTTGGGATTTGAGCCCATGGGAATACTTCTGACATGCACGGATCTACATGGCGTTCGATAACAAGTTTGTTGGCCTGCATCGCCTGTTTCAGATTGGCGAAGTGGGAGCCTTGGACGCGCTTTTGGTGCATCCAGAGGTAGCGCGCGTCCATGGTCAGATTATAACCCGTGGTGCCTGCGCAGATAACAATCATGCCGCCGCGCTTGGCGACGAACACGGAAACAGGGAAGGTTGCTTCGCCAGGGTGCTCGACAACGCAATCGACATTGTTGCCTTTGCCTGTGATATCCCAGATTGCCTTGCCAAACGAGCGCACACCTTTGAACCAGGTGTCGTATTCCTCGGTATTGACGATCGGAAGCTGCCCCCAGCAATCGAAGTCTTTACGGTTGATTACACCCTTGGCACCCAGGCTCATGACGAAGTCGCGCTTGTCTTCCTCAGACACAACCCCGACCGCATTGGCACCCGCTGTTGCGCAGAGTTGCACGGCCATTGAACCAAGCCCGCCACTGGCGCCCCATACCAGCACGTTGTGGCCTGGACGGAGGATGTGCGGTCGATGTCCAAATAACATCCGATAAGCAGTGGCGAGAACCAGCGTATAGCACGCACTTTCTTCCCAGGTCAGGTGTTTGGGCCGCTCCATGACTTGGCGATCCTGGACGCGAGCAAATTGCGCAAATGAGCCATCTGGCGTCTCATAACCCCAAATTCTTTGGGACGGCGAGAACATCGGATCGCCGCCATTGCATTCTTCGTCGTCGCCATCATCCTGATTGCAGTGGATGACGACCTCGTCACCCACCTTCCAGCGTTTCACCTTCGAGCCAACGGCCCAAACGATGCCCGAGGCATCAGAACCCGCGATGTGATAAGGATTCTTATGGACGTCGAGCACGGAGAGCGGTTCACCCAACGCGGCCCAGACACCATTGTAGTTAACGCCAGCGGCCATCACGAGGACAAGAACGTCGTGGCTGTCCAACTCCCATGTAGGGACGACTTCAACCTGCATTGCCTGGTCAGGTTCGCCATGCCGCTCCTTGCGAATCGTCCAAGCGTACATCTGTTTGGGTACATGGCCGAGCGGAGGAATCTCGCCAATTTCGTAAAGGTCCTTTTTGGCAGGCTCAACGGCATCAGTATCTTGCCGTTTCATGGCAGCAGAGTTGACCATCGCACGTCTCCCTCAATTCCGAATAACGGCACTTCCAAAACCGGTCGACGCTGGGACTACCGATCCGATACTCGGCTATTTTACTAGCTGATGATGGAAAATTCACCCCGATGCCTGCCACCAGTGTTCCAAGCCGACGTTTGCCCAGAAGGTGCACAGTTTTGAAATTGTTGCAATCGTTTTTCCGCACCGCACAATTTTTCTACTTATAACGCGCAGCGGTATTATTCTGCCGCCGCAGACGCCTCGTAAATCTTTCATTTACGCTTTGAGTGCATTCTGCGAGGGATTGACTGCGTTATTTCAAACTTTTCGACGATGTTGCAGGATTTCTGGAATAGGGCCGGAGCCAAGGGATATGGATATAAATACACTGATGTCAGTCGTTTGGTCGATTGATCAGAACAGTGTCATTCTCATGGTTATGATCAGTGGCTGTGCGACTTGGCTCGTGCGTGAAATTCTTGATACCACCACTTGGTTTGCGATTTTTACCTTCCCAGTCTTGCTTGGTGCTTCGGTGCTAGGCATGGCAGTAGCTAAGATGAACGACTTGTTTATCAGCGCCGACATGTCAGTCAATACGGTGATTGCTGCCGTTGGCGGAATGATCATATTATTTGCACTCGGCACAAGCATTTTTCGCCTGATGTCGTGGTGGTCTGAGAAATCGGTGCAGCGGCCCTATCTCTCGCGCAATACGACCAAAGAATAGAGCGTCATATTTAGAGATATTGTGAGATAGCAGCTAACCACTAAACCTGATCGATATAGAGCCTGTTTAACTTTCTCGCCCGCAGCGCCGATTGGGGCGAAACGGTGCTTTCCGCAGCGCAACAAGCACGCTATGATCGGTTTATCTTGCAGTTGCGAAGAGAAATGCCGCCACTATGGCCGACACAGCCTCGACATCCCGACCTCATCCCGCCAACCCTGCCGATCCCGAGACATCGTCGGCTGGCGCACCTAGCCGCGACCGTCCCTGGATTTTCCGAACCTACGCTGGGCATTCGACAGCCGCCAAATCCAATGCGCTTTATCGGCAAAACCTGGCCAAGGGGCAAACCGGGCTTTCGATCGCATTCGATTTGCCAACCCAGACGGGTTACGACAGCGACCATGAACTAGCGCGGGGGGAAGTGGGCAAGGTTGGCGTACCGATTGGCCACCTGGGCGATATGCGCACGCTGTTTGAGGGCATCCCGCTTGGACAAATGAATACGTCCATGACGATCAACGCGACGGCTGCCTGGACGCTGGCGCTTTATATCGGGACCGCCGACGAAACCGGAGTGGCGCGGGAGAAGCTCACCGGAACAATCCAGAACGACATTATAAAGGAGTATCTCTCGCGCGGCACGTATGTGTTCCCACCTGAGCCTTCGCTGCGGCTGATCAAAGACACGATTGTGTTCTCATACCGCGAAGTGCCGAAATGGAACCCAACTAATGTTTGCTCCTATCACCTGCAGGAAGCCGGTGCTACGCCGGTGCAAGAGCTTTCCTATGCGCTCGCCACTGCCTTGGCTGTGCTCGACACTGTGAAAGCTACCGGAGAAGTGGCACCTGAGGACTTTGGCCGCGTCGTCGGGCGGATGTCGTTTTTCGTCAATGCCGGGCTTCGGTTCGTTACCGAGATCTGCAAGATGCGCGCGTTTGTCGAATTATGGGATGAGATTACGACTGAGCGCTATGGCGTTGAAGACCCGAAATTCCGTCGTTTTCGCTATGGTGTCCAAGTCAACTCTCTAGGGCTAACTGAACCGCAACCGGAAAATAACGTTTATCGCATTCTTCTCGAAATGCTCGCGGTGACGTTGTCCAAGAACGCGCGGGCGCGAGCCGTGCAATTACCTGCATGGAACGAAGCGCTCGGCCTGCCGCGCCCATGGGACCAGCAGTGGTCATTACGAATGCAACAAATCCTGGCTTACGAGACGGACCTACTAGAATACGGTGATCTATTTGACGGCTCAAAGGTCATCGACAAGAAAGTTGCTGAGCTTAAAGAACTGGCGCGGGCCGAACTGAAAGAGATTGACGAACTGGGCGGGGCGGTTGCTGCCATTGACACGATGAAGCGGCGACTGGTTGAGAGCAATACCAAGCGGCTGCGCGAGATCGAAAGTGGTGCGCAGGTTGTCGTCGGCGTCAACAAGTTCCTAGAAACCGAACCTTCGCCACTATCTGGTGACGCATCGGCAATCCAAACCATCGACGCAAGCGTTGAAGCCGACCAAATTGGCCGCCTGGTGGCTTGGCGTGAGCAACGCGACCAAAAGGCCGTGGACCTTGCCCTTGGCGAACTGGAAGCGGCGACAAAGGAAGGCCGCAACGTCATGGAACCTTCGATTGCGTGCGCGAAAGCCGGCGTGACAACAGGTGAGTGGGGGGCAACGCTGCGGCGTATTTTTGGTGAATACCGCGCGCCAACCGGGGTTGGGCAAGCTGCTAATGCGCCATCGGAAGACATTGGGGCGGTGCGCCAAGCCGTTGAGGCTCTTACCACCACGCTTGGCCGGCGCATCAAATTTCTTGTTGGCAAGCCTGGTTTGGACGGCCACTCGAACGGCGCAGAACAAATCGCCGTGCGTGCCCGCGACTGTGGCATGGACGTTCTTTATGAAGGCATCCGCTTAACACCATCGCAGATCGTGCGCGCGGCAATTGATGAAAGCGTGCATGTGATCGGCCTTTCGATCTTGTCGGGCAGCCATGTTTCGCTGGTCAGTGATATAGTGGACAGGCTCCGACAAGAAGGATGCGATGATATTCTGGTTATTGTTGGCGGGATTATACCTCCGGACGATGCTGAAACACTGAAATCACTGGGTGTTGCCGCCGTCTACACACCTAAAGACTTCCAGTTGAACGACATCATGCAGGATATTGTTCGGCTGGTTTCTGAGGAGGCAAAAGCCGCCTAAATAATTTCTCATCATTTCGCCGATTGACGAGACGTATTCGATCTCTATGATGCGGCGCTCTTTAGTAGGTTTTACTGCTGTGCCCCAGTGGTGGAATTGGTAGACGCGCCAGACTCAAAATCTGGTTCCTGAAAGGGAGTGCCCGTTCGATTCGGGCCTGGGGCACCATTTATTTCGCTCGCGGACCGTAACGGTCGCTAAAGCGACCTAGCCCTCCGTGGGGGGGATAATACTCGCGCCAGGTCGCGTGGGCTCCCGGACATTTGACGATAGGCTGGTGCGGATGCGCGTCCGGGCACAGGTACGCCCCCGGATAAGAGGAGATTTCCTGATCGGGCTGAGATGGTGGATCGGGCTGAGAGGGTGGCAGTGTGTTGCTTGCTCCAGGCCGAGGCCGTGATTCCTGGGCACCTGGTGCGCGCGTTCTTCCAGAACGCATTGCTGTTATTCCTTGCTGTATGCTAATCGAAGCTGAGCTGTTCGACTTCGTGGTGTCTTCTGGCGACTTCGGGGATTTACTATGCGCGTTTGCGCCTTCCTAGCTGCACTGTTTCTTCTGGTTGCCATTGGCCCGGATCGCCTTGAGGCTCGCCCCACGCTGCTGTTCGAGCCGGCCACAAACAAAGTGTTTTACGCCGAGGATATTGATCAATCCTGGCACCCCGCCTCGCTCACCAAAATCATGACAGCCTACGTTGTCTTTGAGGCTATCAAGTCAGGGAAAATCACCCTGCAAACCAAAATTATCACTTCTGAAGCCGCCAATAAAATGCCGGCGAGCAAAATTGGACTGCCGGTTGGCGCAAAGATGCGGGTTGAACTCGCGCTGCGTGCGCTGATCATTAAGTCAGCCAATGATGTCGCCGTGATGCTGGCTGAAGCGGTCGGTGGCAGCCATGATGCTTTCATCGCGCGGATGAATGCGACCGCAAAGCGCCTCGGGATGTCACGGACGGTTTTCGTTAATCCCAACGGTCTTCCTGCCGACGCTCAAGTGACGACGGCGCGCGATCTCGCCAAGCTTGCGACCGCAATCCGCCGAGATTTTCCGCAGTACGATCACTTCTGGGGCGCACCTTCAATGCGCATTGGTAAGCGTCGGCTGCGTTCCTATAACGGGCTGCTGCGTACATTCGAAGGTGCAGATGGACTGAAAACCGGCTTTATCTGCGATTCCGGCTATAACATCGTGGCAAGCGCTATGCGCAACGGACGCCGCCTTGTCGCGATAGTGCTTGGAGAGGTGTCCTCCCGGGCGCGTGCCGTTCGCGCAGCCAGCCTCTTGGAGCATGGCTTTAATACCTACGGATGGAAGCTCTTTTTTAGCACGGCGGAATTGCACGACATCCCAATCTCAACTCAGTCTATTCCTGCACCGAGCCTTCGCAGCTCCATTCCAAGCGTGGCTTGCAATCCAGCTCTTGCCCGGCGGCGGCATCGGGCCAAGCGGCGGACTCGCAACCGGGCGCGTAGAAAGCTGCGGCGACCGGCACGGAAGAAGGCGCGATCCAAACAGAGAAAGCAAGTCTCGGCCAAGCGTACAACTGCAACGGCGGCGCAAACAGCCAAGCCAGCCCGGCCTCGGAAGAAAACTACCGCGTCGAGGAATTAAATATTTGCGCTATCCGTTTCGTTCGCAGGTCGCGCCGATCGCTTGGGCAATCTGGCCGCTAGGGCACTGGCCCTCCGCGGGGCGGCCCTAACAACGCCGGGGCGCAATGCGCTAACGGGCAGGAGGCTTCCTGAGAGCGTGAGAAGGTGGGGCCGTTATGCGCCATGTCCCACATTGCCAAAATCTCAAAAAGTGTTTCAAATCGAAACGTCCACCCTGAAACACCCGGCAAAATAGGTATAATCGCGCGCCGGGCGATCCGTGTCGCAGTGTCGATTGTTGCACCTGATCCTCTTTGATGCTGTGGCACTTGGCCCTCTTTGGTATTGTTGGCTTTGAACTTGCTTCCAACACCCTGAAAACTGTTAAGGGGTACGGGCTAAATGTCTACAACATGGCATCCGAATGAAGACGTTACGCCGACGCTGGCGGAAGTAGAGGGTATTGCTGAGCTGTTAGAAGGCGAGCATGGCTCTTTTGCAGCTGACGTCGCTGATTTCTTTTCGACAGAACATAGTTTGGCGGGCGATGCAGGGCGTTGCTGGGCTTGGGCCGGTGTGGCTGAGCGCCTGAGAATGCGGGCACGACACAGACTACAAGAGGATACTTTCGAGATGCATTGCTGATGACGTTTGCTTCCTCGCTCTCCGTGGCTGTTCGATTGCAGACGACTTAGCCGGACGGGGCGAATGGACAACCTCTTGCGACTTCACAGCTAGATCGGCGAGCCGACGACCAGCGTCCAGAACGTTTTGAATTCCGTCTTGGGGTCACGAACCAGCGCAATGCCCATGTGGACCGCGCCGCGCAGCAGCAGATTTTTGTCGTGACCGGGGCTTTGTTGCCAGCCTTTAAAAACTTCTGCGAGAGATGACTGTCCGGTTCCTACATTTTCAGCCGCAAGGCGGGCTTTGTAACCTGTGCGGCGAACCCGATCCCAAGGGTTTGACCCGTCGGAACCATAGTGTGAAATTCGGTCCCACTTTGCGAGATCGCGCGAGTGAGCCTTGGCCGCCTTCGCCAATAACAAATTCAATACCAATGGCTTGAGGCCGTTCTTACGGCGGTAGCCGTTGATCATTTGTCGCGCTTCAGCGATGATTAAACGAGTGTCTACCTGGTTTGGCTGCTGGGGGGTGGTTCGGCGATCAAGCCGCGCGGTCCGCAAGGCCTTTGCAGCATCACTGCGCCTAGCGCGGAGAGATTTTCCGGTCGTTCTGGTGCGTCCCGCAATGCTGCCACCGCTGCCTGAAGGCGCTAGCGAAGGCGCGCCGCCGTTGAACCCAAGGGTCAGGTTGCGCGGCCCAATACTACAGCCCCCGAGCAAGACGGTCGCCACCACCATGCATCCCACACCCGTTACACAGTCAACTCGTACCATCGACCTTAAACTCCAAAACCAAACGCAACCTGGCAGGCTTGGCTACAATCATTCACCATTTCTATTAACCATCCATTAACGGTAACGATGTCTTGACCTGGTTCGATTTAAATTATTGGGACCAGTTTATTCGTGCACGAGCCTATTTTGATGAGCCGTTTGATTTAGTTGCATAACAATGTCTGCAGTGGGGCGACCAGTTGGCGTTCATATGTCGTTTCACTTGAAGAGGCCAATTCGTGACGGACGGTTGCATAGCCATCAACACGAACAAGGTTCGCGTTGCATGTGGTCCAAGTGCACCGCTGATCCCACAGATGCCTATTGTTGCATATCCCTGGATTGGACAGGGAGGCGCAAATCACGGCAGTGTTGGATGCTTCCCGGTGATTCGCGCGTCCGGTGGTTGCTCGCTGCAACCGCGTCGTGAGTTCAATGTTCTCACGGCATTATTGTTTTTGACTGGCCATGTTTAAACAGGCCGATTTGTTTTGGAGGACGGGCATGGGCAACGCGCGGCGCGCTCCAAATCTGGGCGACATCGCGACCAATAATGCAAACCTGCTCGATGACCTTGTCATTGCGCGTATCGCTCCAGCAAGTGGCGCGACGCGGTCGGAGCTGGGGCGCGATCTGACGCCGTTTGTCTCGCACCGCCTCTCGCCTTCTGAGTTGCGCAACGAACTAGATACTTCTCTGGAAAATGTGATGAACCATGGCTTGGTCACCGCCGAGCGGGCACGCTATCGACTGACCGAGGTCGGCCGAGAAGTTTGCTTGAGCCTTCTTGGGGGTCGGAGTACGCCAGGTGACTGGAGTGAAATCCGTGATGTTCGACTTGTGGCGCGGGCGCTTGGACTGCATCGGGAAAGCACTCAACGCCTAAAAGCCCTCTCGCGGCCGGATGGTTTGCGAGCCGCCGTTCTGCAGAAAGCCTTTGGGCTTAAAGGAAAGCGCGCGCTCAGCCCGGCAAGGCTGCGTGCGGCGCTGGCAGGCGTGGCGCTTGAGCGAGCTTTTGGCAATAAAATCAAAGGTGAAATTGCTGCCGGGGAGGGGTTGAGTGCCCGCGCAGGCCGTCAATTAGCGGGACAACTTGCGCGTCGGCCGCGTGATTTTGGCACCGATAGCCGATTGATTTCCGCTCTAGCCGCGGAGAGCGTTGGGGCAATTCAAAGCGACCTTGGCGCCCTGCGCCTTGCAGTGCTGCGCAACGCAGTTAGCCGTCGATTGATGGAACGGGATGGCAACCCCGATCCAGTGGGTACTCGTGAAGCGCTCCATCAACTGAGAGCTAAGACCTTAGTTGATGGACGGGGTCGGGCCAAACCACGACGCTCACGCCGGGCGTTGGACAAGCAGACATCGTTGGACTTGCAACAGGCGCCGAGCGAGATAGGTATCGCTAATGAGGAGACCTTGCAACTTGCTGAAACTCGCCCCCAACCGGCCGCTGCCAATCGGCCTGACCTTATCGGGTTCGCGCAGATTGTCGGAGCTGTCGCCGATGAGTTTGGTGAGGGCTGGCCGGGAAACCGCAAGGCGCTCATCGTCCATGTCTGGCAGACCATCCGTGAGGCCTATCCTGAATGGGGGCTTACGGAGATTGAATTTAAGGCAATGCTCACCGAAGCGCACCGCACCGGTCATATCGTACTGGCCACTGCCGACTTGAAGAGCAAAATGAACATACGAGAGATCCAAGCTTCAGCAATCTCTTTCAAGAATACAGTCTGGCATTTAATCCGAATCTAGAGTGAAACTGACGTCCGAGGGACCCGGCATGTAGCCGGGGAAAAACACGAAATGAATGCAGCAGTTCATGATGCGCCGAGCCTGGATACGCTAGCGGCAGCGTTCGAGCATTCGATCACATGGGAAGACGACATCTGGCAGGCTGACCCTGTTGATGTCCAAGCCGTGCATGAGAAGGCACGAGAGAAATTCCACGACCTTTTATCCAGAATTACGATTGCTAAAAGCGGAACCTCGCCGGCGCGGATTTTGCTGTTTCATGGTCAGTCGGGCTCGGGCAAGACGCATCTGATCAGGGCACTACGCACAGAAGCACATCGCCAGGGCAATGCCTTCTTCGGCTATGCGCAGATGACGCCGGACATCTCTAATTACGCTGACTATTTTCTGCGACGTTTAATAGCCTCGCTTGAAAAGCCTTACAATCCGGATGCCGGTGGTGAGAGCGGGCTTGCGCGGATTACGCGATTAATGGTTGAGGCCGCGCTGCCATCAAGCGAGCTTGAAAAGCTCAGGGAAGCCGATCTCAGCGAGCAGGAACTTGCGCGCCTGGTAATGGACTTGGCGGACGAAATCATCGCCAGTGATGCCTTCTCAGAACAAGACCTCGACGTCAATATACTGCGAGCGCTGCTTTATCTTCAGCGCAGCGACCCGCGTATTGATCAACGTATCCGGCAGTATCTATTTGGGCGACAGCTCAATGATATGAGCCTGCAAAGCGTGCGGGCACTGGACCCCAACTCTGGCGATGGCCGCGCCTTCGAGATCATTGAGGCGATTGGCCGGATCATGTGGATTGTCGATAAATCGGCAATGGTTTTCTGCATTGACCAAGTGGAAGACCTGCGAAATTTCGATGATCCAGAAGACCGCTTTACAAAGGCTGTTGGCAATCTCATGCAGATTGCCAATCGTGTGCCAACGAGCATTATCATCATCTCCGTGTTGGAAGAGTTCTATGGTCAGGCCCGCGCGGTTCTGCATCAATCCTATATCGATAGGATAGAAAAATCCGGCCCGGTGGCACTGTTTGAAAGTCGAAGTGCCGACGAAGCTAAACAAATCATCGCTCGGCGGCTGGAACATGAGGCTAAACAGCACTCGGATGGTCCAAGCTTTCCAGATGCCTCCGCGTTCTTCGGGCCAGAATTTTTCGAGGAATTTGCCGGGCTATCAACTCGGCGATTGCTCGAACTTGCGCAAAACCGACTGCGCAATAGCGGCGAGGATCCGGATGAACCGCAGGGGACCGACGGAGGTCTTGTGTCATCGCTAGCCGAAGCGCTTGGGTTTGCAAGCAGCAATGACGATCCTGACGGTTCGGAAGAGTACGCGATTAATTACCGCGAACTCTGGGAGGCGTTCTGCAATTCCTGTGAAGCGGAAATCCCCTCCGATGATCAGGATTTGATGGATGTCCTGAGCGCAAGCCTGGCACTTGCAGCAAATGAATGGGGTGGCAGACTTTCAGTTGATATCGGGCGCGCCGAGATTGCCGATGGCCTGCCTGCAATTGACATGACCGTGACGCACCCGACCGGGCACTCTTTCGACGCGCGGATTTATCTGTGCAACCGGCCGACGCAAGGAGGCGGGTTGAAGCGGCAACTCGACAAGGTTCTCGACACTATGCAAGGCCGCACCTGCTTCATGCTGCGGGCGAGCGATTTCCCACCGAATAAAAAGAACCAGACGGCGCAGGCCTACAGGAAATTCCGTGACAGCGGTGGCCGATCTTTGCTGGTGCCGATCCCTGAGTGGGAACGGATGATGACTATTCGAGAGTTCCATGCTCACCACCGCAATGATCCAGGTTTCAAAGACTGGTTTGTGCAAGGCAAACTGTTGTCTGGATTGATTTCGGTTATTCAATTGTTGCGACTTGATCTACTTGGGCGAGGGCTCCCGCAAACCAAACGGCCACCCGTTACACAAGCTTTGGCACCCATAGACTTGGATAGCACCGTGCAGATTAGCGGTGACAATTTGAGCATTGACGGGAGTGAAACTGCCACTGATGTTGCGGCACCGCCCGCTGTCTCAATAGCACCCACCCCTGACAGTGCCGCTAGTCCCGGGCCGGACGATACCGTTATCCCAAACTCGTCATGGTCTGACTGGATCGGCTGGGGTGCAAACAAGCCAAAACCGCAACCGGTTCCTGCCAACGATGATGATGTGCCGCTATCGGTCATCCTCGACGAAGACAGCACCGACGCCAGCAGCATATTGGCAGGACGCGAACTTGAAGGTGATCAACCGGTCACGCTGAACACAGAGATTATGAAACGGCACGCGGCCGTATTGGGGGGATCTGGTTCGGGTAAGACTACACTTGCTCTGAGCCTCATTGAACAACTACTTGAACGTGGCATTCCGGCTGTGTTGATCGACCGCAAGGGTGACCTTTCCAGCTATGCCAATCCGGAAGTTTGGCGCGACTTTGGAGATGAACCGCAGGAGCGCGCGTCGGCACGCGAACGCCTTGGCGATGCCATTGATGTGGCGGTTTACACGCCAGGGCGGGCGTCTGGCCGGCCGATATCGATAACGCTTTTGCCGAACGGCATGAATGAGCTGCCCGATCACGAGCAGCAGTTGCTGTCGAATCTTTCTGCCGCAGCGCTTGGCGATATGCTGCACCTCAAAAACTCCGCCACGCATCAGAAACAATCGGGCACGCTATCGGTTGCGCTGAGGATTCTTGGCTCACGATCGAGCCGCGAAGTTACGCTATCGGATTTGATTGCGTTTCTTGAAGATGAAGATCCAGAGTTGACTGATCTGACACAGCGCATGGACCCATCAGGCAAGGTCCGTCGCGATCTTGTGGCGCAACTTGATAGTCTCAGATACCGCAATGCGGCGCTTTTTGAGGGCGGTGGTGAGAGCATGCGGATGGAAGCGCTGCTTGGGCTTGGACCCTATGCGAAGGAAGGCCGAACGCGGCTATCTGTCATTTACACCGGATTTTTGGGGGACAACGAGAACATCCTATTCTGGGTGTCGCAGTTCCTTTCGGAAGCGCTACGATTCTGCCAGCGAAACCCGAACGACGACCTGCAGGCCGTGGTTATGTTTGACGAAGCGGATCTTTACATTCCAGCCAACGCCAAACCCGCGACGGCTGAACCACTGCAGAGCCTTTTGAAGCGTGCTCGATCTGCCGGACTCGGACTGATGCTTGCAACGCAATCGCCAGGCGACCTCGATTATAAATCCCGAGACCAGATAACCTCATGGTTCATTGGACGAGTGAGAGAAGATACCGCGCTTCGGAAACTGAAGGCGGCCTTCCAAAGCGAAAGTGGACTGGACCCGGCAGCAGTCCTGCCGCACCAAACCGTCGGTCAGTTCCACCTCGTGCAGGAAGGATACGTCCGCTCAATTAAGGCGCAACGTTCGCTGATCTCAGCCGAACAGGTTCCATTCGACAGGATTGAGCAACTTGCGCGCGAAACCCGGGGGCTGGATCAAAAACAGCTTCGGCTTTTCGATCAGAAATAGCGATGATGGCGCTTCACTATCCGCTAGTTGAATTGGCCGCTAGGTGAATTGGAGGCACGTGATTTTGTTCACTTTTTTGTGATGCCAGCCGCCTTTCAGCATCGAAGCAGCTTGATTCAATCAATAAATATATACTGCCTGCTTCGGCATCATTCTCGGAAGAGACTGATTTTAATTGTGAAAATATCTGCGCATCATAATACTGTGCGAATTACCAGCTTGTCCGCCAAAAACCCACAAGAATATTGTCAACAGCCTTTATTTCACTGTTGCGAGCCAATTATTTCTGTATTGTGACAAGTGCTGGCTGGCGTGCTGGCATGTGCGTCGAGTTTGTCGAATGAGGGTTTAGTCAGACTGTGAGCGCGCCGTTGTTCTGAGTGGGGTAGTTAGTTATGTTTGCGAAGTCAATGTTAATGATGTTGCTTGCCACTGTTTTGGCGCCTGCAATTGGTATAGGCGTGTTTGTTTTGATGCAAGGAATATAATCTAAAGTCTATATGCGTTGTTTATGCACGGAGGATGGCATCCTGCGGTGTTAAGTTGCGCCTGAATTTGTTTCGGACCTATAAGCAGATAGCTTTTCCGAATGATCTCATATGACACAAGATTCGTATGGCAAGGGCGGCTTTGATATCTAGACTGCTTTGATATCCAGACCGCTTTGGACACCTAGACTTGTGTCGCTGTGTGGTTTTGGACACCTAGACTTGTGTCGCTGTGTGGTATTGCATTGGGGGCTGTGACGTAGTCCTTTAATAATTATGACACAGCAACCTTCCACGAGCTCAACATCTTCAAACAACGGCGCACCTTCAGCCAATCGAATTATTGACGATTGCTTTCGCCGGGACCCGCTCGATCAAACCCGACTATCTCATGGCGAGGCTGTTGCTGCCCTCAAGGCGCGGATCGCGCCGATTGCCGCGCGCGGGCACGTGCGACTGGGCGATGCGTGTGGCCGCATTCTAGCGCAAGACGTGCGCGCTACGCTGTCGGTGCCCGGCCACACGAATTCAGCAGTTGATGGCTATGCATTTGCGTTTTCTGATTACGACATCTCTAGTGTACAGACCGGCGATCCTCCGCACGGCGAACTTATTGGCCATACATTCCCGATAGCTGGACGGGCAACTGCCGGACACGGCCCAGCGGGCATAATTGCGCCTGGGGCGGCAGTTCGGATCTTTACCGGTGCGGTTGTGCCTGATGGCCTTGATACGGTTGCGATGCAAGAGGATTGCGCGTTGTCGCCAGACGGGCACGTTATCATTCCAGATGGTCTGCGGGGCGGTGCCAATGTCCGTTGCGCCGGTGAAGATGTAGCGCAGGGTGACGTTCTCGTGCAGGCGGGCGAGCGCCTTCGGCCTCAGGATATTGCGGCCCTTGCATCCAGTGGTGGTGCGGATGTCAGTTGCTTCAAACCAATCCGCGTTGGCATTGCTTCAACCGGCGACGAGGTTGTCGTGGCGGATGGCACGCGCGATATCTCTTCGGGCCAGGTGTTTGATGTTAACAGCCCAATGCTGGCAGGGTTTATTCGACAAACCGGCGCATCGGTCGTTGATCTCGGGATTTGGCCGGATCGGCGTGATGAAACCGAGCAGAGATTACTCGATGCCGCGCAGAGTTGCGACGTTGTCCTAACAACAGGTGGAGCCAGCCAAGGCGAGGAAGACCACATCGCACATGGACTTGCCGCACGTGGCAACCGCCACTTTTGGCAGATTGCCGTGAAGCCGGGGCGGCCTTTGATGTTTGGTCAAGTGGGCAACACCATCGTTGTGGGCATGCCGGGTAATCCGGTCGCGGTATTCGTCTGTTTTCTTCTTTACGTCTACCCACTGATTGGACGGCTTGGTGGAGCTAATTGGTTCGAGCCGCGACGTTTTCCATTGCCGGCCGCGTTCTCAATTGACGATCGCAAGCTTGGACGCCGCGAATTCTTGCGTGGCATAAGCGTTCAAACGCCTAATGGCCTTGTGGTTGAAAAGTTTCCGCGGGATGGTTCAGGATTGATTTCCGGGCTGCGGGCAGCAGATGGATTGATAGAGATTCCTGAAGACCGGCCCTCAGTGGTCGCTGGTGAGTTGGTGGACTTTATTCCTTTTAGTCAGTTTGGCGTTGTTGAATGAGAGCGGGACTGAGCGCGCGGTGAGTAGGATTTTGCGCTTCTAGAGCACATTGATCTTTGATGGAATCATATGAAAGAGTTTGAGCGTGCTCTAAGCTTTCGTTTTAGAGACTGATTCACGCTTTAGGTCGAAGCAGAAGTGCTTCAATCTAAAACGATCAGGCTCTAGGTAGGCTAATGCCTGCGCCCCTTTGAGAGGGAGACCCTCCCAGACCCGCCTGTTCCAGACCTGCCCCTTGCCTGATTTGTTTTTTTCCGATTGTTCTGCGATCGGCCTTTGACCGGCAACTGGGACTCGTGCAGCAAGAACCAGAGCTACAGTGCTTGTGGGCCTAATGCGCGCCACAAACCCTGGGTACATATTTGCCGACATGTGCGGATTGCATGATCCAGTTATACTTTCTGGCTTTCTGGAAAAATAGCCATTCTCACCGTCGTTTCTTGATCTGTTTTGGGGCCATTTCTGAGGCCTATGCTGACACTTCTAAAATTATTTACGCGTCTTCTTGAGTTTGTTCTGGTGATGCCACTACGGCTGTTGCGGACGCTTACGATTGGTATTGCATTCAACCCGCGGCTTGGTCCGTTGCGGCACATTGCGACGATTGGGATGCTCTACGTCGCGTTCGCGATTGCTCTAGTTTATGTGGTGGCGCCAGTGCGTGGCGTGGTTGGCGCTGCATATCAGTCGAAAAAACTCCGATATGATGCCGAGCGCTGGTTGGCGACGGCGATTTATGACGCCAATGGCAGCTTTGCAGGCACGTTCGACCCACGATTGGACAGCAAGCGAGATATCAATTTTACCGGGCAAGCCATTGAATATGGTGGCTACACAGCCAACCCTGACCACAAGTCTATCCCGGTTCAGAAAGTGCCTGAAAACTTCTGGCAGTGCCTTAAGCACCTGGAAGACCGACATCTGGGCGGACCGATCAATCCATTTGGGATTGATCTGTTTGGGGTACTGAAAATTCCCTACACAACTGTTACGCGGAGCCTGCGCCGAGGGCGCTTTTCGATTGGTTTTGGCGGATCGACGCTGCCAATGCAGCTTGCGCGCGTGATTTATAAAACTCCGCCAAGCCGAGATGAAACAGCATGGGAAAAAGTTGGGCGAAAACTAAGTGAGTGGTGGACTGCACCAGTCATTTACCAAGAGCTAACGCGGCATGGCGATAACACGCCGCTCAAACAATGGGCGGCAAACCATCTTTGGCTGGCGCAACGTACCGGGGGAGCGCCGCTACATGGGGTTGCCGTGACCAGCCGCATCGTGTTTGGGAAAGCTGCCAAGGATCTAAGTAATGCAGAGCAATTCGTACTCGCGTCAGCCGTCAATAAGCCTATTATTCTGCTAGAGGGCAGTGCGCGATTGAATGCCGTGCGGCTTGATCGGTGGCGCCACATTGTCGAAGTGCGCGCCCGAAAATGTGCCCAGGCGTTGATCCCGGATGAAGCCAAGCGCAAGGCCATTCTGTTTGAACTGGTGGCCATGGCAGCCGGGCCGCCCACACCTAAGGTAAAGCCCGGTTTGCAAAGTGCGCTTAATCAGTTTGCGCCGAGCTATGCCAAGCGTGCCCGCGCCAACCCGCGCATCCGCGCAAACGTGCTTATGCCGTCGGGGCGGCTGGGCATTCGCGAAGAGATGAAGCAGGCGTTTGGCTTTGACTGGCGGCGTTATGTGCGCGGGATAACGACAACGCTTGATGTTGGGCAGAACCTAGCGTTCAGACAGAACCTAGTCAGTGAACTGGTCAAATTGGATAGCAAATGGCGCAGTCGGCTGAGCCCTGATTTCACCTTAGACCCAACACGCGTCGACCGATCGACCGGACCGAAGATGCCAAATGTCATTGTAGTGGCGGCGAATGCAGGTGGTGAAATCGTCCGCTATTATGAGAGTTCTGAGTTGGCGCCCTATTTCGGCTCGGTGGTCGCGCGGGATGGCACGACGGGGAAATATGTGACGGCACGCGAGCCACGCCAGATCGCTTCGACAGGGAAAATGCTGGCCGCCATTGGCATCGCAAACCAACGTCGGGACCAGCTGTCATCGCTCTACATCGACCGCGAAGCGCCAGCGCGCGGGCTTGAGACCTGCCGACGCAAAGGCGTGCTCAGAATTGGCCGACGGGCCGATGTTAGTTTTGCTTGCTCGCTCAGTCTTCCGCTAGAATGGCGGGCCCGCAAGGTAGGGCAGAACACCATGAGGCACCTGATTAAGGCGTTTGGCTTTAATATGCCGCCAGCGCCAGATGCGGCCTCTGTTACGCCACCCTCAACGGCTGCGATCCGTGGTCTGATTGCGGGCTCGCCGCGCCGGGTACATCACATGGCGAGCGTGGTGCTGGCCAGTTTGACCGGGCGTGGTGGACACCCGCAGATGCTGCCTTCGCTCGTGCGGGCTTACAATTTCACCAGTCCGCGGCATGGCGATGTATTTACTGAAAGTACAGAGCGTGGCCTACGGCCAGACGATGTCATCAGGCCTGCGGCGCGCGTTCTTGTGCGCGCTTTTTTGCGTCAGCCGCTATGCTATCGCGACCCCCGCGCCAAAAGCCACGGGACGCTTAAATCGCTCAAGGATTGGTGTGCCCAGCGGCGCAAGGGATTAAGGCTACATTTTGCGAAGACGGGTACAGCAGTGACGATCGATCCGAACGCGACCGTTGATGCCTGGATTGCAGGTGGGCTGCAATTTACGAACGGTGCTGCCTATTCGTATGTGGTGGTGGTAGGCACTGGTGATGCGCACGAGCCATTTGCGAGGCGCCTGCACGCGGCGCAAGTTGCAGCACCATTACTCAGAGCACTGCTGGAAGACCTTGAAGCGGATTCGCGTCATCACCTAGTTATTGGCACGCCCGTAGCAGGACCGGCAGGGCGCGGCAGAATAAGCACTGCGATTGCGGCGCGACGCCGACCATTCTCTATTCAAGATCTTATTGAAACGCATCTGCTGGGTGGCGAATAGTTCGGGTGCCTGTAAACTATCAGGACCTTGGTTTTGCATTATGATTGAGAAATATTCTTAGCTCCGGGCCCCACTTACTCCAGTCGGCGCTTGGGGCTGTATGTCCAAAGTCGCTATCGATCTCGTGGTATTGGGCGGTGACGCCTGCATCATCCAGAAGCTCCATGGTGGGCTTAGCCAGATCGGGCGGGAACAGTGCATCACTGCGCGCGAGGACATAGAGCACCGGCGCCTTGATCTTGGATGCATGAGGCCTCGCATCGAACTCCACGATCGCACGGCGCAAGGCAATCAATGAGTTTGGATCAAAGGCTTCCGACCACTCCCCGGCAAGCCTATCGAGTTGCCGGTCAGCTGCGGCCTGGGTGCCGAGCTTGGCGTGAAGGCTCTCGCCCAAACCATAGCCTCTCAGCGTTTCGAGCCGTTGAGCTTTGAGCTCGCGGCGCACGCTTGCGGTGGGGTCCGACGAATAGAAGTGGCCGCCGTTCCAACCTTCGCAGGCAGAGAAACGCTCCTGCAACGCAGTCACCGCCGAAATACCGGCACGCCCTTTGATGCCGCTGGCGACAACCACGAGTGCCCGCATCATGTCCGGGTGGGTCTCGCCCCAGGCAAACGCGAGGTGACCACCGTAGGAATAACCGATGACGGCTGCGAGGTTTTGGACGCCCAGATGTGCGAGCAACCGACGCTGTGCGTCGACCATATCGGCTGTTGAGAGGGCTGGGAAATCAGGCCCGAAAGGGCGGCCCGTTTCAGGGTTTATGCTAGCGGGTCCACTGGAGCCATAGGCCGAGCCGATCATGTTTGAACAGATCACAAAATAATGGTCGGTATCGATTGCTTTGCCTGGCCCAATCAATGGGCTCCACCAACCTTCGGCATCGCCCGCTGCGTGAGGTGAGCTGGTGTAACCGTGGCACAATAAAATGGCATTGTCCGCTCCGGATGCCAGTGTGCCCCAGGTCTCATAGGCAGTTGTCATTGGGCTTAGGCACCCGCCGAGTTCTAAGGGAAACTCCGGCACGGTGAATGTTTCTGAAGTGTCTAGCAGCAAGATCGGA
>Ga0209345_10001787_pt1 | contig 24880 bp, 18 predicted proteins | sample Cruoilmetagenom7_FD_187294 | JGI IMG/M metagenome (GOLD analysis project Ga0209345, IMG submission 187294) | Oil polluted marine microbial communities from Coal Oil Point, Santa Barbara, California, USA - Sample 7 (SPAdes) (version 2) | ecosystem: Environmental > Aquatic > Marine > Oil seeps ...
ATCATTATTATCCAAAGCGGAGATTGGAAAATGGACCAGCAAAACAACAACTTGAACCACCACACTCAGCATAACGCGGGCACGGCATATTATGTGTTATGCGGAGCTCCGCATAATACGTATTCCCTCGGCGTGATGTCGACTTGCAGATCGTGCCACTCAGACGGTGGGATACCATCAAGGCGACGTTCCATCAGCGCTTCGCTGGTCGAGACGACCTGAACGACGGCGGCATGTCCTGCAGCGAGATCCGCCTCAATGGCTTTGATGAGAGACGGACACTTCATCGCTGTGATTAAGTGATTGAAAAAGCGTTGCTTATTGCTCTCAAACGCTGATCGCGCTGCGGATTTTGCTTGCGGGTTCAACGTGCCGCCCTCTGACGAGATGCCTGAGGCTTCAAGCGCTGCTTCAAGATTGTTGTGAATGATCTGAAACGCGTCGGCATAGCTGTCATAGATCGCGATCTGTGCTGGGGTCAGATCATGAACCAGCATGTCGTATTCCACGCCAGCGTAGGACAGCGACCGCGCCAGATAAAGCCCGAGGGCTTTGAGGTCGCGCGAGATCATCTCCATCGCGGCGATGCCACCTGCTTCCATTGAGGACACAAATTCGGCTTGGGTCACAAAGGGAAAATCACCCGTGCCCCAAAGGCCAAGACGGGACGCATAGGCGAGGTTGCCGACAACGGTTGCGCCAGTGGCTGAGACGTAGAGGATGCGCGCATCGGGAACGGCGTTCTGCAATGCGAGGCCCGCGAGACCTTGTTGGGACGCCTTCTTGTCACCGCGCGCCGATTTCTCACCTGCGGCATTCGCCATGGCGTGGCTTTCATCGAATGCGATGACACCGTCAAAGCCTTCACCGAGCCATGCGACGACTTGATCGAGGCGAGACGCTTTGCCCTCACGCTCTGCAGAACGCAGCGTGGCATAGGTGACAAATAGGATGCCCTCAGGCAGGCGGATATCGCTACCCTGGCGAAACTTCGACAGCGGGACAATATCACTTGCACGTCCACCCAGAGCCATCCAATCGCGTTTCGCATCCTCAATCAATTTATCGCTTTTGGAGACCCAAACAGCGCGCTTGCGCCCGTGCAACCAGTTGTCGACAATGATGCCCGCCACTTGCCGCCCTTTGCCGCAACCTGTCCCGTCTCCGAGAAACCAACCTTTGCGCAGCCGAAACGTGCCTTCATCATCTTCCGTGGCCGCAACAAGCTGGCCTGCGATCTCGCTTGGTTTGAACCAGCCCTTGAGATGGCATGCGTGGGCATGGCCCGCATAAACGACGCTTTCGAGTTGAGGAGCGGATAAAACACCGTCTTTAGTCAGGGCATTGGGCAGCCGTGGCTGATAGGTCGGCAGCGGCGGCGGGACTGAGGCCATGGCGGCCGATTGCACCAGTGCTGTCGGGTGCGTTGCCGCGCCTGCGATTTGGAACGCTTGCAGGGTGTAGTCTTCATATACTGCGTCCTGCAGGGTGCCTTGGGGATCTGTCCAGACTTTTGGTTGATAGTCGAGCGGGCTCGCCTCAACGGTGTCAAAAGGATGTTTTGCTCGTTCTGCAGCAAGGTCTCGGGTTTCTTGGCGGGCAGCATCGCGCAGCGCATGCAGATTGAGCTGCGTCGCAGGCTTTGGGGCGATCTGGCCCACGCCAGGAGGGCAGGGGGGCAAGCCATCGAACCGTTCTGGGCAATGGGCCAGAACAGCGGCCAGTAGATCACCGGTGGTTTCGCACAGCGGATGATAGACGTCCTCGGCGTCAATCTTTGCGACGTCGTCGCCCGCGCTTTTCTTATCGATGACAGTCAGCCGCGTATCGATGCTCGTGCCGTGCCGCGCGAAGACCTTTCCAGCAATGGCTGCAGAAAATACGACATCCGCGACTTCACCAATGCTTCTGAAGGTCGACTGATGGCTTTTGGTTTTTGGGGCGAAGCTTTCGCCCGTGATCACAACGAGCCGTCCAGCGGGCGCAAGCCGTGCCAAGGCTGACAGAACGTGCTGACTGGTTGCTTTGCGGTACTTGCCGTCGACATGTTGGGCGGCAGAAAACGGCGGGTTCATGACGATGACAGAGGGTGTAATCGCGCGATCAAGCCTGTCGTCGATGGACGCGGCATCGTGTCCAGAAACTGGAGCAGCCGCAAAGAGCGCCCTCAGCACCCCACGCCGTGTGTCAGCCAGTTCGTTGAGGGTGATGTCTGCGCCAGCAATCTGCCCGAATAAGGCAAGCATGCCTGTGCCCGCCGATGGCTCGAGAACTAGGTCAGACGGGCGAAACCCTGCGGCCTCAGCAACAATTGCTGCGAGGGGCAGGGGGGTCGAGAACTGTTGCAATCGAACGCTGTCTTCCGAGCGTCGCGTGTGTGAGGGCGCAAGCGCGGACAGGCGTTCGATCATGCTGAGAAACTGTGACGGTGATGCGGCCTGCTTTCGCATTAACGCGCCGTATCGTGAGATCATCATGATTTGAGCGATTTCTACGGCGTCGTAGGCGTCTTTCCAAACCCATGCGCCGCTTGTGTCATTTGCACCAAAAGCGCGTTCCATCGCTGCACGAAGCGTCTTGGCATCGATGGGTTTGCCAGTTTCAAAACAGGAGAAAAGCACTTCCGCAGCCTGAACAAGTTGCTCCGCGAAATTTGGTTGAAGGTTTGCTGCCTGATCAGCGGTTTCGAGTTGAGTGGCAAGTGCTGCCGTTTTGGGGTGAGCATTCATGGGCGGTCTCCAAGTTGACGATGATCCCCAACCCGTTCGGTCTCTCTCGCCCGGGAGGGGTCATCCCTCCCGTCCTGTCTCTTGCTCTTTTTTGGCTTTTGGCGCCAACCTAGACCATATTCATGGTCTGCTACCCCTGTCAGAAGCATCATCTGGGCAGATTCAGTCATCTGCCCCGGCTAATTTTTTGTTCGTGCAGGATTTGCTGGCGCACTATTTGCGCGCTGCACCTATATCTCCAAGAAAATATTTGTAGTATTGAAGTTATCGGCTTCGGTTGTGTTATTTATCTCTTGGAGTTGGATTAATTGGATCAACTAAACAATTTCCACGATGCAGTATTAAAAGAACTGATTCAGGAAAACGCTGACAGCGGTGTTTCCCTCGACGAGGCATTTTTTGAGCGCATGACTGGCCTTCTCGAGTACGAGGGTGAGATCGCGACAAGTGACCGAATAGGATTTTCTGGTCAAAATTCTGGGAAGACTGTCCGGATAGATGGTATGGGTGGTGATCCACGTGAATCTGACGGTGTCCTGAGTGTCATAGTTTGCGATTTCTACAAGGATCGCGATCCAGTCAAAATCAACGCGCAGGCTGCAAAAAAGGCCTTTAGTCACCTAATCAATTTTGTTGCAGCCACCCGTAGAACGGCCTTCCGTGATGACCTTATAGATGGAAGTTCCGAAGCAGGGGCGGCAAAGTCAATTTCGTCTGCTTGGTCGTCCATCGTCAAGATAAAGCTCATTCTAGTTACGAATGCTATTTACAGCGCTCGAACAGACGCTGTTCTTGCTGGAAATATCACTGATATCCCAGTTACCTACAATATTTGGGACCTTAACCGGTTCCAACGTTACGAAACCTCTGGACAAACAAGGGAAAAGCTAGAGGTCAATTTCAAAGACGACTTTGGTGCAAGCGTTCCTGCTCTTGCGGCGTCAAGCACCGGGGAGAACCTTGACAGCTATCTCGTCGTCATTGGTGGCAGCCAGCTGGCTGAAATCTACGATAAGTGGGGCGCACGCTTGTTGGAGTCTAATGTCCGTAGCTTCCTACAAGCTCGTGGCGCAGTAAACAGAGGCATCCGTGATACCATCCGGGATGAGCCAGACATGTTTTTCAGCTATAATAATGGCTTGTCCGCAACAGCGGACAGTGTGGTACTTGAGAAGGCTACTGACGGTCTTAAGATTGTTTCGGCCATGAATTTTCAGATCGTCAATGGTGGTCAGACGACTGCTTCTTTGCATGCAGCGCGGAAAATTTCGCCTGAAACTCTGGGTCAGGTCCATGTACAAGTAAAACTAACGGTTGTTCCGTCTGAGACATCAGATGACATCGTTCCGTTCATTTCGAAGTACGCGAATAGCCAAAACAAGGTCAGTGCTGCTGACTTCTTTTCGAACCATCCTTTTCATATGCGGATGGAAGAGTATTCGCGCAGAGTTCTGGCTCCTTCTGTTGAGGGGTCGAACCGCGAAACTAAGTGGTTTTATGAGCGTGCTAGGGGCCAATATCTTGTTGAGCGGGCTAAGAGATCACCGGCTGAACGTCGCCGTTTTGATGCAGAGTATCCCAAGCCGCAGTACTTCGTAAAAACCGATCTTGCCAAAGTAGAGATGAGTTTTCGGGTTCAACCGGATACCGTAAGTAAAGGAGCTCAGAAAAACTTTGGGGAGTTTGCGCAACGTGTTGGCGCCGAATGGAACCGGAGTGACAAAAAATTCGATGAGACGTGGTTTAAGCGCCTTGTTGCCAAGCTGATTATCTTTCGCCATCTCGAAAAGACAATTCCAAAACAACCTTGGTACCCAGGTGGCTTTAGAGCCAATCTAGTTACCTATTCGATTGCCAAACTGGTGTCGGATGCGGATGAAAAAGACCTTGTCGTGGATTTGGACTCTGTCTGGCGTCAACAGTCGGTAGGGCGCGATCTTTCCGATGCCCTGCTCATGGCTGCCGAGGTTGCAGCAATGATAATTACTACCCCAGAGGCCGGGGTGAATAACGTTACTGAGTGGAGCAAAAAGCAGGCCTGTTGGGCCATACTTCAACGGACCGATGCAGAATATGGTCCAGAACTCATGAATTGTCTCGTTGAACCAGAGGAGGCCCGTGCCATTCAGCGTGAGGGTCAAAAAGAACAAGATGTGTTGTCTGGGATAGAAGCACAAACAAAGGTTATTGAGTCTGGTGCTGAGTTCTGGGTACGTCTCAGATCTTGGGGAAACGGTAAACGGATTTTCAGTCCCAAGGAGGATGGTATTCTCAAGGCTTGCGGCATGCTTCCTGCTAAACTGCCATCCGAAAAACAAGCAACTATCGCGGTTGACCTATTGGAGCGTGCAAAGAGCGAAGGTTATGCAGACATCGATGACGCACCGAGAGTCAGAATTTCATCCCTATCGCGGCAGCACTGAGGCTAGGATCCTTCAGTGGATGCGCCGCCATCCTGTGAGACGAATTCTTACACCCTGGTCTGTGTCGCTATCGGAAATTTCTTTGGGTTTGACCCCAATCGAATAAACAACTGTACCTGCCTCGTGCGATATTTCGAATTCATCCCCCTCTTTGGCGCCGACATCTCGAAACCAGCCAGTCATATGCGTGATACGGTATTCGTTTCGAGTACCACCATCGTCATGGAGCTTATTATTGTAGTAAACGAAGCGAAACCTGAGCGAATGTCCGGCGTCATCTGAGCACTCAAGCCATGCATCAGGGTTTTTCACATTTGGATCGAGTGTCGGCAGCATCGCTAGCAATTCTTTCTCGCCTTTAGGAATCAAGATTCCACCTTGATGGCCACCGGTCGTTCCAACATCGTTTGCACTTAAGCGTTTTCTAAATCTCGGGATTGTCATAGCTTTTTCGGCATTATTTCCAGGGCTCTTTTTAGATCGTCAGCGTCGCGGGTCGATACAGGTACAGTTTCGTTAGCAAGATCACTTTTCCAAGCTGAGCGGTCAATCATGACTTCTTCAACCGTATCCATATAAAACAATCTATACACAGTAACCGGCTCGGTTTGGCCTCTACGATGCGCTCTTGCGCTGGCCTGTGCTTCAAGTGCTGGGTTCCAGACCGGCGTGAAGTGAATAACGACTGTTGCCGCAGTGATGTTCAAGCCCGCTCCTGCAGCTTTTGGGTTCAAGACAAGGCATGCCGGGCCATCGTGAGTTGAAAATTCGTCAATTATTGCTTGCCGGTCTTCCTGCGCAGTAGCCCCGTTGATGGCATTCCAATACGCGTTCGACATAGGGCTGCAAGCTTGTTTCAAGAGTTCACCAATGCGGTTGAAAAGGGCAAAGACAATCACCTTGCGACCGTTGGCAAAGGCTTCACTTAGTAGATCAGTCGCGCGCTCCATTTTGGGCGTTAAGAGGGGCAAGCTATCAGATGGGAAGATTTCAGCTTCTTCCACCTCGTGCTTGGACTCCCTGAGCCATGGGTGCGCACAGACCAATTGCAATTGGAGCGTGGCGACCAGCGCCCCAGCGACGGGATACTTCTCCATCGTCGTTTCTCGCACTTCTTGGTAATGGTCGATCAAAAGATCATCGAGCTCGAGCGGCACATCGATATCAATACGTTCGGGCAGATCATCGGCCACTTCTGACACAGACCTCTTAAGAATAATCGGGTCTGTAAGGCGTTTCAGCTCCTGTCCGGATGCGAGACTATCTGGAAACAACACTTCAAATTCCGAAAGGCTCCCTAGCAGCTCAGGTATTGCAAAATCTGTCAGAGACCAGAGGTCAACCAAGCTGTTTTCAACAGGAGTGCCCGTCATCGGTATCGCCCGTTTGCGTGGAATCGTTGCAATAGCTTCACGTCTGTTTGAACGAGGGTTCTTTATCGCCTGTGCCTCATCACAGATTACCCATGACCATTCAAAGCTAGAGAACACAGAAATATCGTTGACCATCGTGTCGTAAGTTGTGATCACCACCTGTGATGTTTGAAGCCCCGATGCGATGCCAGTCCTATATCCGCCCCTATGGACCAAAATACTGAGCATCGGTGCAAACCGAGCGATTTCACGGACCCAGTTTGCAATTAGGCTGGTTGGGCAGACGATTAAGGCAGGAGCTTCGTGATCGGGAGGTTCAATCATGAGTAGGGCTATAATTTGAAGAGTTTTGCCCAAACCCATTTCATCGGCAAGGATTAACCCCCCTGTGCGATTGATTGTATCCCACATCCATTTAACACCGCGCGCTTGATAGGGAAAAAGGTCAGCGTTCAAGCCCTCAATAACAATGTTTTCGGCTTCAAGATCGGCAGCATCTTTACCGGCCACCAATAGGTTCACTGCTGGCGATGCAGCAATACTGTCATCGTTATCACGCAAGAGGCGCACGGCAGCGCTGAATGGCAGGTTATCTGGGTCTAAATCACCAATTTTCCCGAACATCGCTTGCGTGGCGTCCCTAGGTAGAGGACGCATTATAGTACCGTCAACGATCCACATGTGGCGGTTAGACGGAGCAAGAAACTCGTGCCGCTCTCCGCGTACAGTTCGTATGCCACCGAGTTGAGCAACAATTTGGTTTCCTTTGCGGCTTACCAAAATGAAAGGTTCAAGAAGCCGTTCTGAGATCGAATACCCTGCAGGCACGGCTTGTCGTAGCTGCTCGAATGTTTCAGGAAGCGTCTGAAAGTCAGGCATCCGCCGCCTCCAGCATAGACCTAATGTCGTCGACCGTCCAAGGTTCAAGGCGCCGTGTATGAGCAACTCGATGGCAATTTGGGCATAGGGGAATTAAGTCGGTTGCAGGGTCATAAGGTTTTGGGGCCTTCAAATTTGCTAAGGGCTCTAAATGGTGCACTTCAACGATGCTTCCAAATTCTCCGTAGCGTTTGCGAGGTTCCAATCCACATGCCCCACAAACTTCGCCATGAAGACGAATACAAAGTAGCCTGTTGCGCGGATTGCGTTCGCGGCGTTTGACCACAGATCGTGTTATCGCGCCCTCAACTTCTGGTGTGTCTTCTGGGGCTTCATCTTCTACGATATCGTACCCAATCAACTCAGCCATCGCAGCCATGATCGGGACGATGACTTCCCTGCACGTCCTAGAAATTGCCTCATCCGTGTCTGGCTTTTCCTGATGTCGAATGGTCGCGTCCATTGTAAAGGAGCCATCGTTCACGCTCCAGCCTTCCAATGTTTGACCCTTTGCCGTCACCGATGCGTTAGGTTCGATTGAAGCAACTAGTGCATGAGCTAATTGCCTATCCTCATAGGAAGCTTTTCCGATTTGACGGATTACTGCACCTGAAAAATCGCCAAAAGTCAGTTGTACGCGATGAGATTTCAAGCCGTGCGGGCGCATGTCAGCTACCGGTCCATTCCGAGGGCCAAAATCATCAAACCAAATACGCATTCCAGACCTTAGACCACCTTGATCGATTCCAACCGCGATGAGAGCCCCAGTCCCTTCTTCAAGTTCGCGGACGATAAGTTCTCGTCGAGAAGTTAGCATCAGTCGTCATCATCTTCCGAGAGTTCACTAGGCTCTGGATCTGGTAGATTTCGCAAGAGTTTCCGTAGGTTATTTGAAATTTCAGTCCGGATATCCTCGAAAATTGGCTCGAGCTCGTCGTTTGTGTTGTTCTGTTCCGCTGCAGCGAAAGCCCACAAAAGCAGGTCCATTCCTTCGACGGCGTATCCGTTCGCTGCTGCGCGCTGATAGATCTTTTGATAAAAATCATGATGTTTGTTCAAAAGAACAGAAGGTACGTGCCCATCGCTACCAGCACTGCGAAAGGCAGGCTGCCACAGTTCTCCACTGTTGATGGTATCAACAGCTTCGACATGTACGTAGTCTGGACTGACGTTGTTTTGGATTGGGGATTTAATCCGAATTTTCGGACCCATATTGTTCGAAATCTCAGCTGATTGGTTTTCGGGATCAACGGAAGTGACTTGTGCTTTCGCAGCGTTAGTCGTCGCTGCGATGTTCTTATTCGAACTACCATGATCGACGGTGTCTTTGCCGTTGGCCTGCGCCCGGCTTTGACGCCGATACCGGTTACCAGCTTCTCTGTAAATCGGTTGGAGAAGTGATCGGAGGCCATCTTCAAGGTCAGGGTGGAACAAAATCCTAGACTTCTTAACGTCAATGCGGAATGCATCATCCAATTCATGGCCAAAATCAAACTCGATCCTCAGAAGGGACGTGTGAGGCTCTGGTGCACCAAAGACATCCATCCAGCCGCCATCTTGAATGAGGCGGCCTTCTCGAAACACGTAGAAGCCCTGAGCGCGGTTTGAAATTCTTGCATACTCGCGCTCTTCATCTTTGGTCATGTCCCGCCTATGCGGTAAAATCCATGCTCGAATATTTGCAGTTTCCTCAGTTCCATCCGGCATCTCGATAACGAGTGTTTGCTTTTTTTCTGGAAGAACTTGATCCGATCTCTTCGGGTAAAACGGGTTCCACGGTACGACTGGGCTGCTGTTTACGAATATCTCTACGTCTCTTTCACGGGTATCCATTTTATTGGTAAACCGATGGTAAACCAGCGAAAGGTGCTTGCTCAGTGTGTCGGCAAGCCGTTTGATCGCGGCCTGTTCTTTCGTCCCGCCGGCTTCATATTCTTTTGAGAGAATTCTGTCGCACTTTTCCCAAATCACCAGAGTTCCGGTGGTGCCACAAAGCTCGTCGAACATTTCTTCGTCATCGGTCGTTACATCTTCGCGCAGCATTTCCCATTCGCCACGATCTTTGACATGATCGAGGTCCCACGCAAGTTTAGATAAGGGCGCAGAGGAATCTGCTTTTGAAATTATCGAGAATTTCAAGCAGACCGAGCTGGAAGCAGTCTTTAGCCCAAGACCGAATTTACCGAGGCTTTCTAAGTTTTCCCTTACGGGGGCTCCATATCGCATGGCCCGGTAAAGGGTAGCCGAGTCCATCCCTGTTCCGTTGTCTCCGAAGTAGACAAGCTTGCGTCCGTCTTCATGCAAAACAATTTCTACGTTGATACAGTCTGCTTTTGCGGCAATGGAATTATCGATGATGTCAGCCGCTGCGGTTTTTACGTTATATCCAGTATCACGTAGCCCAAAAATCAAACGCGAGGCGTCCGGTTTGTTGACTAAGTCTTCCATGCCAATCTTTCCCTCATAACACGCTTCCCGGGTTTCCGGTTTCGTGCTTCAACTAAGTTTGCCGTATTTTGTATCTCGCTATAAAATCGACCAATGCGCAACCGTTCAGCCTATTTTATTCCATCTCGCCAATTGTTAATTTCCAGCATGTTTTTGTCAGGCACTTTGATTTCTTCTTGAAGTCAGAGCCACCGTGTTTTCCAGCCAAGGCGCCATAGCTTGTGCAACCGCAATCGCGACAGGTGCTGCAACCGCGTTACCGAACTGGCGATAGGCTTGAGCATCGGATACTGGGATAATCCAGGGGTGGTTATCTCCCTTTCGATCAAAACCCATAAGCCGCGCACATTCACGTGGCGTTAGTCTGCGCGGGTTCTTACCTTTTTGAGCAATTAGTATTTCCGACCCATCTTTGTAATACCTTGCGCTAAGGGTCCTTGCCACGCTCTCTTCAGTGCAAAGCCCAAAACCAAAACCGTTTCCAGCAGCCTTGTGCTTTGCCGCGTAGTCTTGAAGGTATTTCCAGAGTTTGTCTGACAAAGTATACTTGTCTGCGACACGCGCGCGCTTGCCTTCAGTAAATGGTGCTTCAGGCGCTTCGCTCCCATCCTCCGGATGGAGGATGCTTGAGAGGCGAGGGTTGGGTCCATCGGGGATTACAACGTCATCCAGAGAAAATCTCGTCGAAATATCGCGCCTGAAACCAGATATGAAGATCCGTTCGCGGTGCTGAGGTACCCAACTGCGCGCGTCAATTACCTTGTGATCTACGTCATACCCAAGCTCGTCCAAGGCGTGCAAAATAACACGCATCGTATTGCCTTTGTCATGAGATAACAGGTTCTTAACATTTTCCAAGAGGAAGGCGCGTGGTCGATGGCACGCGATAATTCTTACTACGTCAAAGAACAATGTTCCCTGAGTTTCATCCAAGAACCCATGAGCTCGTCCAAGGGAATTTTTCTTACTGACGCCTGCGATACTGAATGGCTGACAAGGAAAACCTGCTAGGAGAACGTCATGTGAAGGGATGTTTGCTTCATCGATCTCAGTGATGTCACCAGTAAATGGATGGTTATCACCAAAATTTTCCAAGTAGGTTTCTTTTGAAAAACGGTTCCACTCGCTAGTAAAGACGCAAGTTCCACCAATCGCTTCAAATCCAACCCGTAAACCGCCGATGCCTGCAAAAAGATCAATGAATGTGAAGCCCTGAGACGATTGCACCATGATGTTCCCCGTTTTTTGGTCCCAGTGTATCGAGCATATATCATAGAAAAAACAGGGAACATCGTTTAATGTGAATTTAGTCGGCTTTCGATTGTCGAGCATGAGCAACTTCATAGCCTTGGGGCACTAGATTTCAGCTTTCAGGCCCCAGTTTCCTCACTTTGGTGGCTACTCAGATTAAAATAGAGATCCTCAGTCGCCTTCTTGAACCCTGGCGGCTTTCGGGCTGCGAGACACCGCACTGAAGCACGGCAGCCTTCGCCATGCTCCATCGCAAAATGGGTGACCTGAGCGATGAGGTCGTCCATTCCCGCGGCTTGAAGCTGTTTTTCGGGGTAGCTGTCCATCATCGTGAATTTGGTCACGACAAATGCACCTTCGCGGTGGGCGGGATATAGGGTGATCTTGTAGTCGCGTGTTTGTGCCATGTTGTGGCCTCCTATGACGGCTGCTGAGACAATCTCGAGCGTTGAAATCCGCCAGTAGGAAAAAGCCGCCCTCAATCAGAGAGCGGCCTAATAATTGATCAAAAAGAAGGGGAGGGGGTCAGTATTCTGATGGCAAAAGCAACGTCAGAACACGGCGCGTCTGTTCCGGATCGGTCGGCACATCTGAGCCCATCTCATAATTGACGTCATACAAATCCAGCTTGAACCAGATCGTTGTGCCAAAGACCTCAACCGCGCCAAATTCATGCCAACCGTGGGGGTCATTGTCGGGCGTGAACGCTTCAAACGCTGCCACTTGGCGCGTGGCGGCAAGGCGCGCGTCTGGACCCATGGCGGCAACGCCTGAGGTCATGACAAACTGACCTTTGGGCGTGTCTTCGGCATCGTTGAAGAACATGATAGATTTGCGGAATGCGTCGTTTTGGGCAGCGATCGTTGCGGCCTCGGTCGTGGGGTTGTTTTGCAGTACTGTGGTCATGGGTCGTCTCCGTGCAGGCGAGCTGAACCAATTTCAGCTTACGGCACCTGCAAGACGGAAAGGGCCGCCCTTTTTGCAAGGACGGCCCAAGTAGATACTGCTGTCTGAAAGTGCTGGACTAAGCTGCTGTTTCGCTCAAGAACGCTGGCAAGGCGTCTGGCGCGGCATCTTCAGCATCTGGCGCTATTTCAGCGTCACCTTCAGCTGGAACAAAGTCTGACGGACTTGGCGAATTCGACGTCTCCATCAGATCATCGGCAACCTTGAATGCCATACCGTCTGGAAGCCAGCGAGCCGTTTTGGAGGCAACCACTGCGTCAAAGCCTTCCGTTTCGGCAGCACTCTCAGCGAATGCACGTTCCATCGCAGCCGCAATATCGCCTTTGCGCTCTCTGCTGCGCTCTTCGGCATAATCATCGCCGACAAGCTTGCGTGCCATTGAGACAGCATGACCCTTGTTGACCCGGCCCCAGTATGTCGAAGCCGTCGGGCGCCAACAGGCGGCGACATCGACGTCCAGACGCGCACCGATTTCCTCAATGATCGGGGTGGGGTGATTGTCTGACAGAAGCTGCGGCTTGACCGCAAGACCCACGGCCCAAGAGAACAAGGCCTGCTTCTGGGGCAGGGGCAGTTCTGACATCGCTCGAAAGTCATCTGGTTTTTCCAGCGTTATCCACTCTACCGCAAGATCCTGTTCCAGCGCATCAAGCATCTTTTGTGCGACCGTGTCGACGTGCAAGAACTCACGGTTTTGGGCTAGGAACGGACTGATTGAGATATTGAGCGCCTCTGTTCCGTAGGAACGTGACAAAGCCTGTTCACACAACGCATAGAGCATCGCGTCAAAGGCCACGTCATAATCTGCAGCCAAATGCGCGCGCAGAATATGCTGGCGCGAGGCGCGCAGATCATCGGCAAGGCTTGCTGAGATACCGTCTGCTTTGCGAAGCGTTGTCGCCGGATCAGAGACTGGAACGGGTGCTGAGGACGTCGGAGGGGTAACGTTCGGGCGAGTAACAGCAATCTCTGCGTCACCATCTGCCGGATCTTCAGTCTGTTCCGTAGCGACGGGAATGTCCTCGGGACGCACTAGGCCTTTCTCGACCCGCAATGCGCCGTCATGACCAATCGTGACGACACACCCCGCGATCGCCTGATCCGCAGCAGCGTAGGGCTGACGCGCCTTCTGCAAGGCTTCAATTTCGCGAAGCCGCGGCTCAATGGCGTAATACTCGTCCGCTTCGGCGTCCGTCCAATCTGCACCATCATTGGCCGCCGCGAGTTCTTCTTCTCGTGCCATCAGGGCATTCTCTTCAGCCAGTAAGTCAGCATCAGGTTCGATGTCTTGCGGATAGACGCGCCCAAAACTGCGGAAGGCACCATAGTCAACGGACAGATGTACTTCGACCCACTTCCAATCAGCTTCAAACACCTTTGCCGCGGCTTGCAGCTTTTCGACAGCAAGACGCTCCAGAAGCTCGGGGTTTTCCATATGTGCGGCGGCGTTATCATCGAAGAGGTCACGCAATAGAACACCTCCAGCGGCTTCATAGGCCTCAATGCCGACAAAGCGCCCGATGCTTGAACTTGCAGAATGTGCCGTCTCGGTCAGCTGACGTTTGATGGACTGCGGGTGGATGTGATAGCTGTCCTTCACGGCGTTCCAGACGGTCAGTTGGCGATCATGATCGTCTGTCAGCGTGAACGCCATGACGCATTCCAGTGTCAGCTCGCCCCCGCGGAACTGCTCGATCAGTTCAGGAGCGATGCGGGCCAGCTTCAGACGACGGCGCACCAGATCAACGCTGACCCCGAACCTAAGCGCGATGTCGTCTTCCTTGCGCCCCTCGGCAATCATCTGCGCAAATGCTTCGAACTGATCAGCAGGGTGCATCGCAGCGCGCTGAAGGTTTTCCGTCGCCGAAGTGACGGTCGCGTGTTGCTCGTCTTCGACTAAACACGATACAGGGTGATCGTTCGGGATGATACCATCACTGGCAAGCTGCTTGAGCGCATTCAGGCGACGACCGCCTGCATCCACTGCGAATTTCTTGCCAGAGATCGAATGAACAACCAAGTTTTGTTTGATGCCATTTTCGCGAATGCTGGCGAGCAGTTCCGAATCATCGGCGGCGCTTGCGGCGACCTTGCGTGCGTTGAGCGGGCTGAGCTCCAACTGATAAAGTGGGATCATGCGGAGATCTTGCGTCATTGAGATCGCGGTCGTGGTGGCATCAGCAGTTTTCGCGGCCGCCGCCGGCTTCGTGGTCTTCGCTTTGGTTTGGGATTTTGCCATGGGTTTCGTCCTTTTGGACGGGCCCGGATGAGACTCTCTCTATCCTTTCAAGCCCGGCAATCGGGCTTCCCTTTCTCTGGCTCTTATAAAACTTAGAGCCGGAGCGAAGTTCATGCAGACTATGTGAAAACTTCTTGGGTTTTAGGGTGCACCGGGGATTCACAGAATTCCGCCTTGGTGGTACACTTTCCTATGTCACATATTTCAGGAATTTCGCGATCCCAGCTCCTGCTTTTACCCGAGTCTGTGGATGACTATGCCGGTCCAGAAAACCTAGTGCGGTTCATAGAAGCCTTTGTAGATGGCCTAGATATTGTTGATCTTGGCTTCCAACGCGCGCAAGCAAAAGCGACAGGGCGGCCGGGGTATGACCCGAAGGATTTGCTGAAGCTCTACATCTATGAATATTTGAACCGGGTTCGCTCGAGCCGACGCCTTGAAGTCGAGACCCATCGCAACATCGAAGTCATTTGGCTGATGCGCCAGCTCAAACCAGACTTCAAAACGATCGCTGACTTTCGACGGATAAACTGCAACTCCTTTCGAAAGGTCCTCCGCCTATTTGTTGTTTTGTGTCGTGACCTTTGGGTTAAAGCAGACCTACATTAAAAATTCGACGAGACAGGTTTTCAATCAATTGACAAATAGACGATGGAAAACAACAGGAGGTTGTCTCATAATGGCCTTATTCAATTTGAGGCTTTGACGATCTAGCAATGAATAATTTTGATGAGTTGCCTCCACTTCGAAAGTTCACTGTTTCAGGTCAGGTTCAGGTCCGGCGCGCACGCACCGTTGAGCAAATTCAGCGCGCAAGAAAGGACGGCCATGACTATCTCGTGAAGCGGGCTATGATCGGAGACAGATCATCTTCAGATTACGTCGTCTCAGAAGTTCTTATCTTCATGATGAGAGACACCAAGAAGCATAATAATCGCCGTATGTTTGACAAGTATTTTTGGATCTTGTCGCAGCGGGTTCAGCGCTCGTTCAGGTGGCGAAATCTGGGAGGAGCTCCAACCAGCGATTTAGACCAACTTAGGATGGAGGAGATGGTCATGGATAAACTCAACATGTTAATCTCCAAGGACATGGAAGGCTATGATGAGCGTCTAGACTATTATGAAGTGAGTTTTGATCAGGCATTAATGTGTGATCGGCAAGATGCTTGGCGCTCGGTTATGGGTAAAGCAAAACGCCACGTTTCGATGACAAATAGTGATGATGATGAGCGTCTGACATCCGAAGTTAACGTCGCACTTACCGACATGGCAAAGGACGCTTTCGACGAAAATGAGAAAAGAAATTACCTGTTACGCTGTTTGGCCGCGATTAAAGAACTCCCAGACAAAGAAAGGGAGGTAATGATGTACTCACTAAGAGAAATTCCAGATGAGTCGACTGATCCGTCCGTCCCTTCAATATCATCAATCCTAAAATGCACACCAAAAACGGTTCGAAGTCGGCGAAAGTCGGCGCAGACCAAAATGAAAGTACTTTTAGGGGAGGAAGACTGATGTCCAATGAGCAGACCAGAGAGGATGTCCTCCGTTCATTTTCGGTTGAGGAGGATCAATCCAAAGCAACGCTTGATGCCTACCTTGTGCAATACCCTCAGTTCGCCATGGATCTTGTTGAGCTGTCGCTTGAACTTGAGTTGCTCGGGGTCCCATCATCCGATTCTGACGATGACATTGAAGTCAGCCCTATAGACACATCGCAAGTCAAGGCCGCTTTGAGCGGTGAGAATGCCAAAGGAATAGCGAAAAAGCTAGGTTTTCCACGCACCGTTGTAGCGGGATTTAGAGATAGAACTTTTGCGCCGGAAACGCTGCCGCAATCACTAGTGCGGCGAACCGCGTCTGCTGCTTCAATCGGCAAAGCACAACTATTGGCATATCTGTGCATGCCAACGAGTATCCCAACTGGTCTTTCTATGAAGGCTGCGGGTAAGCCCGAGGAAATGGAGAAGACATCATTTGCGGATTTTGTCGCGAGTTTGGACCTTGATGAGGCCCAGAAGGCGCGGCTCTACGATGGCGGTTACAACAATGGATCCGATTGAGCGGGGCAGGCAGCGCGCCGACGAGCTACATAGAAAGATAATAACTACTGGCGTTGATCCATCTGACTTGATGGGCATAGCGCTTGCTGCTGTCGACATTTGCGGAAATCGCGATGTTGAGGTTCAGAAGGCTAGGCCAGGCAGTGATCCTCTCAAGGGATGTCACGCGTACTTCGACGCAGATCTTGATGTGCTTGTTTACGCTGATACAGGCGACATTTTCCGAGACGCATTCCATGTAGCACATGAAATTGGCCACATGGAATTTGGAGGCCAAGTTCACACTGACACGGAAGTCGAACCGGACCCATTGCGCCCAACAGAGGTAGCGTCTGTCGGTGTTGAACGTGTTGTTGATTACGGACGCAGGCAACGGCGCGAAGTCCAAATGGACCTGTTTGCGCGCGAGTTGCTTTTTCCGAGGTCATTTGCCAGGACGTTGCATCTCAACGATCTCAAGTCGGCGTCTGATATTTCGGTTGAGCTTGGCATTCCATTTGAAGTCGTGGCGATGCAGGTCATGGATGCTATTCTACTTCCAGAACGCCCCCCGTTTGTAGCGAAACTATCAACGCCAAAGCCTCTCAATGCCATTCAAGAAAGGGCTGCAGAACATCGCGGATCTCCCTTCCTACTTGAAGCAGGCCCGGGGACGGGAAAAACACAGACGCTAGTTGGCCGCATTGCGTCATTGCGTGACGAAGGCGCAGACCCCGAACGACTGCTCGTTTTAACGTATTCCAATAAGGCTGCCGGAGAGATGTTGGAACGCATCACCTCGGCTTGGCCCGAGGCCGCAGGCAAGATGTGGGTGGGCACGTTTCATTCGTTTGGCTTGGACCTGATCCGACGGTTTTATAATAAACTCGGATTGCCGGATAACCCCGGGATGATGGATCAAACTGAAGCAATCGAGCTACTCGAAATTGAGTATGCGCATCTAGATTTGACCCATTTTCGCGACCTTTGGGATCCAACAGACAAGCTACGTTCCATTTTATCAGCCATTTCACGTGCAAAGGACGAGGTTGTTGATGCTCAAAAGTACGCTGATTTAGCAACTGCGATGACGGATGAGATCGACCCGTCGGACGAAGTTCGTAAAAAGTCAGCACTTATTTGCGAGGAAGTTGCACAGGTATACGAAGTGTACGAGCGTCTAAAAAAACAGCGAAACAAGCTAGACTTTGGGGATCTGGTGGCACTACCGGTAGGACTGTTTGAAAGCGACCCAATCGCACGCGGCTTGCTTCAATCTGAATATGATCACGTCTTGGTCGATGAATATCAGGACGTAAACCGGGCCAGTGTTCGGTTGCTGAAAGCCGTCGTGGGGAACGGAAATAACCTGTGGGCTGTGGGTGATGCAAAACAATCGATCTACAGATTTCGAGGTGCGTCATCGTATAATATGGTACGATTTGATGCGGAAGATTTCCCCAACGGCGCACGTGCAGAGCTCACGACAAACTATAGATCAAGTGATGAGATCTGCAAGACTTTCGAGACCTTTGCGCGCTCCGGAATGCGCAACGCTCCGGCATCATTCAAAGTCGATGCAGCACGCGGCGCTCTTGAAGCAAAACCTCAGTTCATCCGTGCACGTAATAAGGATGATGAAATCGAGGTCTTGGCTAAATCTATCCGCGATGTTCATCAAGCTGGTGTGTCTTTCCAAGATCAAGCAGTTCTGTGCAAAGGAAATGAGCGGTTGGCGGCTCTTGCCGCCGGCCTGGAGGAACGCGGGATTCCCGTCCTTTTCTTAGGGCCATTGTTTGAACGTGATGAAATACGTGAACTAATGTCACTACTCTCACTTGCGGTTGAGGCACGACCCATGGGTTTGGTCAAAGTTGCCTGCATGAAATCGTTCGAGATGGCACTCAACGATGTCGAGGCGATCGTTTTGGCGATGCGGGAGGCCAAAATTGATAGTCTAGGTTTATGGCCTGAGTTCGATACGACCGACCTGGCGCTTTCCCCTACAGGTCGCGCTGGCTTTGAACAACTTCAAGCAATTTTCAGGGACATCGGGGCCGCGACAGATCCTTGGGACCTTCTGACTAAGGTTCTTCTAGATGACACGCGTCACCTTGCTGATCTGGCAATTGGAACCACTGCAACTAATAGGAATGCGTCAATCGCCATTTGGCAATTCATGAACTTTCTGCGGACCTTTCCAAGAGAGGGGGCTGGATATCCCATCCAGCGATTGATGAATCATGTTCGGCGCATCGCGTTGTTGGCAGATGATCGTGACCTACGCCAGTTACCTGATGCGGCGCAGGAGGTAGATGCGGTACGCCTGATGACGATGCACGGCAGCAAAGGGTTAGAATTCCCTGTTGTCCATGTTCCGAGCCTGACAAAGGACTCGATCCCAATCGGGTTTGGCGGATTTACTAAGCCGCTAGACCCACCTGATGGCATGATCGAGGGTGTTGCTGGTCCGGGGATCGATGCTTTGCGAGAAGGACATGAAGAAGAACAAGAATGTTTGTTTTTTGTGGCGATGTCTCGCGCTGAGGACCAACTCTATCTTTATGCGGCGACTGAAACGATCGCGAAAGGCAATGCTTCAGGGCGAAATCGGCCTTCGTCTCCATTCCTAGCCCTGCTGGGTAACACGATTGAAAGACCCCTTGTCGATGGCACAACAGCCCGACCATCGAGTAACGCCGTCCCAATTGGGGTAAATTTTGATACACCATTAGAAATGTATCCTGCAATTCCAGATCAATATACGGCTTGTCCGAGGAAGGTCTTCTATACCCATGTTATGAAGCTCGGCGGGCGGCGTCGGGAAACACCGTTCATGCTCATGCATAACGCTGTCCAAAAATTTGTGGAGATGGTTAAGACGATGCATGGGACTGCTCTTGCTTGGTCTAGCGTCGCGGGCCACTTTGAACAGGCATGGGTAGAAGAAGGCCCGACAGAGAATCCGCACTGCGACGACTATAAGTTGATTGCTCTTGACCTGAGTCAGTTTTTCATCGCGAAACATGCAGGTTTACAAAGTGTTGATCCGCCAAAATTAGAATATCACTTCGGCGATTGCTACGTCGTTTTGTGCCCTGACGAAGCCCACGTTATTGGAACCATGTCAAAGACCCTGAGACGGGTTAGGACGGGCCGCATGCAGCGCAAACCTCTCGATAACCTTGAAATTTGTATGCTGTTCTTGGCTTCACAGAATGATGCAAATGCGTCTGGTGCTGAGATGTTGTTCTTAACAAGCCATGACCTCTACCCAGTGGAACTCACTTCCACGGTAGCTAAAAATAGGATCGCGAAATTGAGCGATTTAGGTGCGGCCTTTCATCAAGGCCGGTTTGAAGCCAAACCAAGTGATCGTTGCCCAAACTGCTCAAGTTACTTTGTTTGCGGTAAATTACCTGCCGGTACGGTGCGTAAGAAGAATCTTAATTAATTTTTACCGACTCTCAGAGTTTGAGTCGATTGACCCATTGCAAGCAGGGACAGGCAGTTCGTGCGTAACATAAAGGGTCATTCAGATGGCAGACGAAAACAACCATTCTCCAATCATGGAGTTCGACGATATCGGTGACGCTGTACGCGGTCATCGTCCTTTGCATAAGGCACGTAAGTACCGTGTTGACGTTGCAGATGAAACTTTGAAAACCACGAAGATCAAGCTTGATGATCCTATTCCACTGGGTCGTCAAATTCTGGAGGCTGTTGGGGCACATCCAGTAGAAGAGCATGGCTTGGTCGCCGTCTTGGGCAATGGCGATTTTGAAGACATCAGTCTCGATGAGCCATTCGATCTTCGCGGGCGTGGTGCAGAAAAGGTCATCTATTTTATGACGGATCGTAGCTTCAAATTCAAAATCGATCATCGCGACTTGGAATGGGGTAAATCGCTAATCAGCGGCTTCGTTCTTAAAAAACTGGCATCTCTGCCCGCCGGATATGATCTTTACATGGAGGTACCTGGAGGAAAGGGCCACGATGAATTGATCGAAGACTGTGCTGTTATCAATTTGGGTGAACGTGGCGTCGAGCGTTTCATCACCGTGATGGCGGAAACGACGGAGGGGCTTGAGCCCCTCCCACCTAAGGATTGCGAATATCTAGAAGCAGAGGGGTTTGCGTATGAATTTCAAACTCACGGTGGGCAAGCTGGCGTTATCATCAAGGATTTTCCACTTCCGGAAAATGCCTATGACAATGATACCGCCGACTTGCTGATCCTATTGCCACGCGGTTATCCGGACGCCCGTCCAGATATGTTTTTTGTCGATCCATGGCTCAAGTTAAAGAAGACAGGCGCTGAGGCACGGTGTGCAAATGTACCTCATGTCTTTGGCAATCGCACATGGCAACGCTGGTCGCGCCATAGCACAGCCTGGCGTCCGGGGGTTGATGGGCTGCATACAATGGTGACACGCGCTCGGTGTGCATTGGAGAAGGGCCATGCATAAACTTGAATTGGATGCAGTCCTACATTCCGCACATTTTGAACTGATCGAAAGGTTATTGGACACGTCTGATGGGTCTGAAGCCTCTGCGTATATGTTTTTTGGGAGTTCAGAAATTACGGCCGACCCTTGGTTTGGGACACCTCGTTTGCGTGTTGTGTCCCACAAATTTGTCCCAATCGCTGAAACAGAGAAAGTCAGCTCGTCAGCGAGTCATGTGACTTGGTCGACGGGTGGATTTATGCGGCTTCTGTCTGAGGCCAAGTCACAAGGCCTCATTCCAGCATTGGTGCATACCCATCCGCGTGGCGTTGCCCGGTTTTCAAGTCAGGATAACAAAAACGAGAAGGACCTCGCCCGTACGGCGTTTGTTAAAGGGGTCAAAGGCCTTCTGAGCATCGTCATCGATTGGGACCGCAGTATCGCTGTACGTTTATGGACGCCTGATGGCGGATGTCGTGACATCGAGCGCGTGACGTCTATTGGATCAAAAGTTCAGTTTTTGAAGAGCCCGTCACTTGATACTGCTGATAACAGTGTACTTGATCGTCAGGCACGCTTGTTCGGATCTTCTTTCAACGATGCGGTTGGTCAACTTCGCATAGGCGTGGTCGGAGCAGGTGCAACGGGTAGTGCTGTTGCAGCGCTTTTGATCCGGTTGGGCGTCGGGCACATCTTAGTCATGGACAAAGATGTGCTAGAGTTGACCAATCTCAATCGTGTTCACGGTGCACGCCTTAGCGACGTGAAAGAAAAGCTCACCAAGGTCGATAATATTGCCCGTATGGCGACTGAAACTGACTTGGGTCCAAAGGTGGTCACAATGCAATCATGGGCTGGTTCACAAAGTTCTCGTGATGCATTGAAATCTTGCGACGTTGTATTTGGTGCGACGGATGATCACTCAGGTCGAATCTTCTTGAACCGTTTGGCTCGTTTTTACGGCGTTCCTTTGATCGATTTGGGGCTACGGATGAAACGCCATGAAGACGGTCACGTCGATGTATTTGGTCGCGTAACAACCTTCGTTGAAGGGCATCAGTGCTTAATGTGTCATGGGGTGATGGATCCTCAGAAGGCGGCAGATGAAGCGCTTGAGCGCGATGACCCTGACAGCTTTCACAGGTTGAAAGAGGAGGCATACGTCTTAGGTGAAGGTGATCCGTCACCGGCAGTTGTGACCTTTACCACTGAAGTGGCCTGCATGGCAGTAAACGAGCTTGTTGCCGCACTTACTTTGTTTCAGGGCCCACATGGTTTGACGCCACATCGGGTGCGCAGGTTCCATGCCCAAGACGATAGGTTTCCCATCCCTTCGCTTAATTCTGACTGTCCGGTGTGTGGCCAATCCGATGTGCTTGGGCGCGCCGACGTGGAGCCCTTTTTAGGGGTGGTGGGTTAAGATCATGCAAGTCAAATTGATCAAGATGCTTCGATGGCTGAGGTTGCTGAAAACGGATTTTGTCATGGTTCAACAAGAAGCATTCCCGGATGAGGGGAGCATCAGTAGAGCAGACTTGGTTGTAGTTCGCTCAGGTGAAGTGTCGAAGTGGGCGTGTATGCGTTGCCCTGGGGGGTGCGGCAAACAGATTTCGTTGTCGTTGAACCCAGCTCGGCGGCCAAGGTGGGGGGTGTCAAATGATGCGTGGTTAAGGCCAACCTTGACTCCATCGGTTCATCAGAAGAATGCATGTGGTTGCCATTTTTTGTTGCAGAATGGGAAAGTTAGGTGGTGCAAAAATGGTCGCCCTAGGCGTCAACCTGGCTCACCAAATTAAAATAGAGGCATGCAGAGTTTGGGGACAATGTGCCGAAGCGATGGAGCAATGTATGAATGTCCATTAAGGGCCGTGGGACGCTTCGCGTGCTTCCAGGATAGGCCTCCGAACTAGACCTCCACCGTTTTGGCTATTTGGCCATCGAAGAGGCACAGGCCAACCAAGCGCGAACGGTTACCAATCGAAAAGTCCGTATTCAAGATAACCAGATTGTATGCCTGCGCTGAGGCTCGTGTTGAAGGGTACCGAATAGCATCAAATCCAGCTGAACGGGCGCAGTCCGCTACAAATCTTGTAAACACATAGGCAGGTTTCTTGTACCCCATTTCTTCCTGAGGTGTACTGAGGAGTGATGAAAACGCGAGCGCGTTCAACAAATCCGATTGGTCTTGATGGCTGTCATATGGGGTCGCTAAATCCAAGATCTTCAAGTCAGTATCGAAGGCAATTTCAGCAACGGCGCAGTTGACCCCTCTTAGTTCATGAAAACAAGTTTCTTTGCTATCACCTAGGTAGAGAACCGACTGCCCTGCGTGGTTGTACCTACCTTCGCCGACATATTTGGGGTCGGCAAAGTCAAACTGACCCACTGATACTTCTTTCAATCCTTCCAGCCCACGCGCCCTGTACAAACTCGACGGTACCGTAGTGGTGTTGGTTGATTGTGACAGAGCCTCCAGGGTTTGGAGGGTTTCTCGGGCGAACTCATTCTTCAGTAGGAGAAATGGCGTCTCGTTCGCAAGAGCGTGAATTGAGGCAATATTGTCCTCGAACTCTACGGGGACATCAAATGGCAATTCGTAAGGGAAGAGAGTGTACCCCAACTTTTCACCGCACCTTGGACAATCCAGCTCTTGAACGAGGCGCTCGAATTGTTCCCTTGTATAAAATGCGTCGATCCGAGAGCCGTCATAAAATGTATCAAGTTGAATTTGGTTGCGCTGGAATTCTTCGGAATCGGCGGTATATGCCGTAGGCCATATCTTTAGGAATTTCTCGTTACACCGTTCGCAGCATGCGATGTCTGCAGAGAACCAGGAGTCGAGTTCTTGGAGAAACACATCTTCGAATGCAGCCTCGTCGAGCGGGTGTGTAGGTGAAGATGAACTCACACTGTTTGTCCTGTAGATTTATCGTTTTGCATAGCTCAATAACTAATCATTAAGGGCGACGATTGCTAACCCAAAAATCTGCCTCTTCCACTAGTAACCGCTTTTAAAATGCGGCAACGCAACGACAAAGGTCTCGATCAACAGCAGGTGTGAGCCGTTGCTATCCTGTCAGCCCGTATCGCTTTTTCTGGCCCGCCAACGATCAAGAAGTTCGTTGATGTTCAGCCCCAGACCAAAGAAATTTGGCTGCAGCATCACGACTTTGTTCGAAGCATCAAGCAAGTCGCCAGTATCCTCGAACCTTTTCGCAAAATCATCGTTCTCGCCTCGAACAAACTGAGCAAGTGACTCAAAAAATTGATGCCAATTGCCAAAATGATTCTTGGCATGTTGCAACGGAACAATCAACCTAAGGCTGTCCACCTTTAGATCGTCAGGATGATCATTTGTAATGAGAAGCGCAGGCAAAATTTTGGTGAAACTGCCATCGCTATTGCCATCCCCAAGATACTTTCGTGCGACGGAGGCTGTGAACACCTTGCTATCCGTACCCATCGCTACAACTGCGTTGTCGCCGATCTCCCGCGCAATTTGCACGAAGTTACTCTGAATTACTTCGTATAGTGGGTCGCGATACTGACCGTTCACCACAAAGATGTAGAAATTGATGTTGTCATCAACGGGCAGGTTGCTCAATTGATTTAGGACGTATCCCATTCTGTCTCCACCCAAACTACTGCCTCAACATCATGACACGTTGACGCTAGTTTTTTCAAGAAAGCAGACGCTCCATTCAGTCGGCCAAAACTACGAAAATGAAGGTTCGCTGTGGAGACCAGTCATGCAGCCTCCGGAATGGACGTTGGATGTCGGGAAACCACCATTTGTCGATGTCCGCTTTCGACCATTTCGAGCGGGGTAGGGGCACTAATTTCAAGGTCTAAGAAATTTAGTCGCCTAATCAAATTCGCATAAGGTTCAATATGTTGAAATAGTATTTGAAGTACTGTGTCCTCTAATGCCCGTTATATTTAACATAAACCTCATTATGCAAAAAGGAACTGTACGCGCAAAGCGATAATGTCACCCCAGAGCAAAGCAGAAGTGTCACTCTCCTCGCAAACGATGTGAGGATGAGCGGATATGGGATGGGTGATGATGAGCGAGCGCGA
>Ga0209345_10001789_pt1 | contig 24877 bp, 23 predicted proteins | sample Cruoilmetagenom7_FD_187294 | JGI IMG/M metagenome (GOLD analysis project Ga0209345, IMG submission 187294) | Oil polluted marine microbial communities from Coal Oil Point, Santa Barbara, California, USA - Sample 7 (SPAdes) (version 2) | ecosystem: Environmental > Aquatic > Marine > Oil seeps ...
CCCACCTAACCGGCACAGCTTTTCAGGCCATAACATGAAAGTCGATTCCGACTTCCGTTTTTTCCGATTCTAAAGCGAAAGGAACTGAATTTCAAACCTCATCCGACATTCCCAGCAAAATCTGCTCGACCTTTTCGCGCAGGCGTGCAAACGGGATTGGTTTGGGTAGCACCTCTATACCCCTGCTGATCGCGTCGATCCGGTCCTGTACCTGCCTCATCCCCAATGCCGTGACCACAATCAGTTGCATCTGCCCCAACAGCTCCTGACGCGCCAGAGCTTCGATGACACTGAAGCCATCCACATTCGGCAGGTTAAGATCCAGAATGAGCAGATCAGGCTCAAATCGCCCCAGCTCCAGCAACCCCTGATAGCCGTCAACTGACTGGCGCAACTCAACCGGAAGCCCCCAACTGCGTATGGTCAGGGCATAAAGGCGCTGCAGCGCGGGCTCATCCTCAATCACCTGCACCCTGACCGGGCGGGTTGGCTCAGGGCGCACCGCGGCAGCGGCAGCCGTAACAGCTTCACCGCTGCGAATCTTTTCGGCCAAACGCTCAATCGCGCCGAGGCTGAAGCGACGATGTCCACCTGGTGTCTTCCAGCCATGCAAAATGCCGGCGTCCGCCCACAGCTGTATGGTCCGGGGAGTTACTCCCAGCAATTCAGCGGCTTTACGACTGGTACACAGGTCTTGATTTGACACCGAAATTCTCTATCCAGATCAATGACTAGAACAGCTTCATGTTAATCCTTTGCCAGCCGTTTGCAAAACGAAAGCAACAACAGGCCTTCGCATTTAAATGGTTCCGGTATAATGGACTGATTTCACTCAGGATCATCGCCATGCAACGACTGGATCTGTTACTGGTAGAGCGAGGCATTGCGGAGACGCGCACTCGCGCTCAGCGCTTGATCAAGGAGGGCCGCGTCGAGGCTGAGCTGGGGCAGTGGCAACGCCTGGACAAGCCTTCCTTCAAACTCCCGGCTGATACGCCTCTGCGTGTGGAAAGCAGCGACGAGGACCGGTTTGTTTCACGCGGCGCCCTCAAGCTGCAGCATGCACTGGCATCACTCAATCCCCCAGTGGCAGACATCACCGCCCTGGATGTAGGCCAGTCCACCGGCGGTTTTACCGACTGTCTGCTGCAGTATGATGTTGCCAAAGTCGTTGGCATTGAAGTCGGCCATGATCAGTTACACCCCCGTTTGCGCCAGGATCCTCGCGTGGTGTGCCTTGAAGGCTACAACGCCCGTGCGCTGGAGCCGTCACTGCGTGATTACACCCCCAATGCGATGGGATTCGAGCTGGCAGTCATGGATGTTTCGTTTATTTCACAAACCCTGATCCTGCCGTCACTCGCCCCTCTGCTGCGCCCCGGAGGCTGGTTGATCACACTGGTCAAGCCTCAGTTTGAGGCTGGCCCTGAGCATATTGGCAAGGGCGGGCTGGTACGTAACCCTGCCATCTATGACCAGGTACGTCAGACAATTGAAGCCTGCTGCCGCAACAATAACCTCATGCCCTGCTGGTGGAGTGAGAGCCCGATAACCGGTGGCGATGGCAACCGAGAGTTTTTGCTCGCGGCCCGTCGGCAAGGCTGACTTGCGCCTGCCTCCGCCCTGCCGCACACTGCAAACGAATTCCGCTGAAGAGGACAGATCATGCGCATCGAAGACATGCACCTTGTCATCCGCAATCTGGAACATGAGGACTATCCCCACCTGAAAGCGCTGATGGACCGCGTCTATGATGATATCGGCGGTTCCTGGCCCGAACACACCATTAACAAGCTGATTGAAGAGTTTCCTGAAGGCCAGATCTGTGTATTTGACGGTGACGAACTGGCCGGCATCGCCCTGTCGGCACAGGTCCGTTATGACCGCTTCAGCAACCCTCACTCCTATGAAGACCTGATCGGCAAGCGGATGACCATCCTCAACGACCCCGATGGCGATGCGCTGTACGGTCTGGATGTGCTGATCCACCCGGAGTATCGCGGCTTCCGTCTGGGCCGTCGCCTGTATGAAGCACGCAAGGAGCTGTGTCGCCAATACAACCTGCGCTCGATCCTGGCGGGCGGGCGCATTCCCAACTACTACAAGCACGCGAGCGAGATGACCGCCAGTGAGTACATCGGCAAGGTGCGTCAGCGCGAACTCTACGACCCGATCCTCACCTTCCAGCTGTCCAACAATTTTCAGGTCAAACGCCTGCTGGGCAGTTACCTGCCCGAAGACACCAAGTCTCAGGGCTATGCCACCTTGCTGGAATGGAACAATATTCTGTTCGAGCCCGAAGACAACGTGATCAGCAGCCGCCCGACCCAGGTTCGAATCGGCGCCATCCAGTGGCAGATGCGTGAAGTGGAGTCGGTGGAAGAGCTGCTCAAACAGGTCGAGTATTTCGTCGACACACTGTCTGAATATCAGAGTGACTTTGCACTGTTCCCGGAGTTTTTCAACGCCCCGTTGATGGGCCTGACCGATCAGACCAGCCAGACCAGTGCCATTCGCTTTCTGGCCGGTTTCACGGAGCGATTCCGCAATGAGATGTCCCACTTTGCGGTCAGCTACAACATCAATATCATCACCGGCTCGATGCCGCTGCTGGAAGGCGACCACCTCTACAACGTCAGCTACCTCTGCCGCCGTGACGGCACGGTGGAAGAGCAGCGCAAGCTCCACATCACCCCGCATGAACGCCGTGACTGGGTCATCCGTGGCGGCGATCAGCTGCGCGTATTCGAGACCGATGCCGGGCGCGTAGGCATTCTGATCTGCTACGACGTCGAGTTTCCTGAACTGGGCCGTCTGCTGGCGGATCAGGACATGGATATTCTGTTCGTCCCCTTCTGGACCGACACCAAGAACGGATACCTGCGGGTGCGCAACTGCGCCCAGGCACGAGCAATCGAGAACGAGTGCTATACGGTGATCTGCGGCAGTGTGGGCAACCTGCCTTCGGTTGAAAGTCTGGACGTGCAGTATGCGCAATCATCCGTCTTTTCGCCTTCGGACTTTGCCTTCCCGCACGATGCCGTAATGGCCGAAACCACACCCAACACCGAGATGATCATGTTCTCAGATCTGGATCTGGATCAGATCCGCGTGATCCGCAACGAAGGCTCGGTCACCAACCTGAAGGATCGCAGGCGCGACCTGTACAACCTCAAGTGGCGCCATGAGATGTAAAAAACCCGCCGGGCCAATGGCCGGGCGGGAATTCAGGAGGGCACCCCGGCATGGCATCAGCCGGGGGTCATCATACAATCAGTCTGCCTGACGGCGCAGAAACGCCGGGATATCCAGAAAATCCATATCGTCAGTGCCGGTCTTTTTCATCGGCACTGAATCCAGCTGCGCTTCAGTCAGCTCATTCTGTACCGGGCGCGACTTCTCTTCATTCTGGCGATTACGCAGCACTGTTGGCAGCTCAAGCTGGTTGAAGTCTGCCGTTTTCACCGTACGCGAAGACTGTGCACGCGGTGCGCTGGTATCGCCGTTCACGACACGAGACTCAGCAGCCTGAGCTCGCTCCAGACCCGTCGCGACGACAGTGACCTTGAGCTCGTCAGACAGCTCGGGATCGATAACAGTGCCGACCACAATAGTGGCGTTTTCAGAGGCATACTCTTCGACCAGATCACCGACCTCGGAGAACTCACCCAGACTCAGATCCAGGCCGGCGGTAATGTTGACCAGAATACCGCTGGCGCCTTTCAGGTCGATATCTTCCAGCAGCGGGCTGTTAATTGCCGCTTCGGCCGCTTCACGGGCACGATTTTCACCGCGGGCGACACCTGTACCCATCATCGCCATGCCCATTTCAGACATCACGGTACGCACGTCGGCAAAGTCCACGTTGATCATGCCGGGGCGGATAATCAGATCCGCGATCCCCTGCACCGCGCCCTTGAGCACATCATTGGCCGTACCGAAGGCACTCACCAGAGTACAGTTCTTGCCCAGTACCGGCAGCAGTTTTTCGTTCGGGATGATGATCAGTGAATCAACATGTTCCTGCAGTTCACGAATCCCCTCTTCGGCTATCTTCTTGCGACGACGCCCTTCAAACGGAAACGGCTTGGTCACGACCGCCACGGTCAGAATGCCCATCTCACGAGCCACTTCTGCCACAATCGGAGCGGCACCGGTACCGGTACCGCCACCCATGCCTGCCGTGATGAATACCATATCGGCACCGGACAGGGTTGCCGCGATGCGCTCACGATCTTCCAGTGCGGCCTGACGCCCCACCTCGGGGTTGGCACCGGCTCCCAGCCCCTTGGTCAGCTCTCCACCGATATGCAGCGCCGTTTTGGCCGCCATGCTGTTCAGTGCCTGTGCATCGGTATTGGCACAGATGAAATCCACACCCTCCAGCTCGGTGGTCACCATGTGGTTGACAGCATTACCGCCGCCGCCACCAACACCGACCACCTTGATTACCGCACTCTGAGGTACACTATCCACCAGCTCAAACATATTCATCCCCTCCAGATACGGCCCCGTTCTGTCGCCGGGTACCGCTGTTTGCCCAAACTTAAAAATTGCCCTGCAGCCAGTTCTTCATACGCGAGATCAGGCTGCCTTCAGCCCTGCGCTGTGGCCGCAGGCTGTCTTCATATTCTTCAATTTCCGGCACCGGGCTGACCGGTCCGTGATCCTGGCGTGCGTAGTGCAGCAAACCGATAACAGTGGCATATATGGGGTTGCTCAATTGAGCCTCCAGACCGCGGATACCCTGCGGTTTGGCCAGCCGTACCGGCATATGGAAAATCTCTTCCGCCAACTCTACGGCGCCTTCCATCTTGGCGGTTCCACCGGTCAGCACGATCCCGGCTGCCACCAAATCCTCAAACCCGCTGCGTCGCAACTCCGACTGCACCAGCGTGAACAACTCTTCATAGCGCGGCTCAACCACTTCGGCCAGTGCCTGACGTGACAGGTCGCGTGGTGCGCGGTCGCCAACACTGGGCACCTTGATCATTTCGTCTGCCCTGGCCAACTGTGCCAGCGCACAGGCATATTTGATCTTGATCTGCTCGGCATGCTGGGTTGGGGTGCGCAGCGCCATGGCGATATCGCTGGTGACCTGATCGCCGGCGATCGGAATCACGGCCGTGTGACGGATGGAGCCGCCGGTAAATACCGCAATATCAGTAGTGCCACCACCGATATCAACAATACAGACTCCCAAGTCCTTTTCATCATCGGTCAGTACGGAGTAGCTGGATGCCAGCTGCTGCAGCACCACCGCATCAACTTCAAGACCGCATCGGCGTACACATTTTTCGACGTTCTGAATCGCGTTGATTGCGCCGGTAATCAGATGGACCTTCGCCTCAAGGCGAACGCCGGACATCCCCAGCGGCTCCTTGATCCCTTCCTGATTATCAATCAGATATTCCTGCGGCAGTATATGGATGATTTTCTGGTCTGCCGGAATGGCCACGGCACGCGCTGCATCAATCACTCGCTCAAGATCGTAGTCGGACACTTCGCGGTCACGTACCGCCACGATGCCATGGGAGTTCAGACTGTTGATATGGCTGCCGGCAATCCCCACGGTCACGCCGTGGACCTTACAGCCAGCCATCAACTCGGCTTCTTCAACCGCCCGCTGGATCGAACTGACCGTCGATTCGATGTTGACCACCACACCGCGTTTCAGCCCCCGCGAAGGCTGAGAGCCAACACCGATAATTTCGATGGTGCCCTGTGGAGTCAACTCGCCCACCAGACACACCACCTTTGAGGTGCCGATATCGAGTGCGACGATCATGTTATGTGCAGTCACCATATTGTGTGCTCTGAACCCAGCTGGACAGGCGGAAGGGAGTTACCCCGTTTTCATCTCTACTGTCATATTACACGCAAAATACGGGCCAACTCTTCAAGCAGCAACCGAACTAAGCTGCGAGTAAGTATCGCCGGTACATGGTCAAAAAATCAACAACGACCACGCTATTTTATATCGGCAAGTTTTTGCCGTTGTTTAGCGTTTTTTCGTTATTTTTCAGCAACCTGTTTTGCCTGGGGGTGAATGGTGTTGCCGCTGGTTAAAATAAACTCAATTTATTTTCATGATACCATCATCAATATTTAATTTTGAATAACACATGATTGTTCAAAACTTTATTTTGAATAAACACGAAATAATCAATATTTGATATTGATTATAGAGGTATGAAGTTTTGGTTTTTCCCAAAAAAAACGGCACGCCGATATCGGCATGCCGCATTCAGGTGAACCCGTCAGTGTCAGTCGCGGGTCGCGTTGAGCAGGTGATCAGGCGTGAAGGCAACACAGAAGCTGCCCCAGCGACGACCATTCACGAACAGAGGGACTGAGAGCGAATTAAGGATTTCACCGGTGTCTCGAATAAAGGTCTGCAACAGAAACGGCGAGTCGTGGGATGCGCGACGAATCTCGGCGCGAGTGCCGGCAAAAATGCGGCGGTGACGGCTCAGAGCATTGTCCACTTCAAAATCACCCGTAAGCGGCTTGGATACGCGCGTATTGTTCGCCGGGCAGTAACCGTTCAAATCAAACCCGGCAGCCACCAGGAAGGCATCGTTTTCAGTAATACAGCGGTCAAACAGCGGCCGCAGGTGGGCTTCATAGGCATCCGTGTAACGGGTGTCATACTTTTCCGGCAACTGCCCCTTGTTGGTACGAACATAATTGGTATCGAACAGGTCTTGCCCCTGAGCCGCCAAATTCTCCAGCTCAGCCTCTACCATCCGTGCCCATTCTCGCGTTGTTGTGATGATCTGCTCAAAGCCGCCATAACCGATGGTGAAGCGCGACAGCAACTCCTGCATCTCCTCGGTTGCACCGTCCAGCTCCTGCGAGTGCTGGCTCGACACTTCCATCTCCTGACGAATACTGTCAGCCAACCGGGTTATATCGGATACCTGCTCATGGCTGTGCCGATTGGTATAGGACAGCTCCTCAATAGCGGCGCTGATCTCGCCCAGCTGGCTGTTTAGTGCTTCAAAGTCACTCACCATGGTGCTGAAACGACGACTGGTTTGTGAAATGAAGCCATCCGTGTCCGACACGTTCTGCATAATCACTTCGGCTCCGCTGCGGGTACTTTCCACCAGCGACACCATTGCGTTGATCTTGCTGTCGATCTCGCCTGTGGCTGTGTTCACTTTCTGAGACAGCGTACGTACTTCATCCGCAACCACGGCAAACCCCCGCCCTGCCTCACCGGCACGCGCCGCTTCAATGGACGCATTCAGCGCCAGCAGATTGGTCTGCTCGGAGAATCCCTGTACCAGAGAGAGGATGCTGATGATGCTGGCGGAATTTTCTGCCAGTTGCCCCACAACCTGCTGAAACTCCTTCACCTGGGACTCGATGGTCGCCACCTGCTCACTGACCCGCACCAGCTCGGCACTGGAATCCTTCACCTCAGCCAGATTGTGGCTGTTGCGCTCGGAAATGCTTTGGGTGTGCGCCGCAATCCCCTCAATCGCCGTGGTGGACTCCTGACTGGCCTGAAACACTGCCTGCGCCTTAGACACCTGCTCTTCAGCCGACCCCTTCGCGGCCAGCACCACCTGCTGCAACTGGCTGGCACTGAGCGATACACGCACGCTGCGCTGACGGGTATCGGCAATCATCTGCTTCAGACTGGCCGAAAAGTGGTTATAGCTTTCTGCCATTCGCGCAATCTCATCCTGAGTCTGCACCGGCAATGTTGCCGAGATGTCACCATCCTTGTCTTTCACCGCCCGCAGGACCCGCGTCATGCTGTGAATCGGTCGCAGAAAAAGATGGCGCATGAAAAACAGGGCGAAACCGGCTACCACGAGGGTAACCACCAGCATGGCACCCGCTGCCACACCGGTGATCTGCGCAAGCTGCGCCACCTGTTGTCCGGCATCCGGCGTATCGGCCAATGCCGTCTGCAGATCCTGCAGCGATAAATGAAGCCAGTAGCCAAGACCGATCAGAATCAGGCTGGGAAGCACAAGGAAAAGCACATTGCCGCAGATTTTGCGGGTCAGGCTATGAAAGAAGGTTTTTTCAATACTCTGGTAGAGACTCATTGGGGCACACTCGTTATTGTTATGTTGCTACTTTGGTCGAGGTCGCATGCAGCAGACGAAAAGAGTAATGCTGATTACCTTTGCAGGCAACCATACGTGATACATGTGGTGTAAAAACCTGTAACAATTTGTAACAGGTTGATTAACGGCGCTTTACCCCTGAGCCGTATGGCGCCAAACTGATGCCCCGACCCTTTTCCCGCCGTATTGACCCTGTGGAGTGGCGCAGATGAACAGTAACAAGTTGGCAACCCCCATTAGCCTGCGACAGGCCCTGAATCTTATCGAGGAAGGTCGCTGCACCGCGCAGGAACTGCTGGAGGCTTGCCTCGCTCAAATCGAAGCCCGCGAGCCTGAGGTTGGTGCCTGGCAGCACCGCCTTGACGCCGAATCCTGCCTCGAACACTACCGCACTAACCAGTCGTTTTATGAAAACAGCCTGCTGAAAGGGCTGCCCATCGGCATCAAGGACATTATCGATACGTCCAACATGCCGACCGAGATGGGGTCCCCCATCCACAAGGGCCGTCAGCCGGTCGATGATGCCAGCTGCGTTGCACTCCTGCGTCAGGCAGGCGGTATTATTATAGGTAAGACGGTCACAACCGAATTCGCCTATTTCAAACCCGGCAAGACCGCCAACCCACGTGATCTGAAGCGAACGCCAGGCGGTTCCTCCAGTGGTTCGGCGGCGGCTGTCGCCGATGGAATGGTGCCGGCGGCACTTGGCTCACAGACCGCTGCATCCGTCATCCGGCCGGCAGCCTACTGCGGTACGGTCGGTTATGTGGGTACCCGTGGGGAGTTCTCACTGCGCGGCATACAGCCTTTGGGACAATCACTGGATTCACTCGGGCTGTTCAGCCGCCAGGTCGAAGATATCGAGCTGCTGCGCGCCATTCTGCTGCGACAGCCAGAGCCGATGACCACAGCCGATGCACTGCACCCCAAACGCATCCTTCTGTGTCGGGGCGATGCCGCCGGTGAGGTCGAACCGGACATGGCAGCCGCCATCGAGCGGGCCGCCACCATTCTGAGCACTCAGGGGGTGGACGTGATAGAGCCCGACAACAGTGACTGGCTGGGTGAGTTGGTACAGCATCATGGCCTGATCATGGCGTATGAGGCGGCTCGCAACCTGGCGCTTGAGTCAGGACAGCCCGATCTTTTGAGTCCGGCACTGCAGGATCTGATAGCAACCGGCCTGGCAACTCCCCGCGCCGATTATCTGGCATCCCTGCAGGCAGTGGCGGATATCCGTGACGAGCTGGCTCAACGCTACCCGGATGTGGATGCCATGCTCGCACCGGCCGCACCGGGCGTGGCGCCCGAAGGGCATGAACGAACCGGAGCACCCCATATGAGCCGCCCTTGGCAAGCGATGGGACTGCCGGTGGTAACACTGCCGGGGCTGACCGATGCCGACAATCTGCCACTGGGGATCCAGTTGATCGGGCAGCCGCACAGTGATGACGACTTGCTGCGAATTGCCCGCTGGCTGGAGCCGCTACTGAGCTGATCAGCGGTAGCTGTATTCGATCACCTCGGCCGATATCAGGCCGGGGTTATCCGCCAGATACTGGCGCACGGAGCGGCCATCTGCGGTGAAACTGGTATCAAGAAAATTCTGCAGCACCGACTCGCCCTGCGTGGCCGCCGACTGCAGGCAGAAGCCAAGATAGCGCGGATTCGGCAGAATATCACGCCGCCAAAGGGCTCCTGCGTAATACTGCCCGACCCGGCGCTGATATTCCGCCTCAGTGACACACTTGTTGAGGCGGTAATCCGTATCCGAATAGCCAGTGCACATGCGTCCTCGATAAGGCTCGCCCGTGTCCAGATGACATGTTTCCACCTCGACCCAGCGATAGCGATGCTCGCGTTCGTACAGCTGAAGAAAGTCAGATTCGCTGCACTCGAACTGAGCGGCAATGATGTCGATACCGTCTGCCGGTTCAGTGGAGCAGGATGCCAGCTCCAGACTGTCCGGTGGCATGCCATGCCGACTGATGAACACGATGCCCACCTTATCAAACACACGACGATAGCCCGGCACCCGAACCAAACGGTAATTGGTTAAATTCGGAACGGTTTCGCGCGCAGACTGCTCAGACAACAGCGAGCCATAACCCACAACGGAGATCATGGCGCTACCAGAAGTACCAAAGGGCCACAATGGACGCCAACACCAGCGGCAGCATCAGCAACAACGCCTTGAGGTCACCCAGCAGGCGCTGAATCAGCACCAGATGCACCACCGGGAAGGTGATGAAAAGACAGCTGACGGGAATCCACCAGTCCAGATGCCGAATCCCGTAGGCCAGCGCACCGATCAACGTCAGCGCTCCAAGATTGCCGACCATCACCACCGTCATCGCACCATTGCGGGTCTGCATGAATGCCGGACGCTTTTCTTCCGGCAATTTGTTCAGCGCCCCGGCACTCAGCGCCGCTGACATGGACACCAGGCCGGTCGCCAGAAACAGATACAAAGCTTCGTACATCAGAACTCTCCTTCAAATCAGCGCAGATTGTAAAAGATCAGGCCGCATTTCGGTATCAATATCCCTGACCGGGAAAAGTACACCGGGGTAATGCTAGAATTGCACTTTGCCGTTTGTGATTCAGGTACACCGCCATGCCCGACTTTCTGGTTGATGAAACCATTGAAGACTATGCCTTTGTTAACACCCGATCAGAGCCGCCGCTGCTGCAGGAGCTGATCGACCAGACCAACCTCAACATGGGCTGGCCACAGAAACTTTCGGGCCGCCTTGTTGGTCGTACACTGAAACTGCTGTCAGCAATGGTGCAGCCGAAAACCGCTTTGGAGATCGGCATGTTCACTGGCTACTCAGCCCTCTCCATCGCCGAAGGCATGCCTACCGATGGCAAACTGATCTGCTGTGAAACCAACCCTCGCGCCATTGAGTTTGCTCAGGGTTTTTTCGATCGCAGTGAACACGGCCACAAGATCGAGGTCATCTTCGGCCGCGCTCTGGATACGCTGGAAACACTGGATCTGGAGCTCGACTTCACCTTCATTGATGCCGACAAACGCAACTACCTCAACTACTATCAGCGTGTTAAACAGATGACCCGTCCCGGTGGGCTGATCATCCTCGACAACGTGCTCTGGTCAGGCAAGGTAGTACAGCCAGAATCCGACATTGATGACATTCTGGTTGAAACCAACCGCTTCATCGCCGCCGATCCGGATGTGGAAAACGTGTTTCTCACCGTGCGCGATGGCCTTAACGTAGTCCGCAAGTTGCCATGAAAAAGTGGCTGGGCCTGCTCTTTCTGCTGCCACTGTTGCTGGCAGGCATGGCCTGGCTGTCCCTGCCCTGGAGCGCCCAGTACCTGGTTGAGCGCTGGCTGGCTGAGCAAGGCTTTGTTGCACCGGCATTTACCATGCGCCACCCTTCATGGGAAAAACTCCAGATTGATCACCTCAGCGTCAGCCAGGCCGGCGATGGCCGGCGCATAACACTCAGTGCCGATAATATCGAACTGCAGTTCGACCCGATGAACCTGCTGCAGGGACAACTTGCCGAGCTGCGTGTGGAGCAGGCTCGCCTCGATATCGTTGCCGACCACTCTCTCAAGGGCCGTGCCGAACAAATTCAGCGACAACCCGACCCGATCGATCTGACTCGCTTTCACCCACGGCAGCTGTTCAGCTACGCCCCCTCAAAACGATTGGTGATTGCCCAACTGGAGCTGAACTACACAGCGCCGGAGCAGCCACCCCTGACCCTGCTTGGCAATGTGGATCTGGAACCACAGCTGTTGCAGGGACGTTTCAAAATCAAGCTGGAGCAAAAGCCGCTTGGCTACCTCGATTTCAATTTTGATCCCGACTATCAGCTGCAACTGAGTTTGAGTGATACTCGGCACCCCCTGATCCAAAGCGATCTGAGACTGATTCCTGATCCACACAACTGGAAATTCGAAGCCGAAACAACAGTACAGCTCGAGCACCTGCACAGTGCCCTTGAATCATTTCAGATTGCGCTGCCAGAAGAGATGCGTCAGCTCAGTGGGGTACTGAGGCTGAACAGCCGACTGGCACTGCCCGCCCAGCTGGCAGCCGATGTTCAAACACTGCTGCGGCTCGACAGTCATCACGACATTACAGCCAGGCTCAGGTTGCCAGGCCACAATGCTCTGCCGAACAGCGATCTGGATCTACAGGCCCGCCTGCAATTTCTCGATGGTGCAATTCGACTGCAATTGAAACCATCAACCCGGTTGGTACTGCAGCGGCAAGATATGCCTGAGCTGCCCCCGATCAGCTTGAGCGCAGACCTGCAGCTGCTGCCGCACTCCATGCAGATCAAGGGGCCCATCACCCTGCGTACCCAGGAACCGCCGCTGCAGCTGGACACCGAGCTGACACTGGATGCCCGCCTGAATGGTCGCGTCGGCCTCAATCTGCCGCCGGTTCAACTCGCTTCAGTGCTGCCGACACTGAAGCGCATGCTGCCACAGCAAAAAGTCTGGCCGGAGGTCCACCAAGGGCAGCTTCAGGCCAGCGGTGAACTAAGATTAAACAAAGGTCAGTGGCAGCTGGAGCTGCGACTCGACCTGACTCAGGCCAACCTTAGTCTGGACAATACCCATATCCATAACCTGAATCTGGACAGCCGGCTCGAACTTACACCGAATGGTCGTTTAAGCGCTCGTGGAAACCTCAGTACCGGCCATACCGATGCGGGCCTGCGGATCTATGGGCCGGATCTCGACTACGCCCTCACCGGCTACGGCAACAGCCGCTACTGGCTACAACTGACGGCTTTCAGCCTGTCAGCACTGGATGGCATCATCGCCGTACCAGCGGTTGGCTTTGATCCTCTCGAGCCCGAGATTGAAACCCGTCTTGCCGTGTCTGCCTTCGACCTGAGCCGAATTCTTGAGCTTTACCCTCAAGAGGGACTCTATGGCAGCGGGGTGCTGGGGGGAAAACTGCCAATCCGTATCAACGGCAATGAGATCAGCATCCACAACGGTCACCTGCGCAGCGGTGCTGAAGGCGGCGTTATCCGCTACCAGCCTACAGCTGAAGTCGCGCTGATGGGACAGCAGAACCCCAGTGTCCAGCTGGCTCTGGGGGCTCTGACCGATCTACGTTTTGAGCTGCTGGACCTCAAGCTCGACTACCAGCCAAACGGTGACGCCGACATGCGTGCCCGGCTCAAGGGGTACAATCCCGGCTGGCAGCAGGGTCGGCCGGTCGATCTCAACCTGAATATTGAGGAAAACCTGCTCGCTCTGCTACGTACACTACAGCTCACGGGCCGCGTGACCGACTCCATCGACCGTCGTTTCCGCCGCTAGTCCGTTTCTGTTAAGGCTGGTTTAAGCTAAGCTCCTGCTCAATGGAAACCAAAGCTGCGATTCCCTGTCTGATCGCATACAGCCCAGCAAGAAAAGGAACCTACCATGCCCAGCCGACAACTGCTGCCCGCAACATTCTGCGCGCTTGGTCTGCTTGTCGCAGCCGGCTGCACCCCGACTGTACAGGTGGCAGCACCATCAGAGCCGATCACCATCAATCTCAACGTCAAAATCAAGCATGAGATTCTGGTCAAGGTCGACAAGGAAATTGACTCCATGCTGGATGAAAACAGCGAACTTTTCTGAGGGACGAATCATGTTGCGCACACTGAGCAAAATCCTGACTGCGGGCCTGCTGGCCCTGAGTCTGAGCATGCCTGCCTTTGCCCTCTCATTGGATGAGGCCAAGTCCGGCGGCGTGGTAGGCGAAAGAGCCACCGGCTACCTCGGCATCGTAATCTCAAGCCCCAGCGCAGAGGTCAAGGCGATGGTCAATGAAATCAACGGCAAGCGCCGCGCCCTGTATCAGCAGAAAGCCGGCAAGGCAGGGGTTTCACTGGACGTAATGGAGCTGCGCACCGGCCAGCGCCTGCAGGAGATGGCCCCTGCCGGGGAGTATATTCAAGACGGTAACGGTCAGTGGCGTCGAAAGTGAAGTACAGCCTCTGTCTACTGACCATCGGTTGCCTGACCACGGCTGCATCAGCCGCCGAGACAGCGCCGGCTGATGTCCCTGTGATCAACCCGGACCAAAGCTGGACTGCCAATGTATATTTCGAAAACGACCTCTTCAGTGATACCGACCAGCAATACACCAATGGGTTACGACTGTCCTTTGTGTCACCTGAAATCGAAAGTTTTATCGATGACCCCGACCTCCCTGGCTGGATGCGTGATGCCAACCGCCTGTTGGCTCCGCTTGACCCCGAAGCGGTACAGCTGGGTCAGAACGTCAGTCGCCGCCTGATTTTCACTCTGGGGCAACTGATATATACGCCGCAGGACCGCGAACGTACCAGCCTCGACCCAGCTGACCGTCCCTATGCCGGCTGGCTATACATGGGCTTTGGCTACCATACCCAGACCCGAAACCGGATGAACTCCTTTGAGGTGAACCTGGGCATGGTTGGACCCGCCGCACTGGCACAGGAGTCACAGGACTTTATTCACGATCTGCGTGGCATCGACAAATTCAACGGCTGGAACAACCAGTTGCGCAATGAACCAGGGCTCCAGCTGATCTATGAACACAAGAATCGCTGGCTGCGCCGCTCTCTGGGCAAGGATTGGGAGCATGAGATTCTGTTGCATGCCGGCGGCAGCCTGGGCAATGTTGCAACCTACCTGAACACCGGAGCTGAATATCGCATCGGCAAGCATCTGCCGCATGACTTTGGTACCTCGGCGCTGCGCCCGGGTGGCGACAATAGCGTTCCGGGACAGGGCGATCCCCGCTTTCGGCATCACTGGGGCATTCACGGCTTTGTGTCTGTCGATGGCCGTTGGGTACTGCAGGACATTTTTCTTGACGGTAATACCTGGCGCAGCAGTCACAGAGTCGACAAGGAGCCTCTTGTTGGAGATGTCGCCTTTGGTGTTGCCGCCACCTGGCAACAGTGGAAGCTTTCCTACGCCCGCATCTACCGCACGCGCCAGTTTGAAACCCAGCAAGACAACCACAGCTTTGGCTCCCTTGCTGTTTCCTATACGTTTTAATACTGCATTAACATAAGCTGATTTAAGGGTTATTCCCTAAATCAGCTGACTAAAATTGCTTCACTTGTTAAACTTTTCGTTTTACTTCTGCGACGACACGCTGACACCATGACAACGACAAAACCGATCAACCTGCTGCTGGTTGATGACAGCAGAATTGCCCGTCTCAGTCTCAGCCGTCAGCTGAAATCTCTGGGACTGGAGCTGAATTTACTGGAGGCCGACTCAGCCGATGCAGCTGAAGCCCTGCTGCAAAGCCAGGCCGCCGATATCGCCCTGATCGATTTCAACATGCCCGGCCGTGATGGCCTAGAACTGGCCGAAGCGCTCAGTGCCCGCTTCCCGCAGCTGCGGATGGCACTGGTGACCGCCAATATTCAGGACGCGCTTGCCCAACGTGCCCGCGAGATGGGAATGGCGTTCCTGCCCAAGCCCACCACCGCCGAGCAGCTTGCTGCCTTTGTTTGTCAGGAGGCCTGAATGGACCTGTTCAGCCCTGATGAGCACGATCTGATCGTCGAACTTATGAACCTGGGTGTTGGCCGTGCCGCTAACGCATTGTCACAGCTGGTCAATGACGAAGTACTGCTGTCGGTGCCACGCGTTGAGTTCATCTCCGTACCTGAAGCCCAGGCTGCTTTCCGCAAGGATCTGCCCTCGTTTCTGGCCGGTGTTCTGCAGGACTTTGAAGGCTTCATCAACGGTCGTGCCGCCCTGCTGTTCCCGGAAGCACGCAGCCTGGAGCTGGTTAACGCCATGATCGGTGAAGAGCTCAGTGCCGATGAGATCACTGAGCTGGAGCAGGAAACACTGGCGGAGCTGGGCAATATCCTGCTCAACCACTGTCTGGCCACGCTGGCCAACCAGTTGAAGCAACAGGTACAGACCGATATTCCCAAAGCGTTCAGCGTCAGTGCAGCCGACCTTCCCAGCACTCTGAGCCTGTACGATTCGGATAACGAAAACACACTGGTGATGCTGGTTCAGATCGACTTCAGTCTGCGCCACAGTGCGCTGCGCGGTTATCTGGCATTCATTATCGACCTGCGTTCGGCTGATACCTTTATTACGGCCCTTCGCAGCTATCTTGCCGAGTTGCTCTGAAGGACGACTTCCCATGAGCCAGACCGAACTCCAGAGTACCTGCCTGTCTGATGTTCTTGACAACCTCGACTGTACCGACCTGTTGCACAGCCTCGATGGCGGTGTACTGCTGCTGGACAGTGAGTGTCGCATCATCTTTTGCAATCGCTGGTTCAGCCGCCATACCGGTATGACCGAGCAGCATATTATTGGCCACACCATTGAAAGCCTGTTTTCTGCCCAACTGCCACCCGCGCTGCTGGATGCCATTGAAAGCGGATGCAGGCTGCGCATGGGTCGAATCCTGTCGCATCAGCTGCACAAACGCCTGCTGCCGCTATGGCGGCGTGCACCGGGGGGCGAGCAGATCCCCCTGTACCAATCGATCCTGATCAAACCGCTCAGCCAGAGTAACCTGACGCTGGTACAGTGTCTGGATATCACCAATGCTGTCAGGCGTGAACAGCACCTGCGCGCCAGTGAACGCATATTGCGGCTGGAGCGCAGTGTACTGGAGCTGATTGCCACCGGTGACTCACTGGAGGAAGTCCTGCTACAGCTGTGCAACACGGTTGAAAATCTTGTCCCGGGTGCCAGTTCGGCGATACTCCTGCCTGACGAAAGCGGCCGACGCCTGAGTGTCAAAAGCGCCCCGAATCTGCCAAACCATTTTCTACAGCGCCGCGAGGGGCTAAGCCTGACAGCCGAGGGGACCACCTGTGCACAGGCGTATCTCAGCCGAGGGCTCACGATCTGTCCGGATATCCATCAGGACAGCCATTGGCATCACTGGCGCGACCAGGCACAACGCTATGGCATCTCCGCTTGCTGGGCTCAGCCCATCGTAGCAGCCTATGATGAAGTGATCGGAGTGTTCGCCTGTTACCCACAGAACCCGGCGGTACCGGACGATACTCAGCGTCAACTGCTGCAGCGCATGGCGCACCTGGCAGCCATTGCGATGGAGCGGCACAAGCGGATCGAACGCATCCGCTTCCTGGCGATGCACGACCCGCTGACAGGCCTGCCCAACCGCAGCCTGCTCAACGAGCATCTTGGCCGCAACCTGCGCCGCGCTCACCGTGAAGGCAATCAGTTTGCCCTGATGTTCATCGACCTGGACGGTTTCAAGCAGATCAACGATCAGCATGGCCACGATGCAGGTGATGACCTGCTGTCGGTGCTGTCCGGCCGCATTACCGAGCAGCTCAGGGGCACGGACACCTGTGCACGCATAGGCGGGGATGAATTTGTGGTGATGCTGGAAACGGTCACCACGGGGGACGCATCAGAGCAGGTCGCAGAGAAACTGCTGGATTGCCTTAATCGCCCGGTCAAGCGGGGGCAGTTGCAGCTGCAGGTGTCCGCTTCAATCGGCATTGCACTTTATCCACAGGACGGCAACAGCGCGGATGCTCTCCTGACCCGTGCCGACGATGCCATGTACCGTGCCAAGGCACTGGGCAAGAACCGCTGGCACCGGCTGGATTAATAGCAAAAAGGGCCTGCCGGTAAACAACCGACAGGCCCTCGACACCGCAAAAATAAAAGGCTTAATGCTGAAACTTGCTGACAGCCTTTTTCAGCTGCATGGCGAGCGCCGCAATCTCCTGACTGGTCGCCGCCACACTGTCAGCCGCTATGGATGTTTCATCGGCCGCCATGTTGATGCGATTGAGATTCTGGTTCATTTCATCAGCAACAGAGCTTTGCTCTTCGGCGGCACTGGCGATCTGGGTATTCATATCGTTCATGCGCATGATCTGCTGAATAATCGCCTCCAGCGCCTCATTGGCACGCGCGGCCTTTTCCACTCCATCACTGGCCTGCTGCTGCCCCTGCTGCATCACTTTGGCCGCTTTGACCGCTGCAGCCTGCAGATGGCTGATCATGTCATGAATTTCCGTGGTCGAAGTCTGGGTGCGACCCGCAAGGCTGCGAACCTCGTCAGCCACTACCGCAAAACCGCGCCCCTGCTCACCTGCGCGGGCAGCCTCGATAGCCGCATTCAACGCCAGCAGATTGGTCTGTTCCGCAATCTCGCGAATCACATCCACAACCTTGCCAATCGCCTGAGCATCTTCGGCCAGCTCCGCTATCACCTGAGCGGCAGACTCTACCTCGGAGGCAAGGTGGTTCATGCCGTCGACACTTTCAGTTACCACCGACTGACCATGATGAGCTGAGTCATCCGCGGCCGTGGCACTTTCAGCGGCAGTCGCCGCGCTCTTGGCCACATCATGCACGGTCGCGTTCATCTCATACATGGCGGTTGCAACCAGATCGGTTTCTGCCTTTTGTGCCTGAATGCCACTGCGGGACTGCTCGGCCATGGCAGCCCCGCGTTCGGCCTGCTCACTCAGAGACTCACCCACCTGACCAATCTCACGTGCCAGTTGGGCAAGGCTGCTACGGGTTTGGATGAAACGTTGAGTGATACGCCCCACTTCATCGTCATTCGGAGCGAACGGCAGTGACTGGTCACGAAAGTCCCCGGCCGCCATATTGTCGGCAATACTGCCCAGATTATCCATGCCGCGGTTGATACGGCGGATCACGAAGAACGCAAAACCGAAAGCCAACAACAGACCGATAATACCCACGGCCAGTAGTTCAAGATTCAACAATCGGGCGGTTGCACTTATTTCAGCGCGTGCTTCCTGCGCCCCCCTCAACTTGCGGTCACTCAAATCGGCACGTGCCTTGTCAGCCGCGGCAAAGAGTGGATTGACCTGCTGCAGAATCTGCCAGTTGGCGCCCACGTAGTTACCCTGCTCAAGCAGAGCGACCGTCGGGTTCACTCCCTTTTCAAAAAACAGCTGGAATTGCTGCTCAAAGACGCTGGCCAGTTGTGCTGCTTCTTCGCCGTGGTGAACGGACATAAACTCCTGCCACAGGTCTCGCACCTGCTGCTCATAGTCACCAATCAAATTGGTATGCAGGCTGGTAGGGTGATTATGGGCCTTGGCAAATTCGGTATTGGGCTGATGCTGAATGCTCAATAGCAGCTGCGAACGAATATCACCCAGCAAACCGCCAATACGTTCCACCTGATACAGCGGTACCATGCGACGGTCGAAGTTATCATCAAACTGGAACGCCTTGTATTTAAGGCCATACATAGCGAACCCGGTGAGTGCTACAACCACCAGAAGAAACAGCGCCACAAGCATACGAAGCAGGTTTTTGATTGAGCCGAACAAGCCAACGTGCATACGAACTCCTTGGATGGGGGGGGGGATCCCGTATCAAACATGTAGTCATTCTAATACAGCTGAATGCGTGTTTGTATCAGAATAATTTCATTGATCGATCTTACGCATGGCACCTGAGAGGTCGTTCACTCGGTCATGGGTTTATTCCAGCATGAAGTGACAACACTTTCATGTGTTGTCTTCTGATTACTCGGGTGAGCAAATATCAGCTGTGAGTGTCTTACCTTTCTAACGACTGTTTCTGGAGTGAAATTTAGCCGCTCTGTATAAAGGGCAGAACCGGCGATTATGGACTTCCGGCGTTAACTTGACTAAAGTTGAAATATGTACGGAAATTTTACGTACAAGCAAAATTCACTTCTTCATGAGGCGATCAATGGCAAGCACAACACAAACACGCATTGACATGCGCGTCAGTGAGCAGATCAAAACGCTGGCCGAGCGTGCCGCCGCCGCCAGTGGATGCTCGGTGACCGAATATATCTCTCGTTTAGTACAGAATGATGCTCCCAAGGTTCTGAACCAACTGCATGAAATCGAGCTGACCAATCAGCAGTTTGATCATTTTGCCGAACTCTGCGCCCAGGCGCCCACCCCCAGCGCCCGACTGAGTCAGGCAGCCCGGCGACTGGATCAAGAGGGCTTTTGAGTGGCGCTTAAGCAACGCTTTGAGCTCGTTGACAAAACAGTGCATGACCTCAAAGGGTTCGATTGCGGCAAGCCGGAGATGAATCGATTTCTGACTCAGCATGCCGTCAAACATGGCAAACTGGGGCTGAGTTCAACCTTTGTTCTGACAGAGGATGCCGCATCACCATCCAAACTGCCTGTTGTCTACTACACGCTCTGCTCTGCAACGGTGACGCGACAAAGTCTGCCCAAGACACAAAGCCTCCCTGCTTATCCTGTTCCTGTCGTTCTGCTGGCCCGTCTGGCCGTCGATACAAATTACCAACGCCAACGCCTTGGTGAAAAATCACTGGTATATGCCTTACGCCATGCCGTCAAACTGTGTGACAGCGGACTGCCGGCATACGGGCTGATGCTGGATGTGCTGGGCCAGGACGCCCTGCGGTTCTATCAACAATTCGACATGTTTGAATGTTTTGCCGATAACCCCATGCGCCTATTCGTCAGCATGGATACCCTGCGCAACGTTTGACGCAAAAAAGGGGCCTGAACAGGCCCGAAGTATGATGAAGAACAGGAAATAGCAGAAACGTCGATCAGAAGCGTGCCGTCAGGCGCACCCAACCGGTACGGCCGGGCTCATTGACCTGAGTCTGGTTACCCAATACATCGGCAAAGCGATTCAAATGCTGGGCATAAGCCTTGTCGAACAGGTTGTTGACCCCCGCGCTCAACGATAGCGACGGATTGAAGTCATAACCTGCATTCAGGTTAACCACGCCATAACCTGCTGTTTTACCGAAGTCCAAACCACCACAATCATTCAAAGTACAGACATCACTCTGTTTCGCCGCCACTTCCCACTCAACACCGGCTTTAAGCGCAGCACGGCGATAGTCCAGTGCCAATGTGGCCGTGAGCGGCGGGATCTGTGACAGGTCGGTATTGTCATCACGGTTCTCGCCTTTCACCCAGGCGATACCGTTACGCAGCTGCCAGTTATTGTTGAGCTGCCAGGCCAGTTCAAAATCCAGACCGTACAGGGCAGCGTCGATATTGTCATAGCGGTTGTTCTGGCGGTTGATGTAGTCATCCACCCGGTTGTAGTAACCGGCCAGCGACCAACTCAGATCGGCTGTTTCGGAGGCCAGCACCAGCTCCAGCTGATGGTGTTTTTCGGGATCGAGTGAAGGATTTCCGCGCCAGGTTCCTGTGGCCATATAACGTTCGGTTGCATCGGCGGTTCGCACACTGCGTGACAACGTGGACTCCAGCCGGTACTGGCTGTTGATGCGATGAGTCCAACTGACAAAACCGCTCAGATTGTGCTCGCGGGTGCTGTCATCGGCGTTGCTGCCATAGAGATCATTCGGTGTCTGGCCGTTCAGCATGCCTCCGGTGAAGGCCTCATTTGTTCTGCCGGCATCGACCCTCACATAATCGTACCGTGCGCCTGCTTTGAGCAGATCGCCTCCGGCCATATAGTGCCTGGCCTCAGCAAATAGACCGGTTTGTTTGATGGTCACATCCGGCCACTGAATGCCGGTCACACGCCCCGTCATCATGCCGCTTGCAATGATGGCAGACGCATCACGGCTGTTTTCCTGATGATCCACACCCCACTGAATTTCATGGCCACGCACGCGGCTATCGATCAAAAGGCGACCGCCAAGGGTATCCGAACTGGTCGGCGCATCCATCGCCATCATGGCGGTCAGAGGCCGCAGGCTGTGATTATCCATCAAGTGGTCAACCTCGGACCGATAGACCTCGGCCCGCACCCTCTCGATAAAACCGCCATCGGTGGTATGGTCCAGCTTCAGACGCCAGGTCTCGCTGTCACTATAGGGGGAATCCATCAAAGCACCGGGAAAGAGCACATCCTCTTCGTTGACCTGCTCGTAGCTGCCCTCCAGCCAGGTCTGCTCGCCCAGACGAACACCGGCCAGCAGCGCGTTGCTTTCGGTCTTGTAGGAGGAACGCACCTCGTTGCCCTTGCCGTCTTCATAATTGCCGGCATCCGCTTTTTCGGTGACAAAGCGGACATACCCCTGCTCACCGCCGCCGGCGAGATCCGCTGACAGGTTGGTGGTATCGCTGTTGCCGGTGTAGGCCGCCGATACCTTGCCGCGATAGGGTGTGTCAGCGTCCAGCAGCGGGCGCTCGCGCTCGAACAGCACGGTGCCACCGGTGCCGCCCGGGCCGTAGATCACACTGCGGTTACCCTTGATCACCGTTACCCGATCGTAGCTTTCGGCAGCGGTATAGGTGGTGGGCGGGTCCATGCGGTTGGGGCAGCCGCCGTAGAGGAAGGCACCATCAAGGATCACATTCAACTGATTCTGCTTCTGACCGCGAATCACGGGATCAATGCCACGCCCGCCCATGCGCGAACCGGACACCCCGTTGATCGACCGCAGCAGATCGCCGCCATCACTGCTTGGCGCGGCCTGCACCGCCTCGGTATCGCTGCTGATGACCACCGCTGACACTGGCAGGGGTTTGGTTACCTCCAACACGTCCTCTGCCCATACGGGGGGGGATACAACAGGAACCGACAGTACGGCCATCACCGCCAGCGACAGACTGGAATAGCTGAATTTCATCCTTTAACTCCCTTCAGGCTGCAAAATTGCGACCCATTCTAGGGAGAAAGTTCCGAGGGGATAATGTGACACGTTGTCGCAGCTGTGGTGTAAAGTCCGAGCTTTTTACGCCGCTCTTTTGCCCTACAGCGAAAAATCATCCATTTCATCGACGGCCTGGACCTGAAGCGTACGCGGAAAAATCCGGCTGATTGCCCGGGTCAAGGGTAGATCAGTAAGCTCATTGCGTATCATTGTTACAACCAGCCGAGCCTGATTTTCATCACGAATTCGTTTCAAGGGATCACGATCAGGCTGCCGACTGACGAACCACTTATGGAGCACAAAAGCACGCGGATCAACTGTCGCAACACGCAGTGGCATTCCCTGCTCATCAAACACCACCGCATCATAATGCGGCGCCGATACATGCCACTTCAGCGTATCAATCACGACGGGGGGCAGATCTTCCTTATCCAACAGCTCATCAAATGCGCTTCGCTGCATGGGCGAACCAGACCCCTGAGTAATGAAATCCACCCGATAGCCTTTAGCGTTGGCAGCCGCAAACTCAAAGGGGGAAGACGACACCTTGTGAAAGCTCTTGTCACTTTTCTGCAGCAGGGACAGCAGCGAACCGGGCTCAAGGCCCGACAGGATACGTATCCCCTGACGCGCATCCATCAACACATCCATGTCTTCGGTGGCAAGATGCTCGGGCTGGATCATCACCCCGGCTCTGGCTTCGAATGCATACAACGCATTCGTACCGATCAAACGATAGGGGATTTTTTGTTGGTACAGTGCGCGAAGCACACGCGCACCCGCCAGCGGGAAGCGATTAAGATCGTTTGCCTTGATATACGCCGCATGCCTTTTGAACTGATCCCGATACGCTGCCTCTTGCGCCTTGTAATCTGACTGTCGGCGCTCAAACTGTGCCTTGATACGCTCGGTTTCGTCGCTGCGCGCACCTAGTGACCGATTCTTGCCATAGGAGTAGGCACGATAAAGGTATTCACGACCATTGATCGTTTTCCAATGCATGGAGCCCGCAACACTATCTGCCTGCAGTCGATGCTGTTCCAGTTGCTCAAACAACTGACGCGCATTAACAGCGACACGAACCTGCTCAGACTCCAACCGCCTGTACCCCATATTCGGAACCTCATTATCACACTTGAAGCAAACAGCCAAAATTTAACTAAACATTACTGGATAAAACAATTAGTTTAGTTAAATGCGGTTACCTGCTGCTCGAGAAAGGTTGGTGTCACTCTGACTGAGTTGCTGGTTGAGTTATTCGTTATGTCTCCCCTTCAGTACGGGCCAGGATCGCCAATGACCAGTCCATACAGGGCAGCAGGCGTGCCATGTTCCAGGCGTCATCAATCCCCCGGTGCGGCTGACCCTCGAACGCCAGATTGTGATACTTGAGCGCCGACCCAAGACCGTTGCGTTTGCGCTCGCCCGTCGTGTTTTTCCAGATCGCCTTCAAATTCAGGTGAGGCAGGCGCATGAAGTCCGGCATCACACCTTCGCGTCTGGACTGAGTCGCGATATGCCGCCGATCATAATTGCCCCAACTGGCCCAGTAAGTCAGGTCAGGCCATTGGCTCAGCCAGGCATCAATTTCCGGTACGACCTCGGTGAACAGGGGTGCCGCATCCACCATCGCCTGACTGATCGTAGTGAGCTGCTGACAGAACGGACTCAATTCGGGATTAACTCGCGGCCGTACCAGAAACGAACGCTTATCCAGCACTTCACCGACACGTGTTGCGATTACACAGCCGAATTCGATGATTTCCATTTCATTCACGGACTGGCGCGAACCTGAGGGGGCTATGTGGTTTTCCCAGCAGGTGGACTCCAGATCCACAATCAATAGTCGCTGCATAACGTTTTCCTCGTGCTGATCTGTCGTGTGCTTGCTCAACAGATTCAGCATCTGCTGCCTGACGCCAGGGTTAAAAAATCAGCTTGCCAATGCAGAGTAACAGTCCTAGACTATTTGTCTAGTCGCATTAACAATCCGAGTGGCCTTTACTATGGCAAACGAAAACCAAGCATCTCACCCGAAGAATCTCACCGAGGTGTTGAAGCGCCTTGATCCTGAGCAGGGGAATACGCTCTCCTGGCCCCAGATCGGGGCCGCCATTGTGCAGGCAGAAGCGCTGGGATATCCCGATCAGCACCGCGGTGAAAAGCATTGGATTGAGACGCTGGTTGAGCCCCT
>Ga0209345_10001790_pt1 | contig 24875 bp, 23 predicted proteins | sample Cruoilmetagenom7_FD_187294 | JGI IMG/M metagenome (GOLD analysis project Ga0209345, IMG submission 187294) | Oil polluted marine microbial communities from Coal Oil Point, Santa Barbara, California, USA - Sample 7 (SPAdes) (version 2) | ecosystem: Environmental > Aquatic > Marine > Oil seeps ...
TGTTATCAACACGTCCATAGACACACACCCTAACTTAATCAGTGAATTGGCGAATATCTTTGGCAGCCAGGCGGTTGTGGCGGCAATGGATGTTAGAAAAAGCCTGTTGAAAGGCTATGATGTGCATGTGTTAAATGCAAGCCGTGGCCTTAAAAGAAACCCGGTTGAATTCGCTAAGGAGTTGGAAGCCAAGGGGGCAGGGGAAATTTTTCTGACCTCAGTAGATCGTGAAGGCACCATGTCTGGCTATGATATTAAACTTATTCAACAGGTGGGTGATGCGGTTGGTGTTCCCGTCGTTGCGAATGGGGGAGCATCTTGTGTTGAAGATTTTGCAAAAGCTGTTGAAATCGGTGCTTCTGCAGTGGCGGCAGGCAGCATGTTCGTGTATCACGGTCCTCACCGGGCGGTTTTAATTTCCTACCCTGATCGTGAAACTCTTGAAGGCTTGCTTCCATGACATTCCAAGTTTGCACTACATGTGTGATGGACACATCTGATCCAGCAATCACCTTTGATGAGGCAGGTGTTTGTATCCATTGTCAGGATGCCATCCCTGAGATTAAAAAAATCCAGCTAACGCCCGAAGAATCTCGGCATCAGTTGAAGGTGCTTGCTGATAGGATCAAGGAAAATTCCAAGGACTGTGCTTATGATGCAGTTGTTGGCATGTCGGGTGGGGTCGACTCATCTTACGTGGCTTGGCTGGCGAAGGAAATGGGTTTGCGCGTTTTGGCGGTCCATTTTGATAATGGCTGGAATGCGGAAATTGCGGTTGCAAATATTGAGTCTGTTGTGACGACATGTGGTTTCGATTTGGAAACCTATGTGATTGACTGGCCGGAATTTAAGGACTTACAACGTTCTTTCATCAAGGCAGGGGTGGTCGATATCGAAATGCTGTCTGACCATGCCATTATGGCAGCGATGTTTGATCTGGCAAAACGTCATAAGGTAAAATATGTCTTATCTGGTACGAACATAGCTACCGAACACGGCATGCCGCGTGCATGGGTGTGGAATAAGCAAGATTTGACCAATATTCAAGATATCCAGAAACGATTTGGATCTCGCAAAATCAAATCTTTCCCGACCATGGGTTTGATCAAAAGCATTATCAAACGCTACCTTGGACTTGGCTTTAAGTTTGTTGAAATTTTGGATAAAACGAATTTTCGCAAAAATGATACGATGGCGTTGCTGGAAGAAAAAACAGGCTGGCAATATTACGGTGGGAAACATTATGAATCGGTATTCACAAAATTCTACCAAGCCTATATTTTACCAGAAAAATTCGGTATTGATAAACGTAAAGTCCATTTGTCCGCTTTGATCCGAAATGGTGAAATCAGCCGCGAGGAAGCCGTGGCTGAACTGAACCAGCCGCTTTATGATCCAGAGGAATTGCGTCGTGACAAAGAGTATGTTTTGAAAAAACTCAGCTTTGATGAGCAAGAATTCAATGCTTTGATGAAACAAGCACCTGTTGCGCATGATTTTTATAAAAGTGATTTGAATACGCGCATTTTTCTGAAAAATTTGGCACGCAAATTTGGGCTTTAAGACATGAAACTCATATATTTGAGCCCAGAACCAGAACGTCAAGGCCATGCATCTTACACTCATGTGCATGAGATCATCAATAATTTGAAAAAATTGGGATGGACGATTGATCTGCATTGTCCACGCTATGATGAAAAAGCGTTGCCAGGTGCACTGTCTCGCCTTAAAGAAATTTGCAAAACCTTGCTGCGTGCAATGCGGGCAGGCAAGCCGGATGCTTATTACATGCGTTGGCATTTTGCTGCTTGGCCCCTGTCGTTCTGGGCGAAATTACGATCTGTCCCTGTGATTCTTGAAATCAATGGCCCGGTTGATGATTTGTTTATTGCTTGGCCTATCACACGAAAGCTAAAAGGTTTTTTCCGCTGGCTGATGGAAAGTCAATTGCGTTGGTCTGGGGCGCTGGTCGCGGTCACAAGTGGCCTGGGACAAGTATGTGAAGATGTGGTTGGCAAAGATAAAACCATTGTGGTTATTCCAAATGGGGCGAATACCGATCAATTTTGCCCCGGCGCTGCGGATCAAGATAATGAATATACCAAAGATTTACCGGACAAATTCTGTGTATTCTTTGGCACAATGGCGGCATGGCAAGGGATCCGCACGGTTTTGGCAGCTGTTGAAAATGAAGCATGGCCGCAAAACTTTCCGCTTTATTTAGCAGGCGATGGGATTGAACGCCCCCATGTGGAAGAGATTGCAAAACGCTTACCTGACCAAGTAAAATATTTGGGCCGCATCCCTTATCAACATTTACCAAGCTTAGTTGCGCGTGCCAAAACATCGTTCATTTGTACAGAAAATTTAGAAGGGCGGGGCGCCACTGGATTGGCGCCATTAAAATTATTTGAGAGTTTAGCCTGTGGTGTGGCTGTGATTGCAACAGATATGCCCTTTCAGTCCGATGTTGTCAGGAATGGGCAATGCGGATACATTGTGCCAGCAGGAAATCCGGTTGAACTTGCAAAGGCTGTTTCAAGGTTGGTTTCATCAGATGCGGAACGCGGTGAAATGTGCAAGCGTGCGCGCGATGTTGCCGTGAATGAACATTCTTGGTTTGCGCGTGCAAAAGACACGGATGCTGTCTTGAAAAAGGTATTGAAGTTGAAGGAAAATGTTTGAAAATGACTAAATATGCTTTAATCGGTGCCGCTGGATATATCGCGCCTCGCCATATGAAAGCCATCAAGGAAACAGGTGGTGATTTGGTTGCTGCCCTTGATACGAACGATAGTGTTGGCATCATTGATAGTCATTTTCCAGATGCGCGTTTCTTTACGGAGTTTGAGCGTTTCGATCGTCATATTGATAAATTGACACGTGATGGCAAAGGCTTGGACTATGTCAGTATTTGTTCCCCCAATTATTTGCATGATGCCCATTGTCGTTTTGGACTTCGCAATGATTGCGATACCATCTGTGAAAAACCATTGGTTCTGAATCCTTGGAACTTAGATGGCTTGGAAGAGATGGAGCACCATACAGGTAAAAAAGTTTATTCCATCCTGCAACTGCGCCTGCACCCAGCGATCATTGCCTTAAAAGAAAAGATTGCCAATAGCCCAGCGGGTCATACCTTTGATGTTGACCTGACTTATATCACGTCTCGGGGCGGGTGGTATCATGTGTCTTGGAAGGGTGATGAACCAAAATCCGGCGGGATTGCAACCAATATTGGTGTGCATTTTTATGACATGCTTTCTTTTGTATTTGGCGAGTTGAAATCAAGTCTTGTTCATCAGCGTTCTGAAAGTCATTCTGCAGGCTACTTGGAATTCAAACGCGCGCGTGTGCGTTGGTTCTTGTCTGTTGATCGCAAAGATTTACCAAGCCATACACCTGAAGGCCAAACCACGTACCGTTCCATCACAGTTGATGGTGATGAGCTTGAATTCTCGGGCGGTTTTACCGATTTGCATACGTTGAGTTATCAAGATATTTTAGCAGGCGGCGGTTTTGGCATTTCTGATGTGCGCCCGGCAATTGAATTGGTATCTACCATCCGCACGGTTGATCTGACGCCGCAAAAAGGTGAACAACACCCGTTTGCACAAACGAAAGGCTAGGTTATGGATAAGGCCCCTATTATTGAAGGCGTAAGCATCCATGAAAGTGCGTATGTTGATGAACCTTGCGAAATCGGTGCGGGCACTAAAATCTGGCATTTTTCCCATGTCTTGGGCCATACGAAGATCGGTGAAAATTGTGTCTTAGGCCAAAATGTAGTGGCTGGCCCCCATGTTGAAATTGGAGATAATTGCAAAATCCAAAATAATGTCAGCATTTATAAGGGTGTGAAATTGGAAGATGGGGTTTTTTGTGGCCCCTCCTGTGTCTTCACCAATGTGAATAATCCGCGTGCTGAGATTGAACGCAAAGATGAATTCCGCCTCACATTGGTAAAACGTGGCACAACCATTGGGGCGAATGCAACGATTGTATGTGGGGCGACGTTGGGCGAATATAGCTTTATTGCAGCAGGTGCGGTTGTGACAGGCGATGTTGCAAACTTTGCTTTAATGGCCGGGGTGCCTGCTAAACGAATTGGCTGGATGAGCAAACTTGGTGGCAAGTTGGCTCAAGATTTAAAATGCCCAATTGATGGCAGCCAATATGTTGAAACTGACGTTGATTATTTGGAAGAAGTTTAAATGGGCATTCCTTTTATTGACCTGCAAGCCCAACGAAAAAAACTGGGTGATAAAATTGAAATCGCAATCAATGACGTGCTGAAACGTGGTGATTTCATTCAGGGTCAAGCGGTTCGGGAATTTGAATTAAAACTTAAAAATTTTATAAATTCTGCGCATGTTATAAGCTGTGCTAATGGAACGGATGCTCTGACCTTGGTCGGGATGGCTGAAAATTTAAGCGCCGGTGATGCGGTCTTTGTTCCAGCCTTTACCTTTGTCGCATCGGCTGAAGCCTTCGTGATTTTGGGGGCTGTTCCTGTCTTTGTTGATGTGGACCCAAAGACTTATAATATGGATGCTGACAGTTTACGCCAAGCCATTGTGGATGCAAAAACCGCAGGGTTACATCCGCGTATGGTCGTGGGCGTTGATTTATTTGGTCAGCCTGCCAATTATCCAGTTTTACATGAAATCGCGCGTGAAAATAATATGGTTTTATTGGCGGATGCAGCCCAATCACTTGGGGGCTTTATTGGGGATAAACGTGTTGGCACCTTGGCTGATTACACGACTACAAGCTTTTTTCCGGCCAAACCTTTGGGCTGTTATGGTGATGGCGGGGCGATTTTCTGTGAAGATGATGAAAAAGCGGTTCTGTTAAAATCTTTATCCCAACATGGTAAGGGATCAGAAAAATATGACAATGTGCGTATCGGTTTAAACAGCCGTTTGGATAGTCTTCAAGCTGCAATTCTAAGTGAAAAGTTGGCGATTTTTGATGAAGAATTGGTACAGCGTCAAATTATTGCAGATCGATATTCAAAAGCTCTGCATAATGTTGTAACGACGCCTTATGTTCAGGATGGTTTTATCTCAGCTTGGGCACAGTATACCGTGTCCTGTACAGATCGCGATGGTTTGAAAGATCATTTGTCGAAGGCGGGCATCCCAAGCGCCATTTATTATCCTTTACCCTTAAATCGTCAAACTGGTTATAGCAATTTTCCGGTGGTTAGCAGTGGTGTTGGTGTATCTGAAACGAGTTCTGAAGAGGTTATCAGTTTGCCTATGCATCCCTATTTAGAACCCGACGTTCAAGACGTGATTATCAAAGCTGTTCAAGATTTTAAACAATAAGGTGATATATGTGCGGCTTGGTCGGATTCCTATCTCAAGGCTTAAATAAAGACCAATCCCTTCAGACCCTTAGGGCAATGACGGATCGCATTACGTCACGCGGGCCTGATGACAGTGGTCATTGGGTGGATGAAAAATCCCAAATCGCACTTGGGTTTCGCCGTCTTTCTATTCAAGATTTATCACAAGCTGGACATCAGCCGATGGCGTCTGCTTGTGGGCGTTATATGTTGGTTTTTAATGGTGAAATTTACAACTTTCAAGACTTACGAACTGAGTTGAATGACGTTCAGTGGCGCGGGCATTCAGATACTGAAGTCATTCTGGCGCTGATCTCGCGCCTAGGTTTTGAAAAAACGTTGTCCAAGCTCAATGGTATGTTTGCGCTGGCCTTGTGGGATGTTCAAGAAAATCGCTTGTTTTTGGCACGCGACCGTATGGGCGAAAAGCCACTTTATTATGGACGTGAAAAAGGAACATTCTTTTTTACATCCGAAGTGAGAGCATTGTACCCTCACCCAGACTTCAGCCAAACGATTGATGTGGGCAGTGCGAGTGCTTATTTTCGTTTTGGCTATGTACCTGACCCGCTTAGTATTTTCAAGAATATTACCAAATTACCACCGGGACATTTTATCAGTGTGTGCGGTGATGAAGATGCAAAACTGCACGCTTTTTGGAAACCAGAAGATCAATTTAAAACGGCACGTGCAAATCCGTTTCAAGGCAGCCGAGCCGAGGCCACAGCTGAGTTGAAAACACGCATGTTGAAAGGTATTGAACAACGCATGATCGCAGATGTGCCCATCGGGGCATTTCTATCTGGTGGCATTGACAGCTCGTGCGTGGTTGGCTTAATGAACGAGGTTGCACCGGGGCGTGTACGTAGTTTTGCCATCGGGTTTGATAACCCACGCTTTGATGAAAGCCCGCATGCAGAAGCAGTTGCGAAACATCTGAATACTGATCATATGACTTTTAAAATGTCAGAGGCTGACTGTCTGGATGTCATACCAACTTTACAAGATGTCTATGACGAGCCTTTTTCAGACCCTTCCCAAGTCCCAACGACGTTACTGTGTCGCCTTGCGCGCAAGCATATCACCGTGACCATGGCAGGCGACGGTGGGGATGAATTGTTCGGTGGATATGGACGATATTGGGATGCGGCGAACCACTGGCGTAAAGTTCAAGACATGTCAGGGTTTAGACGGGGTTTAAATAAATCGATTTTAAACGGTCTGTCAGACAGCAATTCACGCCTAGCACGACGTTTTCGAAAAAAACTCAATCGATTGCATCATTCCAACCCAGCGGATTATTATGCTAACCATATGAGCCGCTGGCGCACGGATGAAGGTCTGTATGATGAGGCCAGCTTAGCCGCAAACGTATACAGTGACCCCTTGGTAACGGGTGATGGCATATCGTTTGAACGCAGCCTGATGCACCGCGATTTAGTATCTTATTTACCGAGCAATCTGTTGGTAAAAACAGATCGTGCCAGCATGTCCACCAGTTTGGAGATACGCGCACCCCTTCTGGACCCTGATTTAATCGAATTTATCTGGTCTCTGCCCGATGAATACACCGTTGCAGATCATAAGAAAGGTATCTTGCGCGACGTGCTGTATCAATATGTCGACCAATCGATTGTGGATCGTCCCAAACAAGGGTTTGAGCCACCCTTAATCGACTGGTTGCGTGGACCTTTGAAAAGCTGGGCTGATGACTTGCTCAGTTGGGATCGCATTAAGGATAGCCCTTATTACAATGCGAAGGTCGTGAGTGCGCGCTGGCAAGACCATCGCAATTGCAAACGTGCTTGGACCTACCCGCTTTGGACTGTTTTGATGTTTGAAGCCTGGATGGAAAAGCTTAAGAAGGGTTAGATCGTATGGAGCCTTTAAGCACCCAACGAGACCCTAAGAAATTAACCGGGATATTGACAGCCGTGACAATGATAATCGCAAAGTAAGCATCAATGTCCAAAATATCGACGCAAAGATACAAAATCGTGCGTCCGAATAGGTAAGATACGATATAAAATAGAAAATAAAGAAACATCTTTTTGCCTGAAAGGGCAACATCGAAAGTCTTTTTGCTGTTTAACACCAATGAAATAAATGTGCCGACAAAAAAGGCGACAGCAAAAGAAATTTGATGGTCAAAATAAGACAATAACGTCCAATAGACAGCCCAATGCAGGAGTGTATTGATAACGCCTACCACTAAAAAGGAGAGAACTTCTTTTTTCATCTGTGCCTTAAATCTATCTATATATCTGAAAAGTGCGACATCTTATCATTGCTGGTTTTAAAAGAAAAACCCTTTACCGACATTTCATTTCAATATAAGTCTCAAGGCTTCATGCGCTGAGGAAGTTGAGAAATGAATATCACAGATAAGCAGAAAAAAGTACTCTGGGTGATGCTTGGCTTAATCGTCGGTCTTAAAGGGGCATTTTTGTCTGTCTATGGTCCTTTGCATTTGCCTGATAGTGGTGGTTATACAAGCTTTGCTGACTTAATTTTGAATACATCTGAATGGGCGCATTCAGTCGATTTGAACATTATTTGGTATCCAGAAACGGCCTTTCGCAGTATTGGTTATCCCGCTGTTATTGCCTTAGCCAAAATTGTATCTGCACAGTCTTATGATTGGCTGATCATTTTAGTGCAATTTTCACTTTCTCTCGTCACCAGTTTCTTGGTTTTTTGTTTAGCGCTTTGTCTGTGTGAACGCTTCTGGCTGGCTGCTTTTTGTGCGCTGGCCCATGCCATCAGCCAAGGGATGTTGATGGATCAATGTATTCTCACTGATAGTTTTAACTCAAGTCTTCTCATTTCCCTGATTTGTTTACTTGGCATGGGGATATTACAAAATCAAAGACCAACCTATGGGAAAATGTTTGGTCTTGGATTTTTGATTGCGCTGGCTTTTTTGATCCGAGAAGCGGGAAATCAGTTACAATATCTCTATTGGCCGTTTGCCTTGTACTGGATTTATAAATCCAGTGATAAAGGCGTGCGAAAATTTATGCTGTTTGTCTGCTTTATCGCCCCGATGATCGTCTTTACCCAAAGTTATAAATCATGGAATGAATATAGAACGGGGGAGCGCTTCATCACGACGGCGGGCCAAACCACAATGTATTTTCCGGCTTTAGAATTAAAAGAGCGTGGTATAAATCCCTTTGCAGAAGATGAATACCTGAAGGATTTAGAACCTTATTATCAGCCGTTGGACCAAGTTCCCCAATTGCGCAATGTGTCGGTCATTAATCATCACTTAAGCCAAAAGCATGGCATGAATGCGCATGATATATCGCGTTATGCGTTCAAAAAATTCTTTGGCTATTGGGTAGATTATCCGTTGAGCATGATTCAGGTGATGGCTTCGCGTTTGCGATCAAAGCAATTTTTTCTCTCATTTATGCCATTTGAAACTATGATGAAAATTGATTTTTGGTCAACTGGGATCAAACCTTTTCAAAAGAAGGGAGATCTTTTTGAAAAAGTGAAACAAGATCAACGTTATGATTTGCTGGCTGCCTATTTAGGGCGTCAAGTCGGGCGGATTATTTCTGGTGCGATTATGATTACCTTTATAATCGCTTTACCCGTTTTATTTTTGCGTCGACTGAAAAAAACGCAGGGCCGTTTGGGTGAACTGGATCAAAAAGAGATCCTGATCTTTATGTTTTGGTTGATTTATATTGGTTATACATGTGCCTTTGCGATGGTTCATCTTGAACAGCGTTATCTTTTGCCTGTTGTACCCTTAAGTGTCATGAGTGCCTTATATATTTTGAGAGGCGTACTTGATAAGTTGTGGGTTAAAATTTCGAGCCTTAAAAGTAAATAATAGTCTCTAAGGTGTTTCAATAGAAGAAACAGCCGATACGATTTAAGCGCTGCGGTTTGTTGTTTTTTATGTTTTGGTTATTTTATTTCGGCTATACATCAGCTTAAGCAATGGCGAACATTAGATATGTACAAGCCGCTCGTTTTAGAATAGGGATATTAAGATAATGGCTGTGAAATCAACGAAAAAAAAGCAAGAAGTTCGCGTTGAGCTGTCTGTAATTGTTCCCTTCTATAACGAAGAAGATAATATTCGTCCACTTTATGAAGAAATTCGTGATGCGCTGATTAAAACAGGGCGTACTTATGAAATGATATTTGTGAATGATGGCTCTAAAGATCAAACCCATGCGCGGGCCTTTGAAATTGCAGAAGAAGACCCCTGCGTTCATGCCATTGATCTGTTACGCAATTATGGACAAACCGCTGGTTTAATGGCGGGTTTAGATCATGCCTGTGGTCAAATTATAATCTCGATGGATGGTGATGGTCAGAATGACCCCGGTGAAATTCCAAAACTTTTAGAAAAACTAGATGAAGGCTATAGTGTTGTGTCTGGCTGGCGTGCAGACCGCCAAGATAAAGAAATGACACGTAAGCTCCCCAGCCGTATTGCCAACTGGTTGATTTCTAAAGTCTCTGGTGTGCATTTGCATGATTATGGCTGTGCCTTAAAAGCATACAAACGCGAAGTTGTTGAACAAGTACGTTTGTATGGTGAAATGCACCGTTTTATCCCAATTTATACAGTCTGGCAGGGTGGTAAAATTGCAGAAGTGCCGGTTAATCATCGTGCACGCATCCATGGCGAGTCTAAATACGGCCTAAATCGTATATTTAAAGTTCTGCTTGATCTGTTTTTAGTCATGTTCATGGAACGTTATATGACCAAGCCGATTTATATTTTTGGTGGATTTGGTTTCTTGTCTTTGGCTTTGTCTTTCGTTTTCGCGCTTTGGGCGATTGGTTTGAAATTATTTGATGATCGCTCGTTTATCCTAACGCCCTTGCCAACTTTAACTGGGATGTTTTTCACAACAGGCATTCTATGTATCTTGATGGGTTTGCTTGCCGAATTATTGATGCGCACTTATTTTGAAGCTCAAGATAAAAAGATTTATCAAATTCGCTCACATAGTAATTTCCCTAAGAAGTAATCAGAACTCATGTGTGGATTTGCAGGATTTTTTGGACCCGGAGATCAAGGTGATTTAAAGCGTATGGCGGATGCCATCGCGCACCGAGGGCCAGATGGTGAAGGTTTTTATCAAGACCCCAACCAGCCTGTCTATCTTGCACATCGCCGTCTTTCCATTATGGATTTGGAAGGTGGGCATCAACCCATGAGCAATGAAGACCGTTCCGTTTGGGTGAGCTATAACGGAGAGATTTATAATCATGGGGAATTACGCGTCGAACTGATCGCCAAAGGTCATGTCTTTGCAACAGATCATAGTGATACCGAGGTTCTGGTCCATGGCTGGAAAGAATGGGGCACAGACCTGCCCTTAAAACTGAACGGAATGTTTGGCTTTTGCATTTGGGATCGAAAGACCAACAAGCTGTTTTTGGCGCGTGATCGTTTTGGTGAAAAGCCTTTATTTTGGGCGCAGCAAGGTAATCTGTTTGCCTTTGGATCAGAACTGAGCGTTTTTAAAGCGCACTCAACGTTCAAAGCATCGTTCAATGCACTGGGTCTGAAAAAATTCTTTGCATATGGCTATATCCCGTCTCCTTTTACAGCACTTGAGTCATGCCATAAGTTAATGCCCGGTCATTGGCTGGAGTTCGACTTACAAGACCAATCGGTGAACATTCAGCCCTATTGGCAGTTTCGTATTAATGTGGCCGAAAACCCGCCCAGTTTTGAGGAAGCGGCTGAAGAAATAGAACATTTGTTGAAGCAATCAGTTCAGCGCCGCCTCATGAGTGATGTACCCTTAGGCGTGTTCTTATCAGGTGGGGTGGACAGCAGTGCGGTTGCAGGTGCGATGTGCGGCATGCGTGATTCCAGTTCGGTTAAAAGCTTCTCCATCGGTTTTCAGGAAAAATCTTTTGATGAGTCGGAACATGCCCGCTTTATGGCCAATGCACTGGGTTGTGATCACCATGAAAAAATATTAGACCTGAACAGTGCGCGTAATTTAATTGAAGAAGTCTTATCTCGTCTTGATGAACCTATGGGGGACGGCTCCTTATTACCAACTTATCTTTTGTGCCAATTTGCCCGTGAAAAAGTAACTGTGGCTTTAAGTGGGGATGCAGGAGATGAAATTTTTGCAGGTTATGATCCGTTTAAGGCGCTGAAACCTGCCGGGTTATATCATTCAATCATGCCGAATTTTGCTCATAAGGGGATGAAGACTCTTGTCGACTTGTTACCAAAATCGAATAAAAACATGAGTTTGGATTTCAAACTGCGTCGTGTTCTGATGGGTTTAGATTATGGCCCAGAAGTTTGGAACCCGGTCTGGATGGCGCCCCTTGGCAAATCAGATATTGAAGACCTGTTTCAGGAACCAACCTCGATTGAAGACCTTTATGGAGAAGCTATTTCTTTATGGCAGGAAGATCCAAATAAAGGGCTTGTCGATAAATCATTAGAATTTTTCACGAACTTTTATTTGCCTGATGATATCCTGACCAAGGTAGATCGCGCCGCCATGATGAATGGCCTGGAGGCGCGCTCAATTTTCTTAGATAATGACTTGGTTGATTTCGCACGCAGCTTGCCAGCAGAGTATAAATTTGATGGTAAGACGACGAAAAAAGTCTTGAAAAAAGCCGTTGAGCGTCTCGTTCCGCAAGATATTTTGAACCGTCGTAAAAAAGGGTTTGGTATTCCCTTGATGCAATGGCTGAAAGATATTCCTATGGATACGGGGAAATCAAATGAATTTGGTGTGAAACAAGACATTGTAGATCAGTTTATTCGATCTCATCAATCAGGAGGGAGTGATCATCGCTTCTTTTTGTGGAATTGGTCGGTCATGAAAAGCTCAAGCTTATTGCGTTGAGTGGTATTTTTAGCGCATAAATCAAGAAATGAATTTGCCTTGGGAAAAGTGTTTATGACAAAAGTTGGCGTAATTGGTGCGGGTGCTTGGGGTACGGCTTTGGCTTGTGCGGCTCAACGCGCAGGAAATGATGTTTTATTGCAAGCACATGAGGTTGAAGTGGCTGAAGCAATAAACCGCAGCCATACCAATCCGGTTTATTTACCTAATACCAGTCTTGATCCCCATATCCGTGCTACAAATGATTTAAAAGATATTGTTGATTGTGATGTGGTCCTTTTGGTGGCTCCGGCTCAACATGTGCGCGCAACGTGTCAGCAATTGAAATCCATTTGGAAAAAAACGACGCCCATCCTTGTTTGTGCCAAAGGGATTGAACTTGATAGCGGTCAGATCATGAGTGAAGTGATTGCGGCTGAGCTTCCAGATGCTGAAATTGGCATTTTATCAGGCCCTACCTTTGCGATTGAAGTTGCAAATGGTCTGCCGTCTGCCTGTACGCTTGCGATGGATGATATGGCCCGGGCAATGGTAGTTGCTAAAATTGTTGGGTCAAATCGGTTTCGCATTTACGCCAGTGATGATGTTATTGGGGCACAAATTGGTGGCGCAGTGAAAAACGTTTTAGCCATTGCAAGTGGTATGGTGTCGGGTAAAGGTTTTGGTGACAATGCGCGTGCTGCCCTTATCACACGTGGTATCGCGGAACTCACGCGTCTTGGCATGGCAAAAGGTGCCAAGCCTGAAACGTTGATGGGTTTATCTGGGGTCGGTGACTTATCCTTAACCTGTAATTCCATGCAATCTCGTAATTTTTCACTTGGTATGGCCTTGGGCCAAGGTGAGAAATTGGAAGATATTCTAAAGGCACGTAAAGCTGTGACCGAAGGCGTCTTTACAGCGAAATCCGTATGTAAGTTAGCTGATAGTTTGCATGTTGATATGCCCATCTGCAAGGCCGTTAATCGTATTTTAAATGAAGGTGATGACATTAACATTGTCGTCACTGAACTGTTGGCACGTCCCTTTAAAGAAGAAGTTTAACCCCCCTTATACTATATATAAAAGGTGCTATTTCATGCTTTACGTTATTCATTGTGTTGATAAACTCGGTCATCTTCAAGTGCGTCTTGATAATCGGACTGATCACTTAGAACATCTGAAATCTTATGGTGATAAACTGTTTGCCGCTGGGCCAACCTTAGATGAGGGTGAAGGTATGAACGGTTCTGTCGTTATTTTGGATTTAGACAACCGTGCTGATGCACAAGATTTTGCAGATCGTGACCCTTATGCACTTGCAGGCTTATTTGAAAGCGTAACCATCTCTACATGGAAGAAAGTTTTACCAGCATGAATGAGACCTCAAATGTGAAAAATTATCGCCTGTGCGCCGTCCTTGATATTCCAGAAGATGACAGCCGAGGCTTCATATTGCCAAAGGATAAAGAAGACCTTTCTCTTGTATGTGTAAAGAAAGATGGATTGATTTCGGTTTACGTAAACAGTTGCCCTCACCTAGGCATTCCGATGAATATGGAGCCAGACCGATTCTTGGACGTTGAGAAGAATTTCATAATGTGCTCTACCCATGGTGCGTTATTTCAAATAGATACTGGTGAGTGTGTTCAGGGCCCCTGTTTAGGTCAAAACCTTACCACCGTAGCGCATGAAATACGCGAAGGAGAAGTCTTTATAGCCAAAGACTTATAACCATCTCACCCTATTTGTAGTAGGGATTTATACTAGGGTGTCATCCGGTAACACCAATTTTAAAATTATGTTGCGTGCACGAACAGAAATTTATTCACTTGTTTCGCGAGAGTTTTCTGACATAATCGCGCCACTGTGCATTGCACACTTGCTTACACCGAGGCACGATTAACGTGCTCATAATTCTAGACCTCTAGGGAGATTCGCACCAAATGTCCGACATTTACCCCGTCAATCCAGATATCGCCGCGAAGGCACACGCAGATAACGAAAAATATCTGGAAATGTACAAACAGTCCGTTGAAAACCCAGATGCATTTTGGGCAGAGCACGGAAAACGGATTGATTGGTTCAAGCCTTTCACCAAAGTTAAAAATTCTTCATTCGAAGGTAACGTAGATATCAAATGGTTCGAAGATGGCACCACAAATGCTGCTTACAACTGTTTGGACCGTCACCTCGAAAAACGTGGCGATCAAGTGGCCATCATTTGGGAAGGTGATGATCCGTCTGAATCTGAAAACATTACGTATAAAGATTTACATGCACGCGTTTGTAAACTTGCGAATGCAATGAAATCACGCGGCGTTGGCAAAGGCGACCGGGTAACTCTTTATATGCCGATGATCCCTGAAGCAGCCGTAGCCATGTTGGCTTGTGCGCGCATCGGCGCTATCCATTCTATCGTATTCGGTGGTTTCTCACCTGATGCACTTGGCGATCGTATTAAAGGCTGTGAAGCCAAATGTGTGATCACTGCTGACGAAGGTCTTCGTGGCGGGCGTAAGGTTCCATTGAAAGCCAACGCTGACCTTGCCATGGAAAAATTTGATGTCGAAACCTGTATCGTTGTGAAACGTACAGGTGGCGATATCGACATGAAAGAAGGCCGCGACATTTGGTACCATGAAGCTGTTGATGCAGCCTCTACTGATTGTCCGGCTGAAGAAGTAGAAGCTGAACATCCTTTGTTCATCCTTTATACTTCTGGCTCAACGGGCATGCCAAAAGGTGTCCAACACACCACAGGTGGTTACATGGTCTATGCGTCCATGACGCATAAATATGTGTTTGATTACCAAGAAGGCGAAATTTATTGGTGTACAGCAGATGTGGGCTGGGTGACGGGTCACTCTTACATCGTATATGGGCCCTTAGCGAACGGCGCGACGACTTTGATGTTTGAAGGCATTCCTAATTACCCAACGACATCTCGTTTCTGGGAAGTTTGTGACAAGCATAAAGTAAATATTTTCTACACTGCACCTACTGCAATTCGCTCGTTAATGCGCGAAGGCAATGCACCCGTAGAAAAATGTAAACTTGATACATTACGTGTTTTAGGTTCCGTGGGTGAGCCCATTAACCCTGAAGCTTGGAACTGGTACAACGAAGTTGTTGGCAAAGGTAAATGCCCAATCGTTGATACATGGTGGCAAACTGAAACGGGTGGCATCTTGATCACACCACTTCCAGGTGCGACAGCTTTGAAACCAGGTTCTGCAACGCGCCCCTTCTTTGGTGTTGAACCACAATTGGTTGATAATGACGGCAATGTTCTTGAAGGCAAAGCTGATGGTAACTTGTGCATGACAACCAGCTGGCCTGGTATGATGCGCACATGTTATGGGGATCACGAACGTTTCATCCAAACGTACTTCTCAACTTATGCAGGGAAATACTTCACCGGTGACGGTGCACGTCGTGATGAGGATGGGTATTACTGGATTACAGGTCGTGTTGATGACGTAATCAACGTATCTGGTCACCGTATGGGGACTGCCGAAGTTGAATCAGCACTTGTTGCCCATGCGAAAGTCGCAGAAGCTGCTGTTGTTGGCGCACCACACGACATTAAAGGTCAAGGCATCTATGTTTACGTTACATTGAACGCAGATGTTGAGCCAAGTGATGAGTTGAAGAAAGAACTCGTTAAATGGGTTCGCCAAGAAATTGGTCCAATTGCAAGTCCAGATTGGTTGCAATGGTCGCCTGGTTTGCCAAAAACACGTTCTGGTAAAATCATGCGCCGTATCTTGCGCAAAATTGCTGAAGACGATTTCTCAGCATTGGGTGATACTTCAACATTGGCCGATCCAACGGTTGTAGATGACCTGATCGACAACCGTCAAAACCGTCAGGACTAAGCACTGTTCAGTTTGAGCGTTAATTTCAAAAAGACGGTCCTTCCATTAAGTTGGAGGGGCCGTTTTTTGTTGCAAGCGATCTTATAAGAACCAGTGACATAAACCATGGTTACAACGCGACTTTAAATTAAATTCAAAGCAGTGTAGAGTTCGCTCCAACCCATAATCACACCAATTAGAAGACAAAATTTTATGAGCGCACAAGATAAATTGATAGAGTCTAAACACCCTGTCGTCATCACAGGCGCTCATTCAGGAATTGGGCAGCAATTAATCGAACGATTGAAGGTTGAAAACATTCGCGTCATTGGATTGGTGACACCTTGGTGTGACCGAAAAGGGTTGCATGAAGCAGAAAATTTAATCGAATATGTGTCTTGTGATTTAAGCAAAGCTCTTTCGAGTGAGATTGTTGCCCGTTGTAAAAATGCAGAAATTCTCGTTCATTTAGCATGGGCGCGGCCTAAAAAATCCCGTGATGCGGCACGTGACAACGTTGTAATATTTGATAATGTCCTGAAGGCTTTGCCGATGGATATTAAAACGCTTTATATGTCATCGGTATGTGCGACACCAGATAACCCTAGTTATTATGGACAGGCCAAATACCATCTGGCACAGACAATTAAGACATCTAAGAGTGTGGAAATTATTGCAGGATTGGTGAGATCAGAACCCGCCATTGGCCCGTTTCTTGCTTTGCAAAACTTTGTTTGTAAATTACACGGTGCGTTCAAGTTTTTACCCTCGCCAGCGGCGTTGGTGGCCCATCCAGATCAAGTGATGGATGCCTTGGTAAAGGGCGTGTTGGATTTTAATTCATGCGCTCCGATTGTTATAGCATACGACCCAGTAGAGTTGAGCTTAAACGAATTAATCGTTGATATTTTGAAAGAAAAATCTGTCTGGGGGGTACCTTTGCCCCTGCCAACAAAATTGATCTTACATGTGCTTTATATGATACGAAAACTGATGCCGGGTATGGCGATTACAGATCGATTGATCACTTTATTGAGTGTCTCACCTGAGGCTTTGGCTCAGCGCATAGAGGCAGAGATTGGGACTTCTTTATGACAGAGGCACTTAAGATTTGCGTGATTGGTGCAGGTCCAGCGGCATTCGGCACGTTAGCACGGTTAGTTCAACTTAAAAAAGATGGGCTCGCTCTTGATATTAGTGTCTTCTCCAGTGGAGAGGTAGATCAAGAAGAACAAATTACAGCATCATATCGTGAGCGTTATGAGCCCCGTGATATCAATGCTATTTTGAAAAAAGGAAAAGCACTTGGGGCAAGTGGAATATTACCACCGCGCAGTTTTTTTAATCAAGTGTTACAATCGCATCAGGGAAATGACGGTCTAAAGACAGAGATTAAAGTCTCTAAAACTTTTGGCGGGCTAGGTAACTATTGGAGTAGTTCAGTCTTTCCGATGCATTCTTTCTCAGACCCTATAAATGAAAAGTTGGGTGATTTAAGCATACATTACAAGTTTATTGCAGATCAGATTTCGATCTCTGGATTAAAAGATGATCCTCTGAACCATTTTTTCGATGATGCTGCGATTAATAATCCCCCCATTTCTGTCGGTAAAAGTTTGTGCAAGCTTAAAGGGCGTTGGGACAAGGTGAATGGCAAAAATTTGGATATTGCCATTGGACTTAATCGGTTTGCACTGAATACACACGAAGATGAAAGAAATGGCTGTGTGCAGTGTGGAGATTGTATGTATGGGTGCCCGCGTGATGCGATGTTTCGCGCGGCTAAACCAATTGGAGACTTTGCGCGTCAAGGTCTGTGCCAAATTGTTCATGAGCCTGTGATGTCTGTGAAAAAAGAAGGCCAGAAAGTTCGACTAAAAACCGAGAAAAACAGTCATGTTTTTGATAAGGTTTTTGTCTGTACGGGTGCGTTGGGTTCAGTAGATTTATTTGGGCGAAGCTATGGTGCGCCAGATAAGGCTGTGGAGCTTTACGATAATTTATTGTGGTATTTTCCAGCATTTTCTTTTCTGCCCCAGACCATGCGTAAACGCGATAAACATTTTGCTTTTGCAGAGCTTGCAGGCGGTATTTTTGATCATAGTGATGACATATATAATCATCTGTTAGTGTCTACTTTGCCAGAAGCAGTTTTTGATAACATGTTGGGACGCAATAAAGTGTCACAAGCCCTAACCTCTTGGCTTTCGCATCACATTCTTATCGGTGCTATGTATGGATCAAATAAAGAATTTGTCCGTTATGGTATTGGGTCTGTGAACGGTGAATGGAAAGCATTAAGTATAGATAAATCTGTTGATGCTATCGATGGTGCTAAGTTTGCTCTTTTTAAGGATCATTTGGCACAAAATGGATGGCGTACAAGCGAACGATTGGTTATGGAAAATGCTACCAGTGGGCATTACACGGCTAATTTAGGGGTTGCCTACGCTATCAAGAACCTTGCGCGCGATGGTTTGTTTGATGACAATATCTTTGTGTGTGATACGTCTTCTTGGGATGGTCCATCCATGTCACAACAACATACTTTTACAATTATGGCGAATGCGGCTCGTATTGTTGAAAACACATTTTCATAAATATTTATGTATGGCTACTTCTTCAATGTTTCATTCAGTTTTTGGACAAGTTCTTTGGCATTTTTGAACTTTTTTGAGACCACAAAGTAGGTCGAGTAGCGCGAGACTTCTTCGTAGACGAAGGTTTTCGGGTCGATTAAGGTTTTCTTCATGGCTTCTTGAACAGGATGTCGATAATCCAACAGATAATCAACATGCCCCGCTTTAAGGCGCTTCACCGCATCTGTGTGAAAAACGACTTCTTCGAGTTTGATAGCGTTCTTGGGATCATGTAACTGTTTAATCATGCCATTATAGGCATACCCGCGAATAAGAATGACGGTTTTACCTTTTAAGGCTGTGATCGATGTAAAAGGGGGGCTATTTTTTTTGTGATATGCATTTAAAACAATTTCAGCTACGGGATATTTGGAATAAAACACATGATCATCAACGGCAATATGATGAGCCGAAATTGTGATGTCTGTGCGTCCTAAAATGACATTCTTGGCCAATCGGGGCGGCGCAAAACTTTCAAAAACAGGTCGATAGCCAAAAGTAGTCAGGTTTTTCTTTAGCAGATCAACCCAAGGCCCTTTGGTTACACCCTTTTTATTAACAGAAAAATACGGAGCGAATTTGTAAGTTCCCACGCGTAATTCCTCAGCAGAGGCTTTATTCAATAAAGCACCAGCGCCTAGAATGAGCATCACCAAAATAACTTTGTAGGTTTTTAGCTTCCGCATAAAATAACCTTGTTCCAATAATCCCCCAAAATGGGTACCCTTACCCCATAGAGTATCATATATTTATCATATAGATGTTTGTTATTCTAACAATTTATCTAAACAACTTCTATTATACCTATGGTTAGTTCGTTCTTATACGATTGCCTCTCTTTTTCACTAAAATTGTGCGATGCACCCTTAACATTTAGGCCATCTTCTGCTATAGAGCGCGCGAGATTTTAAATTCTTCCACCTTTGGCAATTTTTTTCTTAGGAGCCCGGGCTCATTATGGCTACTCCCATCCGTCGCGCACTCATTTCCGTTTCCGATAAATCTGGTCTTGTAGAATTTGGTAAAGCCCTTGCAGGTCAAGGCGTCGAAATTCTTTCAACAGGTGGTTCTGCAAAAGCCTTGGCTGATGCAGGGGTCCCGGTGACTGAAGTTTCTAGCCACACAGGTTTTCCTGAAATTATGGACGGGCGCGTGAAAACGCTGCACCCTAAAATTCACGGTGGTCTATTGGCTTTGCGCGACAATGATGAACATGTCGCCGCCATGGAAAAACACGATATTGCCCCAATTGATTTGTTGGCAGTGAACTTATATCCATTCGAATCGACTGTTGCAGCGGGTGCTGATTTTGATACATGTATCGAAAATGTAGATATCGGTGGTCCAGCCATGATCCGCGCAGCTGCGAAAAACTGGCAAGGTGTGGCAACGATTGTTGATCCTGAAGATTACGCCACAGTTTTGGCTGAACTTGCAGAACAAGGTGGTACAACACCTGAATTTCGTAAAAAAATGGCTGCCAAAGCCTATGCCCGCACAGGGGCTTATGATGCGGCAATTTCAGCATGGTATGCAGATCAACTGGGTGAAGAGTTTCCAACACGTAAAGTCTTTGCTGGCGAATTAAAACAAACAATGCGCTATGGCGAGAACTCACATCAATCAGCGGCATTTTATGTCACAGGTGAAAAACGCCCGGGTGTAGCAACGGCTTCTCAACTTCAAGGTAAAGAGCTGTCTTACAACAATGTGAACGACACAGATGCAGCCTTTGAATTGGTATCTGAATTCACAGAAGATACGGCTTGCGTAATTGTTAAACACGCAAACCCTTGTGGTGTGGCCATCGGTGATAACCAACGCGATGCATATCTTCGTGCGTTCTCATGCGATAGCGAAAGTGCTTTTGGCGGCATCGTTGCATTTAACAAAATGTTGACAGCTGAAGCGGCGGCAGAATTGAAAGATATCTTCCTTGAAGTGGTGATTGCACCTGATTTTGAGGAAGAAGCCTTGAAACTACTTTCTGGTAAGAAGAACTTACGCATCTTAAAAACGGGTGGTGTTGCCAATCCATCTGATAACGCTCAAATGGTGAAAACTGTTTCTGGTGGCTTACTTGTTCAATCTAAAGACAATGAAATCTTTAGCGATGATTTCAAGGTTGTCACGGATCGCAAGCCTACGGATGAAGAGATGAAAGACTTGCGCTTTGCCTTCACGGTTTGTAAACACGTGAAATCAAACGCCATCATCTATTGTAAAAACAACATGACTGTTGGTGTAGGCGCAGGCCAAATGAGCCGCGTAAATTCATGCCGTATCGCAGCGTTCCGTGCTGAACAAGCTGCAAAAACAGCGGGGGATGACACGTCATGGGCTAAAGGCTCGGTTGTGGCATCTGATGCTTTTTTCCCTTTTGCTGATGGCTTAATCGAAGCTGCTGAAGCGGGCGCAACATGTGTCATCCAACCAGGTGGTTCAATTCGTGATGAAGAAGTCATTGCAGCGGCGAATGAACGTGGCCTTGCCATGGTCTTTACCGGCATGCGCCATTTCAGACACTAAATTTTTCTGACTAAATTTAAAAGTCCGCTCCATATCAATGGGGCGGATTTTTTTGTCTTTATTCCTTGGACGAACATGATATCCTTTCCTCAACCGATTTAAACATAAAGGATATTAATTATGATCGTTACGACCACTGATTCCATCGATGGTAAAACTGTTTCTGAATATTGTGGCATTGTTTCAGGTGAAGCCATTATGGGCGCGAACTTGTTTAAAGATTTCTTCGCAGGCATTCGTGATGTTGTGGGTGGTCGTTCAGGCGCGTACGAAAAAGAATTTCGCAAAGCCAAAGATTGCGCCATGGAAGACATGATCGAAGATGCCAAAGCCATGGGTGCGGACGCAGTTGTGGGTATCGATCTTGATTATGAAGTTATCGGTGGTGATAACAAAACCATGTTGATGGTTTCAGCAAACGGAACAGCTGTTAAATTTGCATAGAACGATGCTGAGGCCCCCGCTTTTTGCGGGGGGAACAGTTTTCTTTAAGAAATACGGCGGAAGGTGGCGGCGAAAAAGCCGTCTAATCCGCCTTTTTCTTTATAATGCGATGGTAAGCAGCGCAAGGTTCCATCTTCACTGATAAGCTCCTCGCAACCGGGAAGGTCAGCCTTAACCAATTCAAAATTTGGATGACCTTTTAAGAAGCTTTTCGCCATCAATTCACATTCTTCTGGCTGAAGTGAACAGACACAATAAACCATCAAGCCACCTTCTTTGAGCCAAGCAGACGCCCTATGAAGGGTCTTGCCTTGAATATCCGCCATGGCACGGATGTCTTCTTTTTTCTTGGTCCACAAACCATCTGGATGGCGACGCAAAGTCCCTGTTGCAGTACAGGGCGCATCTAACAAAATCGCATCGACTTGTTCTGTGGGTTCCCACGTCATTAAGTCACCGACAACGACTTCGGCTTTTAACTTGGTGCGTTCTAAATTCTCAGTCACACGCTTTAATCTGTTTTCGGACTTATCAACGGCAATGACATTTGCTTTGGCTGCTGCCAATTGCATGGTTTTGCCACCGGGTGCTGCACATAGATCAAGCACAGTTTTTCCCTTAACATCACCCAACATCTTTACAGGCAGGGCTGCAGCTGCATCTTGTACCCACCAAGTACCACTTTCAAAGCCGCTCATTTCTTCAATGCGACCACCGGCTTTTTTGCGAACGGAACCTGTAGGCAGTACTTCACCTTCAAAACGTTTTGCCCAAAGTTCACCTTCATCATCAAAGCGCAAAGTGAAATCAAGCGGGGCTTCAAAGCGGTGTGCTTCGGCAATAGCAAGTGCGGTTTCTGCGCCATAAGCGTTGGACCAGCTTTCAAATAACCAATCGGGGATGTTTTTGCGCGCGATATGGGCGGTGGGATATTCTTTTTTTTCACGATCAATACGTCGTAATACAGCATTGATGAGGTTTTTATATTGAACCATGTTGGCATAGCCCGTCAGCTTTAAAGCCTCGGACACAGCCGCATGAGCCGGAACATGTAAAAAATAAAGCTGGGCCACACCCATGCGCATGATATGCAAAACCGCACGCGCTTCACCTTTGGGGCGGCTGTCCATACAGGCATCAATGAGTGTGTCGATAAAACCTTTGTGGCGCAATGTCGTCGTACAAAGAGCACGTGCAAATGCTTTTGCCTTTGGCGATAATTTTTCTAAATGCGGATGGCTGTTAAAAGCTTCATCAAGAGGATGGCTTTTTCCAAGAACTTTTGCGAGGACATCAAAGGCAATACGACGGGGCATGGCAGTCTCTTTTCAATATATAAGGTTCGTTTCGTTACGCGCCTTATAACTGAGATTGTACAATTGCGCTAGCCCCAAGGACCCTTGGTGCGTGTTGATTTGCGCGCAGTTGTTGGAACAGAGCCTGAGCGTGAAGAGCGTGGTTTCATATCTGCTGCCATTTCTTTCAACAACTGAATTCGGTTTTCCATATTGGGGTGCGTGGAAAACAGGCTGTCCATTTTGCGGGTATGTAATGGATTAACGATAAACATATGGGCGCTGGCTGGATTGTTCTCTGCTGCCTCGTTATCAATCAGGCTTGCGCCTTTATCTAATTTATTCAAGGCGCTCGCTAGCCACAGGGGGTTTCCGCAAATCTCGGCCCCAATGCGGTCAGCCTCATATTCACGGGTGCGCGAAATTAACATTTGCACAACCATGGCAGCCATAGGGGCAAGGATCATTAATAAGATAGTGCCGACTATGCCTAAAGGGTTATTGCGGCTATTCCCGCCAAAAAACATAGCGAAATTTGCAACCATGGAAATCGCCCCTGCGAATGTCGCGGTAATGGTCATGATTAAGATGTCACGGTTTTTCACATGTGCGAGTTCATGGGCCATAACACCTGTAATTTCTTCGCGGCTTAAAGTATTTAAAAGCCCCGTGGTTGCAGCCACGGCAGCATTTTCAGGATTGCGGCCCGTGGCAAAAGCATTGGGCTGGGCGTTTTCCATGACATAAACTTTTGGCATGGGGAGGTCTGCACGATGTGCCAATTCTTGAACAATTTTATAATATTCAGGTGCAGATTTAGCGTCAACTTGGCGTGCACCATGCATGCGCAGGACCATCTTATCGGAATTCCAATAGGAAAAGACATTCATGCCAAGTGCAATCACAAAGGCAATCATCATGCCGGCTTCTCCGCCCATCATATAACCGATGGCGAGGAATAAACCTGTCATTCCTGCCAAAAGCAGGGCCGTGCGTGCATAACTCATGATCGTCAATTTCCATTGCTTTTTAATCCAGCACTCCTTATTTAGGTGTAACAGCCCCTAAATCGCAACCCCTTTGAGGCCGATCATGACAGTTCAGTCCGAAAATAAACCAAAATTCACCAGCACAGATGTTGTGCGCAATGAAGATGGTCGCCCGATTGCACCTCAGCCGGCACGAAAATATGATGCAATGGCGGATCAGGTGGATGAACCTAAAGAAGTAGGTGGACGAAAGGGGCCTGATCCGACTCGTTTTGGGGATTGGGAAAAAAGTGGGCGCTGTGTTGATTTTTAGCCGCACATAAATACACTTATAAGTGCGTAGATTATTCTATACACGTTATGGTATTTTATACTCTCGTTAAACTTATTGAGAGTGTTTATGAATCGCTTTTGCGCTTATAGATATAGTATTAGCCTGCTTGTTCTTGTTTGTCTATTTCCCTTGCCCTTACAGGCAAAAGAAACATTCAAAGGACCTGTGTCTGCGCGCGTTTTACGAGTCATTGATGGTGATACGTTAGATGTGCGGGTCCAAGTTTGGTTGGGCCAACATATTCAAACGCGTGTGCGCCTAATGGGGGTTGATACACCGGAACTACGTGGTAAATGTAATGAGGAAAAAGTGCTGGCTGAGAAAGCGAAAGCATTTCTTTCCAAGCAAATTTCAAACAGACCATTCCTTCTTAAAAACATTCATTATGGAAAATATGCAGGTCGTATTTTGGCAGACATTGAGCTTAAAAATGGCAAGGATTTGAGCGAATTGATCATCCATCATGGCCTTGCGCGTCCCTATAGAGGGGGTAAACGTCAAGGTTGGTGTCCATAAATGTATTTTCAAAGTCTGTTCAGTGGGTTATCCATAACATAAATACGTTTTTGAATTTTAGTCAGACACCGTAA
>Ga0209345_10001791_pt1 | contig 24867 bp, 25 predicted proteins | sample Cruoilmetagenom7_FD_187294 | JGI IMG/M metagenome (GOLD analysis project Ga0209345, IMG submission 187294) | Oil polluted marine microbial communities from Coal Oil Point, Santa Barbara, California, USA - Sample 7 (SPAdes) (version 2) | ecosystem: Environmental > Aquatic > Marine > Oil seeps ...
AAAAAGCACAAAAAGAGAGACTAATGCTGCAAATATTAAGCAAAATATAGAAAATATACTCAAAAATTCCCTTCAATATTGAAAGTTAATTTTTAAAATACTAGAATATCAAAATAAAGAAGAATCAATTGGCTTATTCAGAGGGTTCAATTCATATAAATCTAAATGAGGTTATAATAATGACAAAAGTTTTATATAGTGCTCTAGATGTGAATAATAATCAAAAATACGGCTATATTGATGCAATTAGCAATACAGATGCCCTCGAACAACTAAAACAAAAGAACTACAGCACTATATTTTTGTACAATGACATATTACTGTCAACTCAACGTGATGATCTAAAAAACTTTAGTGATAAAGAGTTAGAAGAAAATGCAAAACTTGAGATAACAATGCAATTTCGTCCTACATTTAAAACTTTTATTACTGCAACTATTCAAAAATATAGATGGAGTATTATTTTAGGTTTAATTATGGGAATCTCCGGAATCTTTGGGTTTTTCGGATTTGAAGAAAATGATTTGCTTGTAATTACCGTAGGTATAGTTGTATCTTTATTGGGACCTCTTATTGCATTATTAAATTATCCACTTATTTCTTCATATATGAAACTATTTCATTCTTTTGCTTATGGTAGTTGGGATGATACTCAATCTATACTTGCATACTTTAGTAGAAAGGATGAGAGTACACTACCTATAGAATTAAATTTTGAATTAAATTGTATGCATGCAAAACTATTAGCTATACATAGTAGAAAAGAAGAATCTTTAGCTATTATTCAAAAAAAATATGAATACATTAAGAATATTTCACCTGTTAGATATTCTATTTTACTTGCAGATATTGAATATATTAATGGTAATTATAAACAGTACCTAAATAGAATTCAAAAACTTTATTTAGAAAATTCTAACAATGCCATGGTAACATTAGAATTAGCGTTTGCTGAAGTACGCTTTGGCGAATCAGAAAAAGCTAATGAACTATTAAATAACTTAAATTATAAAGAATTAGTATATACAAATGGACTTCCTATTTTAAATTTAGTTAAAGGGATGATTACGAAAAAGAAAGATATAACACAGGCATTAATTCATTTCGAAGATGCTGTATCAAAATTGTTAGAACTACGTTCAAATTCCATAATGTTACCATTGTTAGCAATTGCTTCAGGTCAATATTCTATTGCTTTATACGATAATGGAGAAAAGGAAAATGCTAAAATAATATTACATGATATATGGGATATTCTTAAAATACATGGAGATAAATACTTACATGATGAGATTTACAAAAGAAACCTTATGTTTAAGGACATTTAACTTTACTTTATCATGTAAAATACTTGCCCTAAAGCAATACCACCGTCATTTATGGTAGTTTCTTCTTGGCTGTAGTGGGTTATCTTTTCTTTTTCAAGTTCAACTATTATGAGTTCAAGTAGTGTTTTGTTTTGAAAAACGCCGCCGCTTAGAATGACTTCCATGTTCTCTTTTTTTGATATATCGACAACTATTGTCACAAGTGTGTTTATAAACTTTGAAACTATCTTTTCATCAAAAAAATCAAACTCTATATCTATCACTCCATCAACTATTTTATACTCAAAACTTTGACTTATATTTCTGTTGTAGTGTTGCTCGCAGATGAGCCCTGCTTCACCTTCGTAGCTTTGAAACTGTAGCAAGTTTGCAAAACTAGCTACTCCGTCAAATACTCTACCAACTGAAGAGATCAGCGGTGCATTTAGATTTTTGGTGTGGCTTTGGTGTAGAATCTTTATCTCAGATTCTGTGAACGATTTTACAAGTTCTAAGTCAAATGAGAGAACCTCATCTAAAGTATATTTATCAAAAAGTATACTCAGAGCAACTCGTCTTGGCTCTTTGATAGCTTTCTCTCCGCCTAGAAGTTTTATCTGTTTGAAGCTATATTTTCTCTCATCACCTACAAAGACTTCTCCTCCCCAGAGGTTACCATTACTTCCATACCCTGTTCCATCAAAGCTAAACCCGAGATAATCACCACTTAGTCCAAACTCTGCCTTACAAGCATAGATATGCGCCAGATGGTGTTGCACTGCAACAAGCTCTTTGTTCTGTTGTTTTGCCCACTTTGTTGTCTCATAGTTTGGATGTTTGTCGTGAACTATAATATCAGGTTCAAAGTCATAAAACCTTTTAAACGTCTCCAGAGTCCTTGTAAAAAAGTCAAAGGCTTCTAGTGAGTCTAAATCCCCAATATGAGGAGAGAGAATTATCTTATCATCTATCACAAAAGCTATGGAGTTTTTTTGATTTGCACCAACTGCCAATATTTTTTTCTCTGACTTAAACGGTAGTTTTATAATCTTTGGCGCGTAACCACGAGAAAGTCTTAGCGTCTGCGTTTTACCGTTAATAACTTGCACTAAGGAGTCATCTACTGCGTTGAGAATATCTCTGTCAAAATCAAGCACAAAATCGATAAACGGTAGTTTTTGCAGTAGTGTTTCTTTCTCTGTGATAATAGGCTCATTTCCTAAGTTTGCACTCGTTGCTACGATTGGGTTATCTAGATGCCTAAACAAGATATGATGCAGAGCAGTATAAGGCAAAAAACAGCCTATCTTTTTAATGTTTGGTGCTACAAATGCAGAGAGTTTTGTATCTATTAATTGTCTTTTATCTAAAATAACAATCGGTGCCTCTTTTGAAGTGAGTAGTTCTAACTCTTTTGCGTTTATGTGAGCAAATGTCTCTATCTGCATAACATCTTGAGACATAATTGCAAAGGGTTTTGATGGTCTATTTTTATGCAAACGCAGCGTTTGAATCACGGCATCATTTGTCGCATCACAAACAATATGAAAACCACCTATCCCTTTTATAGCAACGATTTTCCCACTCTTGATGAGCTTAGCTGTTTTTTCAATACTATCAGAGAGTGTAGGACCACAACTGTTGCACGATACAGGCTGTGCATGATATCTGCGCTTGAGTGGATCTTTATATTCATCTTCACAAGATTGACACATCATAAATTTTTTCATAGAAGTGTTCTCTCTGTCGTAAGGAACTGTCTTGATGATGGAGTATCTTGGTCCACAGTTGGTGCAGTTGGTTGCAAAGTAATCTTTGTACTTTGTGGTGTGTTGAATGTCATTTAAACAATCTTTACAGATAGCAATATCAGGGGAGACAAGAGCAACCTTGGAACTGTTAAAATAGAGCATACTCTTTTTAATTTCAAACTCTATCGAGCCAATTGCTTCTAGTTGTGTTTTTTCTAGATTATCTATGCGTGCAAGAGGTGGTATTTTACTCGTGAGCTGTTTTTGAAAAAGTCTCAGTGAGGCTGCATCACCTTCAACTTCTATTGCAACACCTCTTTCGTTATTTTTCACAAAACCTTTTAGATTCAGTGCAGTCGCTATTTTATACACAAAAGGTCTAAATCCAACACCTTGAACAAACCCTTGTATAAAATAACTCTCTCTAATCATCTATTGCAAAGCCCTTACTGTAGTATGGATTGTTTAAGGAAAACTTACTTAGTATTCTACTGTATAAAACACTATTTTCAAACATATCGCCCATCATAACAAAGTTCTCTAATTTAAACTTTGTTTTTAACTGGTTGAGTGTTGTTATAGTCATATCACCTAGTGCTTCAAAAATTGAGTACGCTAAATAGTGTTCATCCGTATCTGCAAGTTTGAAGCTCATGATAGACCCGATGAACGATACATAATCAAACCCACCATCTTTAAAGTTGGCATCTATTTTAAGCCCACCATTGCCATGGAACTCTAAAGATTTGTCACTGACAGCTTCAAAGCTCTTCTCTTTAAGCTCTAAAATGACTGCAATGATTTCAAAAACACCATAGGCTTCATTTTCACGTAAACCCTGCATAATCTGCGGATATTTACTCTCAAAATTAAGAAGCAGTTTTGATTTGTTTTCATCCTCAGCCATCAGTTGAAAAATCTCTTTGGAACAAGAGTTTTGAAAATTAATCACTCTTTTAACACCCTCTTCATTTGAGACTACAAATGAAATCCCGTTTCTCTCACTCAGATTTGCTCCAATAGAGGCTTCATAAACAGCCTCTTTTGAGATGTTTAAAAATCTATTGGTGACAGGATCGCTATTTAGGTTTTCAAGTGGCTTACTTACCCCTCTAACATCTCTGATAACTGTTGTGTTTTGTTGAACAACCACTGCAGATAAATCATCACTATGTTCAAAAAAGAGGTACTCCACTTCGCTCTCACGAGCATTGAGTGCCACTAAGTTACTTTTGACGCTATGAGGCGATTTAATGTTGATAAACTTCTTGCCTGTTAGCTCTTTGAGTGTCTCATCTTTAATGGTTACTTTGAGCGTTGGCTTCTCAATAGAGAAGAGTGCTTTCATCTCCTCCTCTGTCATGATAAAAAGCTTGCCAATACTATTTGGATCAACAACTAAGAGATCACTTCCCTCACTGTAATGTGGAGAGTAGTACTTCTCATCATAGAAATCTTGGTCTGCTTCGTTTGAGTAGTGCTTACACTTAATCGCGTCATTAAGATAATCACTGCTTGAGGGGTCTATTAAACGCTCCAAACACTTTGGACAAACTGCGATATTGTAAGTCGGAGATGTTACTTCAGCATCTCGACTATGTGTCTCTACATTGATAGTCTGTATATCCCCCATAAACAGAGAGTGTGCCAAATATTTACTTGTAAGTATTCCAAACTCATTGAGTGCTTTTTCGTCATCCTCTTCAAGACGTATGACAATACTCCCTTCTGATTGAGATACACTACCTACAATACCACTCTCTTTTATCATGGATTGTAAAAACCCTGCAAAATACTTGCTGTTAGAGTTGTACTGTATTACTTGTTTGATAGCCATTTTTGAACTCACTTTGTGGATTTGCATATTTGCTAATTATATCTTCTAGTTCTACTCTTTGAGTATTTTTAGTGTATTTTATACCCGATCTATCCATCTCATCAACTGCTGCATTTATAAGCTTGTCAAAATTACTTTTCATCTCATCAGTCAGTCCAATATTAACACTCTCAATATCTTTTGGAACAATCCCTATGATGTTCACATCTGCCATACGCTCTAAGAGTGAACATATCTCTAACATCTCGATTATCTCAACTTCGTGAGCAGTCTGTTTATAACTTCCTAAACCTAGAAGCTCCTCAGATGGGAGGTTGTATATAGAGCCTACCTCATCATCCATAGTAATTGTGTCTAGTATAATTACTTTGTCATAATCTTGATAGTATGTCATTAGCTGAAAGCCTAATACTCCGCCATCAACTAATGTCACGTCATCTTCAAAGGTGAAATTCTCTTCTATATACTTTGCCGCATATACACCTACACCCTCATCTTGATAAATAACAGTACCTGCACCAACTATTGCTGTTTTCATACTAATCCTTAAATAAAACAAGCCAAAAAGAGTTATCCTCTTTTGGCTTGTAAAGTCAGATAATTAAAAAGTTATTTTTCCTTAACGAACTTGCTTCCACCAACAACGATATTTATATCACCCTCTTGCCAGAACATCGAGCGCCAAATCTGATAATAGACATGGAACATTACCCATCCAATTAGAAAATACATTGTTTTATGATGTACTATTCTTACATCCATATATGTTCCACCACATACATAAACTGTCCAGTCTGTTGCTAAATGTAGCATTGCAGGCCACCAAGCACCAATAGAACTTATTCCTGAAGCAAGTGCATGAACATAAAGTTGAAGACCTGTTAAAAGCATCCAAACTAACATCATATGAAATACAAAAAAGAAAACAGAATTAAAACTGTCACTATGAGATGAATCAAACTTTTTAACACGATTTAGTGTAATAAGATTTACTATAACATCAAAAAACTCTTTTATGTTTGTCAAAGTAGGTATAAGCTTTTTATACGCCTTCTCAAATCTTGAGAAAAAGTAAAGGTACGCAACTACAATACTACTAACATCAAATATAATTGCCACAATAAAGTGTGCTAATCTATTCCATGCCATAACATACTTGTCAACTGCAGGATCTGCAATAAAACTTTGATAATACGGATGACCGATATAAAGACCTGTTGCAATAGCTACAACCATAGAGATAGCAACCACCCAGTGGTTGAGTCTCATAAATTCTGTCATCCTTTCAATTTTTTTATAACTCATGACAGGCTCCTTTAAACAGCACAACTCGTGTTAACTTTAAAACTACTCAGCTCTCTACCTTTCGTATCTACAATATGCACAGCACATGCAATACATGGGTCAAAACTATGTACAGTTCTCAGTATCTCTAGTGGTTGTTCAGGATCAGCCACTTTAGTGCCTACAAGTGCTGCTTCATAAGCACCCATTCTGTTTTTATAGTCTCTTGGAGCCGCATTCCATGTTGATGGAACTACCGCTTGATAGTTTTCGATTTTACCATCTTTAATAACCACCCAGTGTCCTAAACCACCACGAGGAGCTTCAGCCATACCGAAACCTCTAGCATATTTAGAAACTGCATCAAAATCAAACTCTGTCCAAGTACTCACATCACCCGATGCTACATTTGCAGCTAACTCATCAACCCAGCCCATCATAACATCAGCCATAAGTTCAGTCTCTATAGCACGAGCAGCTGTACGACCTACAGTTGAGAAGATAACAGATGCTGGAGCAGCAGTTTCTAAACCAAGAGTTTTCCCCAGTTTTGCTAAAAACCCTGTTGCATATTTAGTGATGTTCTCATCACCTGCTGCAAGACCTACAACAACACGAGCGAGTGGACCAACTTCCATTCTTGTATCATCATAAAGAGGTGATTTAATCCAAGAGTACTTCTCATCAGTTTTAAGATAGGAGAGTCCATCCTCTTTCTTCTCTAAACCCGTATATTTAGGATTTGTTACACCATCAAATGGGTGAAGACCTTTATCGTTTGCACCTTCATACCATGCGTGAGAAACATCTTCTGTAATTTTTGTTTGATCGAGTGGATGTAACTTACTCAAATCACCATTCAATACTACACCACTTGGGAAGAGTTGCGATGAGTTATAAAAACCTGTATCGTCAAGTTTAAAGTCACCATAACTCATATAGTTTTTCAGCCCTGCGCCTGTTCCATCGAGTGCTTCATCTGCGTAAACAGTTCCTGCCATAAGGACATCTACAAGATATGCATTTTTAATAAAGTTTCTTGCTTTGTTTAAGAGAGACTTATACTCAGCAATTCGCATTGGATTTTGAATATCTTGAACACAAGTAACACCACCAACGACTAATGATTGTGGGTGTGGCATTTTACCGCCAAAGATTGCCATCATCTTTGACATATCTCTTTGCATATCAAGTGCTTGAAGGTAGTGTGCAACTGCGATTAAGTTTTGCTCAGGTGTAAGTTTATAGTGTTTGTTTCCCCAGTATGCATTTGAAAAAATTCCCAAACGCCCTTGCTCTACAAACTTACCAACTCTTTGCTGGATTGCACGTAAGTCACCCTCACCTGCTCCATAAGGAGTATCCGTCCACTTCAGTGCTTCTGCTGCTGCGAGTTTCGGATCAGCCTTGATAGCAGATGTAATATCTACCCAGTCAAGTGCATGGAGATGATAAAAGTGAACAACATGATCATGAATATAAAGAGCACCCTGAATCAAGTTTCTAACAATTCTTGCATTTTTAGGGATAGTCAGTTTAAATGCATTTTCAACCGCTTCAATACTTCTTTGATAGTGTGTACCTGTACACACACCACAAATTCTCATAGCAAGAAGTCCAGCATCTCTTGGATCTCTGCCTTTTAATATTGTCTCGATTCCTCTAAACATCGTTGAACTAGAATAGGCGTCTGTAATTACATTGTTATCATCCATTACCGCTTCAATTCTTAAGTGTCCTTCGATTCTTGTAATTGGATCTACTATTATATGCTTACTCATTTATTCATCTCCCTCTTTACTATCTTCTTTTTTTCCACCAACTGCACTAGCAACTGCATGAATACCAATACCTATACCAGCTGCCGTAAGCAGACCAAGACCAAATTCATCAACAGTTTTCTCTACCCCACCAGTCGGAGCTTTAAAGTGTGTATCTGACATTGGTCTCTCTTGAGCATATTTATCCCAAAATTGTGGTTCACTACATCCTATACAACCATGTCCCGCACCAATAGGCCAGTTAGTTCCGCTGTTATAACGAACGATAGAACAGTTGTTAAATGTCATAGGACCTTTACAACCCATTTTATAGAGACAGAAGTTGTTTTGAGCACCTTTGTCACCCCACTCTTCTACAAATTCACCCGCATCAAAATGCGCACGTCTTTCACAGTTATCGTGGATTCTATATCCAAACGCAAACTTAGGACGGTTAAGATGATCGAGTTCAGGAATCTGACCAGAGAGTACAAAGTGTAGAATTGTCCCTGTAATATTTGCAGGGTTTGCAGGACAAGCAGGAATATTTATAATCGCTTTACCACGTACAACATCTTGAACACCAACAGCACCTGTAGGATTAGGAGATGCGGCAGGAATCCCACCAAATGTAGCACAAGTACCAACAGCAACAACAGCAGCACTATCTTTAGCAACACGGATTAAATGGTCTTCAAAAGTCTCACCCTTAGCACCGATAGTACACCACTCACGACCAGCACCAACAGGGATGGCACCCTCTACAACACAAAGATATTTCCCTTTAAATGTATGCATAGCTTCTTCTAAATGCTCTTCAGCTTGATGACCGGCTGCCGCCATAAGTGTTTCATTAAACTCTAGTGAAATCGTCTCAAGAATAAGTTCATCAATTGTTGGAGCATCACTTCTTAAAATTGCTTCAGAGTTCCCTGCACAATCTTGAAGCTCAATCCAAATAACAGGAACTCTGTTCATAAGGGTAGCCGCTTTAGCAATAAGAGGAGTAAAGCTTGATGGGAGCATAAGCGCTGCACACGCTGCACTCGCCCACTTCATAAAATCTCTTCTATTTAGACCTTCTGCCTCTAAAACACTCTCTATGTTTACTTTAGATGCAGCAGGCGACTTCTCTAACTCTTCTAGACGCTGTGTCATTGTTTTCATCAAAGAATCATAATACTCAGATCCTCGGTTAGTATTAACCTTTGATCCTTTAGCACTAAACATCTTCGCTAAAACCTCTCTTTGTTCAATCATAATCTACCCCTTGTTAAAAATTTGAACTTATGAATGGTCATTCATTCAGTTAATTGTAATGGATTTAAACTTTAGAATAACTTATAGTTGAAAATTTAAATCTTGTGTAGTTTGAGAATAGTGTATGTAGAAAATGTATATTTATACAATATAACTATTTTTAATAGTTTAATCTATAAACGATACTTGTTTGTAGAATATTTTCTAGAGAAGAAGTGATATCACTCCATCTCCTCTAACACTTCCTTATTTGAGACTATATAGTAGTAAGTACTAGAAAGAGCGCTGACCACAAATACACTGATGACTACATTTATAAGTGCTTCTAAAGCTTGTAATTGAGGCGATATCATCCATGTAAGTAATTTCAGAGCTAAACCATATATAATACCAAATACAAGTGAGAAGAGTACAGGAAATACTATGAGTGTGATTAATATAAGAAATGTGTATCCTCTTGTTTCATCCCAAGACTCTCTTAAAGTCATGGGTTTATCAATAGATATAGCTGGAAAAACCATCGATAAACGACTAAAGATTGGTAAAAAAGCTAATATAAGCAATGCAATTAATACCATTTTATTTATTACAGTGCCTAATATAGCTACTAATATACCTGAAATAAGAGCAATTAAAAGAACCAATCCGATATAGATTCCAATAAAACGAATCTCTCTTGATGATGGTATAAGTCCCCATCTAGGTACTGACTCATGACCTAATAATATTACACGGTGAACACTCACTGCAATTAATACATTTATAAATGCACTCACAAAATTTAAAACAAAGCCTGCAATTTTATCTTCAACTGGATTGTTTAATAGATAGTATGAAATTGCTATTAAAAGAAGACTGGGTATAAGAAGAACTTTTAATAAATAATGGTAATTATCAAAAATATCTTTTATCGACTTTCTTATTATCTGCTTGTACATATATAGCCTTCTGTTAGAATACTACATGTTAAAATTAATTATATAAAAACTAGTTTAATGTGTCGTACAAACAGAACAAACATCAAAACTTTTAAAAACAAGCTCAGCAATTTTTACATCTTGGAGTCCTATCATCGCTTTTTGCGAGACACCTTGTTTCTCTTTGGTACCACCACTTAGGTTCCACTGGGTCGGCGTAATGATTTCGTAGTTTTTGATTATGCCATCTTCAAGTTCTACTTTATGTATTAAAGAGCCACGTGCAGCTTCAACACTCGCTTCCCCACTAGCAGTTAATTTTGTAATATCTACAGGGGGTTCGATATAGGATGGTTCACTTAAGTCTAACTCGTCAAGTAGTTTTTTAGAGTGTGCCAACAACTGAGCACTTTCACAAACTCGCGCAAGAATTCTGCTAAAGATGCTATCTCCATATTTTCTATGAGCATCTTTAATGAGTGGGGTTTTATTGAGCATGGCACGAGCAAGAGGACCCACCTCATAATACTTCTCTTTAAAGCTTACATTTTTTGCAAGTGAGTTCTCTTTTTGCTCCTCTTTTACACTGTTGAGCGATATATGGTTTACCACTCTTGTTGCTACTGATTTTCCTTTAGTAAAATAACTGTTTGAGCCAAAAACTATAAACCTGTCATAACTTTTACCGTGTCCTAACCACTCTCTATCTTTTATCTCATTTAAAATATCTGGTAAATCTCCACTGTGTTTTAAAACCATATCTATATCTTCACATCCTAAAAGTTTTGAATTTTCAACATCTACGAGGTTCTCCCGAAAAAACTTCATTGTCTCATCTATATAGTGATGCAGTTTAATAAGATCCATCTCGGTTAAGTCACTCACAACTCCACCAATTATTGCGTAAGATGTATGTGGATACTGCCCGCCGATAGTAGCTATTGCTTTTGACATAAGTTGCGATGAATAGGTCGCTTTTAGGAGCTCTTGTTTTTTCCCAAAGAGTGGAAACATAGTAAGATAGAACCATTTAAAATGGTTGTGAATAAGCTCAAAACTGAGAGTTAACTCTCTTAGAATCTCAGCTTTTTTAGAGATTTTTATATCTTTACAACAGCTCTCCAAAGCTTGAACAGTAGCTATTAAGTGAGCCTGCCCACAGATACCACACACCCTCGGGTTAATAATAAGAGCATCCTGCGCAGGCCTACCCTCTAAAATCTTCTCTATCCCTCTGGTTGACATAAACTCAATATCTACAAAATCTATCTTCTCATCTTTAAATCTGAAATCGAGTTTCGCTTCGCCCTCTATTTTTTCTATTAGTTTAATCATCGAGTAACTTCTTTTCTAATCTATCTATTTTAAATGCTTTTGTGATTCCTGCAAGTGTGAGGTAGGTTCTTTTCCCTACGCCTAAAGGGAGTTCTTCTGGAATACCCATATTTTTCTTTGTAGATAAGAGATTTTTTCTTGGAAAACTAGGTTCTGTACAGCCCATACAGGGAAGTCCAGCTCTAGTTTTTGAGTTGACTTCATTCCAGAGTATTTTGTTACAGCTTCCATGTGTAAATGGCGCTTGACAACCATGGTCATAAAACATACAGCCATCTAACTGACCAAACTGGTGATTATCTACTTTATACTCAAAATATTCATTTCTCGTACATCCATTATGGACTGTATAAGCAAAATACTCTTTAGGTCTTAGGTAATTATCCAATTGAAGGTTTGTGCTCTTTTTAATTGCATAGAGAGTGTTTACCAAAACTTCTGGATGGACTGGGCAACCAGAGACCGCTATGGTTTTACTGAGGAGATGGTTAAATCTTTGAGTCGGCTCTGTTTTATCAAAATGCAGACCTGTTACATTCTCATAGTTGCTCCCTTTAAAGATGCCTCCAAAAGTAGCACAAGTACCGACTGTAACAATTTTGTTCACTATTTGAGAGTACCTTTGGATAATCTCAACTATAGAGACATCTGCTCTTTGAAACTCCTCTGAAATTGCACCCTCTATCAGTAAAATATCACATGGTATATCTCTTTTTACTATATCTTCTAGTGAATATTCTGAATCAATTATAGGATGATATATGAACTCAAAATCATTACAAAACTGCTCCATAAATGGGTAGTTTAAAAATGAGTGTGTGTTACCGTTACAAGAGATTGCACTCAGCCACAACACTCGAGTTTTCATCTTATTTACTCAAGGCTTTATAGATATTAAATGAGATATCATCAACATACTCATCTAAATCTTTAGGTAAAATCTCTTCACCTTTTAAGAAGACCATACCACCAAGATAGCCCATAAAAAGACCAAAAGCACTAAAGAAGTCTTGGTCTCTCAAATCTCCACACTTTACACCCTCTTCAAAGTAAATCATTATCTCTGTAACGAAATCGTTCACACATATCATACCTTCACAACCCTCTTGAAATACTTCACGAGTCGAGAGGTAGATTCTAAGAAAGTAATCTATCATCTCAGGTTTTAACATTGCAGTTTTAAAGTATGCCTGAATTATCTTTTTTGTTTTCTCTTCTGTAGATATATCTTGTTCATTAATATCTCTGATTTTTTTCCCAAGATATGCGGATATATATTTGATTATCTCTTTTGCCAAAATATCTTTTGATTTAAAGTAGTTGTACATATTACCCACACTCATCTTAAGTGATGCGGCAATATCAGGTATAGTAGTGCTATAAAAGCCTTTTGAGGCAAATAGCTCAAGAGCAGACTGCATAATCTGCTCGCGTTTTAGTTGTTTCTTCTCTGTCAAGGTTATTTCTCCTGAGGTTATAAAGAAATTATACTATAAGCTTTATTATATTAAAGCTACTGCATCTATCTCCACAAGAGCATTTTTAGGTAAAGTTTTGACTGCAACTGTTGCACGAGCTGGTTTATGTGAGCCAAAAGCCTCTTCATATATCTCATTTATTGTTACAAAATCATCCATAGAGGCTATAAAAATTGTTGTTTTTACAACCTGCTCCATAGAGCTTCCAGCTTCTTCTAATACGACTTTTAAATTCTGTAACACTTGTTTGGTCTGAATGATAACATCATCCTCTAACATTACACCCGCAGGTGTTAACGCAATTTGACCAGAAGTGTATACCATTCCGTTAGCAACAACTGCTTGAGAGTATGGACCTATTGCCGATGGCGCTTTAGTAGTCTGTACAAATTTCATTTTTTTCCTTATATACTCTTTTTTTTGTTGTATCTTTCTTTTGTATTATCCATAAATGAGTCCATAAGTTCTACATTTCTATGACCAAGTGAATTATATAAAATCTCACCTTTTTCATCTAAAAAATAGTGTCTAGGGACGGGAGATGTCTCAAATTTTTCAGGTATCTTATGACGATTACGTGAAAGGTGTATAGTTACATACTCTTTAGCTAATCTTTTTTTTATCCCACAATCTTGCAGGGTTGTCTCTTCAAACTTTCTACACCATCTACAGCTATCAGATGTTATAAAAACATACACAAATTTATTCTCTTTTTGCGCTTGTGTTAATGCTTTATCATAATCACTCGACCAATCTAGATTTGCACTCAATAGGAGTGTGCTTAAAAACATCATTGAAATTAAATATCTCATATTTTCCCTACTGCCATTGCTCTATTAAAGTTTTGAAAACTCTATGTAAATCTTCTACCTCTTTGGGAGTAGTTCTCTCGTTTATAGAGTGAATCGTATCATTTTTGACACCAAACTCTATGACGGCAACACCAAACTGTGCAACAAATCTTGCATCTGATGTTCCACCTGCTGTTGAGTGTTTTGGTTTTAAACCAGTAACATCTTCTATAGCCTTGTCGATACTTTTAACAATTTTTGTATCAGTATCTGTCTTAAATGGGTAGGAGCCCTGTGTAAGTTTGAGTTCATAATCAAGCCCATCAAGATGAGAAGCGACAAACTCTCTGACCTCTTTTTGTGTTGTTAATGTAGTATTTCTAACATTGAACATCATCTTGAGCTCATTTGGTGTAACATTTGTTACTTGCATACCTGAGCGAATATCTGTTACAACAAATTTACTTGGGCTAAAAAACTCATCTCCATCATCTATATTGACACCAGCCATATTTCCAAGGACTTCAGAGAGTTGATGGATAGGATTAATTGCTTTCTCAGGGTAAGCAGCATGACCCTGCTTTCCTTTTAGAGTGAGATAGCCATTTATGGAGCCACGTCGCCCTACTTTAATAGCATCACCAAACTCATCTTCACACGTAGGTTCTGCAACAACTACAGCATCAGGAAGCATCTTTTTCTCTTTGAGATACTCAAGTACCTTAATAGTCCCATAAGTTGCTTCACCCTCTTCATCTGAGGTAAGTAAAAGCGAGAGAGTCCCATTAAAAGAAGTTGTATCTTTGAGTGCTTGCGTAAAAGTAGCGACTCCACTTTTCATATCTTGCGTGCCACGACCATAGATAAACCCATCTTTTTCTACTGCTTCATAAGGGTTTGTAGCCCATCCATCACCTGCTGGAACAACATCTACATGCCCAGCGAAACAGAGATGCTCACCCTCACCAAATTTTTTATATATAAATAGATTTTTTACATCTTCGACATCAATGCGAATCGCTGTAAAATCTGGCAAATAGTTTTCAATGAACTCTAAGAGTCCGCCATCATCAGGTGTTTCACTTTTTGATTTTATAAAAAATTTAAAAAGTTCTATGACATCCACGTTTTAACTTCCTGGATTATCATAAAAGATATATGAAGTTGCGTAATCACTTATCTCAAAATAGAGTTTTTTCTCTCCATTATCCACTTTTAGATTCTGATTTTCATCTAAATACCCATACCCGTAACGGTATGTTCTTGGTGCGCTCCCTTGCGTCGCTTCAGCAGTTGAGAGTTTATCAATTTTAATAAATCTTTTTACAAGTTTCTCACCCATATAGATATCAAGAACTCCATTGGTACCTGTCCAGTTTTGGATACTACGCCCCATTTTATTTTGCGTCTCTTGAGTACATGCACTCAACAGTAACACGAATGCTAAACCCACTACTATTGTAACTCTTTTCATACTCTCTCTCCTAACCAAATTTTAATTTTTTAAGTGCTTCTTCTTCGTCATCTTGACGCATTAGTGACTCCCCTACTAAAAAGGCATCCACACCAGCTTTACTCAAGTCCTCAAGTTGTCCATGCTCATAGATTCCACTCTCAGCAACTATAATCTTACCATTTGGAATCAAAGGGATAAGTTCGTATGAGAGATTCATGTTCATCTCAAAAGTTTGTAAGTTTCTGTGATTAATTCCAATTATATCACTACCAGCATAGATAGCCTTAGTCAAATCAGATTTATCATGTACCTCAACTAAAGCTTCCATGCCTAAGTGTCTTGTATACGCAAGCAAATCTTTGAGTTCACCTTTACTAAGAGCTGCTGCTATTAAAAGGATAAAATCCGCACCATGCACTACAGCTTCTAAGATTTGATACTTTGAGACTATAAAATCTTTTCTTAAAAGTGGAATACCTACATATCTTCTAATCCCACCTAAGTAATCAAGTGAGCCTTGAAAAAAGTGTGGTTCTGTTAGAATAGAGATGGCACTTGCACCTCCTCTCTCATAAGCTTGTGCAATTGCTAATGGATCAAAGTTTTCACGGATTACACCTTTTGATGGAGAGGCTTTTTTAACTTCACTAATGATTCTATATGGATCTTCCTCTGTAGCTTTTAAGTATGGTATAACATCTCTTGGAGCTCTAGCATTAAACGCAAGTGAACGACCTAGCCAATCGAGGGAGAACTCTTTTTCTCTTTTTACTAAATCTTCTTTTGTTTTTTTTATAATATCATCTAAAATCATTTCTATCTTTTGCCTTTTTTATTTTTTATACACTTATCTATCATTTTGACATGTTTGAGAACTTCAGGGTCGTCCCCACCCTCTAACGTCACAACTCTTTTCATAATATTTTTGGCTTTTTTACACTTACCTTGCTTATAATAGCCCCAAGCAAGAGAATCGAGGTAAAAAGATGAGTTAGGCTTCACAAGTAAAACCTTTTGTATATATTCTATACCTTTTTTTACATCAATATTATGATCTATAAGAACATACCCTAGATAATTTAAGTAGAGAGGATTAGTATCTATTTGAGTCACTTTTTCAAGCTTCTCAATTACATTTCTAAGCATAACTTTATCGCTCTTATCTTTTGCACTTTCATATTCATAAATAGCACTTTGACCTAGGTAGTTAATATCACCACTATTTACATAGAGTTCATCGGCTAAAACAAAGGCCTTTTCATAATTCTTTGTATAAGAGTATAACTCAAAAAGTGCTTTGTTATCACTCTTTGATTCCTCTAAAAAATCCATCAGTTTAATATACTCTTTTTTATAACTATAAATCTGAATAATTTTTTTAGCTATCCCCTCACTTTTATACGAAGAGTAGAGTCTTAAGTAGACAGAGAGAAGTCCATCTACATTATTTTCATTAGAGTAAAATCCTATTAGTCTATGGCATATCACTTCTGAACAGCCGTAGACTCTAGTGTGGGTCTCTAGTTGTGCGATTGCATCTTTTTTTCTATTTAAATTGACATACATAACTATGGACATTTTATCAAGAATTTTTTCGTTATAGTTTTTAGTATATGCACTCTCTAAATACTTTAGAGCAGTGTCATACTCCTCTTTTTTTATGTAAACATTACTCACTAAAATATAATCATCTACTGCACTTGATCTCTTTACCAAATCAGTCGCTAAAATTTTTGCCTCTTCAACTCTTCCAAGCTCCATCAAAGCGACTACTTTTACTCGAATCAAGATGTAGTCATCCATAGAGCCTTGCGTTATCGTATCAACTCTCTGTATCGCTTGTTCATACTTTTTTGCAATGAGTTCATTTTCTAAAGAGCGGTAAAGGTACTCTTTTTTCTCTGATTTTTCATAGAGTGTGTTGAGTATCTGTGCAGCAGCATCGTGCTCACCCACCTGTTCAGCACGCAGTGCAAAAAGGATGTAGGTATCCTCTTTTTCAAAAGCTTTCTCGTTTGGTTTTATACTGCTAAGCTCAGGCTTAGGTTCAGCACAAGAAACCAACAGTAGTGACAATAGTACTAATAATAAGGTGTGTAAAAAACTTCTACTCATCTATAATCCCTGGACACTCTTCTTTTAATTCATCTACTCTTGATTTGTAATAATCCCAAAATGGAAATGTTTTACATTGATTTGGTCGTGCATCATAAATCCTACAACCATTACTCTCTCTATCGTAAAAAACGCACTCATGAGACTCTTTATACTGCAACTCTCTGATTGAGTACTTATACCCTTTTTTAAAAAGATATTTTACTGCAAAATCATTAACACTTAAGTTTAGTAAGTCAGCTATTGCAAATATTTCAGATTTATTTACATATATATAGCCACTCTCACCTGTGCAGCAGCGCCCCTCACATGTCTCACAAGCGGATGCATCAAAGGCATAAGGAAAAGACTCTTTTTTTATTATATTTGACATTTTATACTCTGTGTTGAAGCTTTTTTATAAATCTCTTTTGCTTTTTTAGAAGGTTCATTGCCTTCAAAACTTATAAATGGTGGCCATACTTTCATCATAGACTTTGAGCCATTTCGCGCATGAACCATGACAAGAGAAGCGGCTCTATCTATTTTAGAATGGATAAATTGTACATCGACTACTCTCATTTTAACCCTATATAATGCGCTACAAATATCTCCAAAAGCAGTAGGGTCATAACAAAATACAAAATGAGAATGTGGTTTTAAGAGGCGCGATACTTTTTTAAAAAAATCATCTAATGGCAAGTTTACATTGTATCTTGCATGAAAAAGCATCTCATCTTCACTCTTTTGTACACCTGCTGGATAAAATGGAGGATTTGATATGATATAGTCATACTTCACCTCTTCATCTAAATCAACAAAGTCACCATGATGTATCTTATACTCTATCTTATTCACTCTTGCATTTGTTCTTGCATACGCAACAAAGGCGTCCTGTTTTTCAACAGCTTCTAGTTCTACTTTTTTGTTGTCTCTAGCTACTAAAAGTCCTACAACACCACAACCAGCACCAACATCAAGAACTCTTCCTTTTGGATTAAATGAACTTATAAAATCATACAAAAAGACTGAATCACTATTATAGCAATAACCAGAATTTGGCTGATAAAGAAGCATTAATATCCCTTAATTTTACTCTGTAAAATGAAGGAAGCCCTTCATCTATTTATAACAACAAAGGAAGTGATTCCTTTGCTTAGGCTAACACTTAGTTCTCTTCGGCAGAGTGCCCTCGTACCGTTAGTACTCTTACTATGATATAATTTTGACATTATATCTTAAAAGGCTTTATTTATATGATTATTATTCCTGCACGTTTAGCATCAACAAGATTTCCTCAAAAAGTTATCGCCGATATTGGCGGTCTTCCTATGGTTGTAAGAACTGCAAAAGCGGTTGCCCATTTAGACAGAGTTGTTGTAGCAGCTGATGATGAAAAAATTATAAAAATTTGTAAAGAGCATGGCGTTGAAGCTATGCTTACATCAACAACACATAAGAGTGGAACAGATAGAATTCACGAGTGTGCAACAATTTTAGAGCTTAGTGATAATGAGATAATCATTAACGTACAAGCAGATGAGCCTTTTATAGAGCCTGAGGTTGTAGAATCACTTATGAAAAGACTTAAAGAGTTACAGATTTCAAATGAACAATTTATTATGGGAAGTTGCTATAACGCTATAAACGCAGAGTCAGCAGAGGACCCTAACCTTGTAAAAGTAGTTTTAGATAGTGATAACAACGCAATCTATTTTTCTCGTTCGCTGATTCCATACAACAGAAGTGGAAGAGCTAACTATTTTGGACATATTGGAATTTATGGATTCTCTAAAAAAAGTTTAAAAGAGTTTTGCAACTTAGCTGATGCACCGATAGAAGATATAGAAGGGTTAGAGCAACTACGCGCTATCCATCATCAAAAGAAAATTACAATGCTAAAAGTTGCAAGTACAGGTTTTGGAATCGATACAAAAGAGGATTTAGCTCGAGCTATAGAGATTTTTCTTTAATAATGTTGCGTATATTTTATACAATAAAGAGGAAAAAACCATTTTATAATATAGCATAATACTGCATGATAAATGATTTGATTAACAATAAACAGATAGAGATATACCTCCAACCAATTGTATCTATTAAAGATAAAAAAATATTCGCTTATGAAGCATTAACAAGGGCAACAGACAGACATGGGGAGGCTGTATCTCCTTTATACCTTTTTGAACAAGCTAAAAAAGAGAGGCTCTCTACTGAATTGGACAATTATGTAAGAGAGCTTGCACTCCTAAAATTTCAAAAGTACTATAATGAAGATAAAAGTGTTTTACTTTTTGTGAATTTTGAATCTTCCGTTATAGAGGGTGAACTTTCAAACGACTTTATATCCGCGGTGTATAAATATAATATTGCAACTAAAAACATTGTTATAGAGATTAAAGAAGATAGAATTAAAAATACTCATGCCTTGAAAAAATTTATAGATCTCTACAGAAAACATGATTTTTTTATAGCAATAGATGACTTTGGAACTGGATATTCTAGTTTTGATAGACTTGAGTTTATTAAACCTGAAATTGTAAAAATAGACCGTTCTCTTGTTTATAATGTTCACAATAACTTTATAAACTCAGAAATTTTAAGTGCAATATCAAATATGTGTCATCAAATAGGAGTTTTAGTCCTTGCAGAAGGCGTTGAAGATAGAGATGAAGTCTTATCCTGCATTAAAAAAGATATTGATATCTTTCAAGGTTTTTGGTTTGCTAAACCAGCAGAGGATATAGATAGTTCATTGATAAGCGATATAAAAAAATCTATAAAATCTGTAGGTTTAAAACACCAAAGCAATGTTAAAGAAGTTATGGGTAAAAAGAAACTATTACTTGAGAACTCGCAAGATTTAACACAACAAGTAATCTCGATTTTAAAAGTTAATGGCATAGAACATATGCAAAAAGTAGATGCTGTCATCGCTAAGACTCCTAAACTTCAAGCAATATATATTCTCGATGAAACCAATGGTATACAAATTGGAAAAACGGTCATTGATGCAGAGGACAAGACACTTTTTAAACCAACTCACTCAGGACATGACCATAGTTTACGAGAGTACTATTTTATAGCAAAAGACTCTGCTAGAGGGGATTACTTGAGTAAAAAATATATATCTAAAGCGAGTGGAAATATGTGCCGTACCTACTCTGCAAAAGTACAGATAGACTCAATACATTACATAGTCTGTTTCGATATTTTAGATCATTGAGAAAAAGAGGTGTTTGAAAGTTTTAAATAGAGAGAAACAATCGTTCTACTGTAGAACGATTGTTAAGATATATAGTTGTAAAAACTAGATATTGTCACGGATGTCTAAGTCAGATACTAATTTATTGTAAGCATCTTTGTTAGTTCTTTTGAAATATTTCATTAAACGACGACGTTGACCAACTAGTTTTAATAAACCTAGTCTTGATGCGTGATCTTTTTTGAATACTTTTAAGTGTTCTGTTAGCTCTGCAATTCTCTCGGTTAAAAGTGCAATTTGAACCTCACTTGAACCTGTGTCATTTTCTGTACGACCGTACTTTGCAACTATCTCTTGTTTTTTAGCCTGATCTAAAGCCATAATAAGCCTCCTGATTGGTATAATAATCTAACATTTACACTATAATATGTAAAGTTGAAGTGGGATTATAGCTAAATTAATCTTGATTTTTTATAACACCATCATTTATACAATAAAATAATATACGTTTTAACTTCTTTAGATATAATCTATTAATTTAAAAATAAATAGAAAGTAAAAACTATGTTAATAACACGTGCTAGTGAATACGCCATACTATCTCTTATCCTTTTAACAAAAGCTGATTCACCACAAGATACTGAAACACTGTCGATTAAACTGGCAATATCAAAGAGCTTTTTAGCAAAAGTACTCCAGACTATGGCTAAAAATGGAATACTAAAATCTTATAAAGGCGTGAATGGTGGCTTTGTTTTAGCCCAAGACCCTAAAGATATAAATATGCTCAAGGTTATGTCATCCGTTGAAGGGAAAGCCCCTGCTGTTTTTGACTGCGCATCTTCTGTAAATGACTGCCCATCAGAGAGAGCACACATCTGTTCTATATGGCCTTTTTTAAACAAACTGCAGGGCAAAATAGACTCTTTTTTAGCTGACTTAACTTTAGCAGACATATTAGAAGAAGATTAAAATGACTACTGAGACTATATAATTTGGCAAAAAAACTAACATTAAGACAGCAGGTTGGGACGACTTTAAACTTTCTTCTTGGACAGAGAGATTTAAGTGTTGTTGTTTTTGTAATGGCAATTCTAGCCATTATTATAGTTCCTCTTCCATCAGCTATGTTAGATGTACTTCTCACAATATCCATGGCTTTGGCTGTTTTAATTTTACTTATTTCACTCTATGTTCCAAAGCCAACTGACTTAACAACATTCCCTACTCTCATCCTTATTCTGACACTCTTTAGACTATCACTCAATGTTGCAACAACAAGAATGATTTTAAGCCATGGGCATGAAGGGCCTGGAGAGGTGAGTGAAATTATTACAAGTTTTGGTGATTTCGTTGTTGGCGGTAACTATGTTATCGGTATTATTGTCTTCTCAATTCTAGTTTTAATAAACTTTATGGTTATTACAAAAGGTTCGACAAGGGTTGCAGAGGTTGCAGCTCGTTTTGTACTTGACTCTATGCCAGGTAAACAGATGGCTGTTGATGCTGATTTGAATGCAGGACTTATTGATGATGCTGAAGCAAAATCTCGACGTGCTGAGATACTACAAGATGCAAACTTTTATGGAGCTATGGATGGTTCTAGTAAGTTTGTTAAAGGGGATGCAGTTGCTGGAATTGTTATCACTCTCATCAATATTATTGGTGGGTTCCTAATCGGTGTTTTTCAATATGATATGACAGTAAGTGATAGTGCTGCTACCTTTACCCTTTTAACTATTGGTGATGGGCTTGTTGGTCAGATACCTGCGCTTATTATCTCAACTGCTACAGGTATTATGATTACTCGCTCATCAAGTGATGGTGATAACTTTGCAGAGGGTACTATCAACCAGATGGTTGGTAATGCAAAAATCATGATGATTGTCGGATTTATCATGATTCTTTTTGCACTTGTTCCAGGCTTACCAACTGCTTCAATGGGATTTGTAGGTCTTCTTTTTGCACTTCTTGGTTGGTCTATCTATAAATATGACAGAGGTGAACTGAGTATCCTTGATGTTGGGAATATACTCAATAATAAATCTCCTGAGCAGATACAAAAAGAAAAAGAAGCGTCCAGACCTCAAAAAACGAATGAAGAGATTGCAAAAGAGGAAGAGAATGCCTTAGAAGATATCTTAAAAGTTGAGATGCTAGAGCTTACTTTGGGCTACCAACTTATCCGCCTCGCAGATGCCAATCAAGGTGGAGATTTACTAGAGCGTATCCGTTCTATGAGACGCAAAATTGCAAGTGACTTTGGCTTTTTAATGCCACAGGTTCGTATACGTGACAACCTTCACTTGCAACCACAACAGTATCAAATCTTACTCAAGGGTGTCTCTATTGGAGAGGGTGATATTGTCCCAGATAAGTTTCTCGCAATGGATAGTGGAATGGCTACAGGAGAGATAGAGGGTGATGCCACAAAAGAACCAGCATTTGGACTTGATGCTATCTGGATAACAGTTGAGCAAAAAGAAGATGCGATAATAAATGGCTATACAGTTGTTGACCCAGCAACCGTCATCTCTACACATATGAGTGAGCTCATCAAACGAAACGCTGAAGAACTCCTGACTCGTCAAGAGGTGCAAACACTTGTAGATAAGATAAAAACAGATTTTCCTGTTATTATTGATGATGTGCAAAAAGTTGCAAGTATTGGTCTTATTCAAAGAGTGCTCAAAGCTCTTTTACATGAGAGAATACCTCTTAAAGACATGCTTACAATTTTAGAAACTATTGCTGATATAGCGGAATTTACTAAAAATGTAGACCTCATTACAGAACAAGTCAGAGCAAAACTATCTCGTATTATCACACAGATGTATTCTGGTGAAGATAAAGTGATTAGACTTTTAACTTTTGATACTGCAAGTGAGCAGCTAATGCTAGAAAAATCACAAGAACAAGAGGGAACAAGGAACTTAATGCTTAACGTTGGTGAGATAAATGCACTCATACAAGCAACAAGTACAAAGGCATCTGAAATATTACAAAAAGGTGTTTCGCCAGTCATTATAATTGTAGATCCAGGCCTTAGACGAGGTGTAGCAGAAATTTTTGAACGCTTCTCTTTAGATGTTATTGTCCTCTCTCATGCAGAGATAGACTCAAGCGCTACGTTTGAAGTTATGGGCTCAATATCAATAAATAATACTTCTAATTAATAAAAGGAATAGAATGAATATTCACCACTTGTCACATATAGATTTAGACGGATATAGCTGTCAACTTATTATGAAATATACTCCCTATAACATTGCAAACTATAATGCAAACTATGGAGCAGAAGTTAAATCCAAACTTGATTTAATTTTAGAAAATATACGAAAAGTAAATGAACCAGCAACTATTTTAATAACAGACCTAAACTTGACGGCAGATGAATCAAGATGGTTAACGAGTGAAGTTACTAAGATGAATAAAGCATCAAATACAGAGATTACTATTACTCTACTTGACCATCATGGTAGTGGACAAGAGAGTGCTAAAAAATATGACTGGTATTATCTCGATGAGTCTAGATGTGCTACAAAAATTACTTACGATTATGTAAAAGAGCATTTTGCATTTGATGAACCATCTTGGATGGAAAAATATGTAAATGTGGTAAACGCAGTTGATTTATGGAAACAAGAAGAGGTAGAAAACTTTGAATATGGAAAAGTTTGTATGCGACTTGTGACAGAGACAAGAGAGCTCAACCGTGTTATGTTTGCAAATGAAGATAGTAACTATAAACTCTCTCTTTTACTCGAAGCTACAAAAATTTTAAATGAAGAGAATGCCCCTATTCTTTTAGATGAAAGAATTCATGCAATTAAAAAAGATTTTTTTAGAGAAGAAAAAGATAATACTCTTGATAATCTAGCTACAAAATATGTTGTAAAACTATTAGGTAACAAGTGCAATACACATACTATTTACTATAAAGGATATCGTGGATACTTAAGTTATGGAGTTGGAAACACCTCCATAGTAGGAAATGGTTTTTTACTTGCGTATCCTGAATACGATTTTATAGTAGATGTGAGCTACCGTGGAACAATGAGCCTGAGAGCTAACAACCAAGTAAGTGTTGCTCAAATATCTAAAGAGTGGGCAAATGGTGGTGGACATCCAAATGCAGCAGGTGGAAGAATAATGGGATTTAAAGAGCAGTTCCGTTATGACAAGGTAAAACAGCAGATAGAATCATTAATCAATGATAAAGAGTCTAGAGCTGGTGTTTTAGAGTATAAAAAAGAAGATTAAAGGAGAGTGTAAAAACAACTGTGTAAACCTTAACAATTAGATTTATTTGATATGATAATCAAGTAGATTATTTGTAAAGGATTTACATGAGTTTAATCAACCACGAAGAGTTAAAAAAACAAATTGCAT
>Ga0209345_10001792_pt1 | contig 24863 bp, 20 predicted proteins | sample Cruoilmetagenom7_FD_187294 | JGI IMG/M metagenome (GOLD analysis project Ga0209345, IMG submission 187294) | Oil polluted marine microbial communities from Coal Oil Point, Santa Barbara, California, USA - Sample 7 (SPAdes) (version 2) | ecosystem: Environmental > Aquatic > Marine > Oil seeps ...
TTCAAGTTCAAGGCGGAAAATTAATTTGACCGCAGGCATACAGATAGTATTTCGAGGATCAAATTGATTTTCTAACGCAGAAATTGGATAAATTGCGTTTTGTAACAGCCTGTCGAGTTAAACTAACTCGTGCAAAAAAAACACTCTTTTTAAAAATAAGGAGAACTTTGGATTATCATGGATGAAAAAAATAAAAACAGCAAACCTGGCTTATTAAAAGCAAATAAAAAATCCTGGGAAGAAAATGTGCTTATGCCTGCATGCAAAAGGTTTGGAATGGAACAAAGACCAACCAAATTTCATACTCCTCTGGATACAAAAGAGTATGATTTTGAAAAAGATGTTGGCTTCCCAGGAGAATATCCGTTTACAGCAGGCACATATCCTGTAAATCTTGTGCCAAATATCCAAAGATCAGCTCAGCCTGGCGGGTTAAGAAGAGCCGGCCTTTACTCAGGATATGGAACATGTGAAAACACAAGAGATTATTATAAACTTATGGAAAAGTTGAACTGGGGCGGTGGCCCTAATATGGCTTTTGATCTTCCAACACAGTGTGGTTATGACTCAGACTATAAAATGGTATCAGGGGAAGTGGGAAAAGTCGGGGTTGCAATTGATACATTCAGGGATTTTGAAATAGTTTTTGAAGCATTTACAGGAAAAAGAGATCTGGATAAAATTGCAACAAACATGACAATTAATGCTCCTTCAAATATCCTTATGGCAATGTATATTGCCCTGGCTGAAAAAAGAGGCATAAGCCTGTCATCTTTAAAAGGCACACCTCAAAATGAAATTTTAAAAGAGTTTGTGGCACGCGGCACATATATTTTTCCACCAAGACCTTCCATGAGAATGTTTAGAGACAGCCTTGCTTTTTTTACTAAAAATCTTCCAAACATAAATATTGTAAGTATTTGTGGTGCACATATACGTGAAGCTGGAGCTACACGGGTTCAGGAACTTGCATTTACTCTTTCAAATGGTATAGCTTATTTACAGGAAGGGATCAACGCAGGTTTTGACATAGATGAATTTGCTCCAAGGTTTACTTTTGTAGGTTTTGGCGGAAGCATGGAATTTTTTAAGGAAATAGCATTTCAGCGCGCAGCAAGACGTATCTGGGCAAAAATTGTAAAAAACAAATTTGGAGCAAAAAATAAAAAAAGCATGATGGCTCGCTGCCCTTCATCTGCAAACATCGGTGTGAGCAGCACAACAAAACAGCGTCCTTTAAACAATCTATCTAGAGCTGTAATTGGCGCTGTTGCCGGTGTTTTATCAGGGGGGCCACCACTGGCATTCCCCCCATATGACGAACCTTTAGGACTTGGCTGGAGCCTTGAAGCAAGGCAGCTGGCTGAAGATGCAACCAGAATTATAATGTATGAAACAGGAATGTGTGACGTTATTGATCCTCTGGCAGGCTCTTATTTTATAGAATCTTTAACAAACAAGATTGAAGATGAAGCATGGGAAGAACTGGCCAAGATTGAAAAAATGGACGGTGCTATTGCTGCAATAGAAACCGGCTACATGCAAAGTGAAATCGCAAAAAGCGCTGCCAGTCGTCAGGACAGAATTGAACAGAAAAAAGACCTTGTTGTAGGAGTAAACTGCTTCACAGAAGAATATGAATTAGATATATCAACAAGTCAGATCATTGATCATCCCTATTCTGAAGAAAAAAGATATCTTGCGGAAAAAAGGCAAAAAGAAAATCTGGCAACTGTCAAGCGAACAAGAAATAACAAAAAGGTTACACAACTTTTAAATGAACTTGAAAAAGCTGCTAAAAAACAGGAAGTTAATCTGATGCCGAATTTTATAGAACTGGCAAAAGAGTATGCAACCTTGCAGGAACAATGTGATGTACTAAGAGGTGTGTTTGGGGAATGGCAATATGATACTTTTGTATAATATATAAAAATAATATTTCTTGACCAGCAATAATACATAGTCGTAATATGCAAATTTATATTTCAGGTTGTAAACTGTTTTATAATTTGGTGATAGCTTTAATTCTTTTGTAGAGTATTTGAAAATAGTAATATTAAAAAAAATTTAAACATTTAAAAGCGTAACATTATTAAAGTTTAAATCATTAAAGGGAGAAATATTAATGGGACCACTTAAAGATGTTAAAATTCTTGAAGTCGGCGGCATAGGGCCAGGGCCTTTTTGCGCACATGTTCTAGCTGACATGGGCGCTGACATTATTCGTGTAGACCGTAAGGGACAAACCGCACTTCTTGTTGAAAGCAAATATGATATCTGGAGACGTGGCAGACGTTCTATTACACTTGATTTAAGAAAACCAGAAGGAGTTGAGCTTGCTTTAACGCTTATTGAAAAGGCTGATGCTCTAATTGAAGGCTTCAGGCCTGGTGTTATGGAAAAGTTGGGGTTAAGTCCTGAGATCTGCCTGAAAAGAAATCCTAAACTTGTGTTCGGGCGTATGACAGGCTGGGGTCAGGAAGGCCCTCTTTCTAAAGTTGCAGGTCATGACATAAACTATATCGCTCTTTCAGGAGCATTGCATGCAATAGGACAGGCCGGAGAAAATCCTTCAATACCATTAAATCTTGTAGGTGATCTGGGAGGCGGCGGAATGTTTCTTGCCTTTGGTATTATGTGCGCTCTTTATGAAGCTCAAAAGTCAGGAAAGGGTCAGGTTGTTGATGCTGCAATGGTTGATGGTGCATCAATTCTTATGGGCGCTTTTTACGGTATGTGGGCAGCTGGTGTATGCAATGACAAACGCGGAACAAATATGTTAGATGGAGGTGCTCATTTTTATAACACCTATGAAACTAAAGATGGCAAATGGGTTGCAATAGGTTCAATTGAACCGCAGTTTTATGCTCTGCTGTTAAAACATGCAGGCATTGAAGATGACCCTGACTTTAACAATCAGCTGGATATAGCAAAGTGGCCTGAACTTAAAAAGAAATTAGCTGAAATTTTTAAAAATAAAACCCGTGATCAGTGGTGTGAAATAATGGGTGATGTGGATATCTGTTTTGCACCTGTCTTATCATATGAAGAAGCAGTAAAGCATCCCCACAATGTTGCCAGAAAAACATTTATTGAAATAGATGGAATTGCTCAGCCGGCTCCAGCACCTCGTTTCAGCCGAACAAAAACCGATATTCCTCTTCATCCGCCAAAACCAGGTGAGCATAACAGGTCTGCACTATTAGACTGGGGCATAAGTGATACAGAAATTGAAAAGTTGAAAAAAGCAGATGTTATATAATATACGCTCTCTGTTTGATTTTTTATTGTACAAGCAAAAAAAAGGAGGTTTAAAATCCCATGGATTTTCAGTTTACAGAAAGGGAAGAAAACTTTAGACAGGAGATTCGCGAATTTGTAAAAAAAAACCTGCCAAAAGACTATTATGGAAATTTTCTTGAAGAAGAACATGATGATAAATCATGGGAATTTGCCATGTCCATCGCCAAAAAGCTGGCTGAAAAAAAGTGGCTTACAATAGCATGGCCAAAAGAATACGGTGGAATGGGTGCATCCCATATGGAACAGCTAATCTTTAAGGAAGAAGTCGGCTACTGGGGAATACCCGGAACAACAATGGGGATAAGCGGAACAGGTTGGGTAGGCCCTTCACTTATGATCTTTGGCACAAAAGAGCAAAAGGAAAAATATATCCCTCTTATAGCTGCCGGAGATCCTGACGGTGTGTGGTGCACAGGATATAGTGAACCTGACTCTGGAAGTGATCTGGCAAGTCTTCAGACAAGTGCAAAACGAGAAGGGGATGAATATATAATAAACGGGCAAAAAGTCTGGACAAGTGCGGCTCACAGAGCAAGATGGCTATGGCTTGCCTGCAAAACCGATCCAACTGCCAAGAAAAAACATCACGGTATAAGTCTTGTGGTTGTTGATATGAAAAGTAAGGGGCTCACTGTACGACCTCTTGAAAATCTTGTTGGTGCTCATATATTCAATGAACTTTTCTTTAACGATGTTAGAATACCTGCAGAAAATCTGGTTGGAGTTGAAAACAAGGGCTGGTCACAGTTGATGCAGGCTCTTTCTTTTGAACGAGGAGGCGCTGTTACATCGTGCGGAGTATGTAAAAGGATACTTGATGAGCTGATTATCTATACAAAAGAAACAGGTCTTATCAAAAAATCTCCGATTCGTCAAAAACTGGCTGACATTGCTGTTGATATTGAAGCTGCAAGAATTCTGGCATATGAAGCTGACTGGAAAATCAGTAAGGGAATGACTGTTATTTATGAACCGTCAAGAGACAAGGCGAACTGTGATGTGTTGTTTGAAAAGGTATCCCGAATTGGTACTGAAATAATAGGGGCTTATTCTCAAATAGATACATTAAATAGCAATAACAGGTGGAGAAAGCTAAAAGGAATGGTACAATCTCTGTATTTTATCTGTATGGGAATGGCAATTGCTGCCGGTACCACAGATACACAAAGAAATATAGTTGGTCAATTTGGATTGCACTTGCCAAAAGCATATTAAGGGGGTGAGTAAATGGATTTTTCATTTGCACAAGATCAGGAATTAATTAGAAAATCGGCAAAAGAATTTTTTGAAAAAGAATGTCCAAAGGACAAAGTCAGGGAATTGAAGGAAGAACCCAAGGGTTATGATCCTAACATGTGGAAAAAAATGGCTAAACTGGAATTTATGGGTCTTGTTATTCCTGAGGAATATGGAGGTACAGAAGGAGAATTTGTCGATTTAATGATATTTATGGAAGAAATCGGCAGAAATATTGTTCCGTGTCCATATTTTTCAACTGTTGTATGCTGCGCCATGCCTGTACTTGAATTTGGAACAGACAAACAGAAAAAAGAGATATTACCTAAAATAGCTCAAAAAGGTGAGATCTGGACTCTTGCTCTTACTGAAGAAAGTGTCAGCTATGAGCCTGAAGATATTAAACTTAAAGCTGATTTAGACAAAGATGCATATCTGCTGACAGGCACAAAATTATTTGTTTCATATGCCAATGTTGCAAAAAAAATGTTAGTGGTTGCAAGAACTTCAGAAAATGGCAATGCATCAGATGGCATAACCGTATTTATAGTTGATGCCAAAACAAAAGGGATAAGCATTGAGGTGATTCCCACAACAGCTCGTGATATGCGCTGTGAAGTAAAATTTGATAATGTTAGTATTTCAAAGGAAAACATTTTAGGTGAAGCAGGCAAAGGGTGGGAAGTTATAGATTACCTTATCCAGCATGCAAGTGTTTTAAAAGCAGCAGAAATGTCAGGAGGCGCCCAGGCTGTTTTTGAGCTTACAACAAAATATACAAAAGAAAGAATACAGTTTGATAAACCCATTGCTTCTTTTCAGGCAATTCAGTTTAGACTTGTGGAACTTCTTACAGAAGTTGAATCGCTAAAATATCTTGTACATAAAGCAGCATGGAACATTAATGTGGGAACTTCAAACAGAATATTAAACTCAATAGCCAAAGCAAAAGCAAACTCAGTGTATCATCGCGCATGCTATCAGGGAATAGTTATGCATGGAGCTGTTGGCTGGACAGAAGAGATGGACATAGGACTTTACCATTTGCGCACAAAATCTTTGGAATTTGATGCAGGTGAAGCAGATTTTCATAAAGAAAAAATTGTATGTGATCTTGAACAAAAAGAGCCTCTTTTTCTAAGTCTTTATAAATAAGTCTTTACAAATTAGGCAAACCATAGCCACCAGCATAGCCGGTGGCTATAGTAATTTAGTATATAAATATTATAATTCCTGAACACTTCTCGCGATAATTGCATCTTGTGTTATTTTATTCATTTCAACGAAATGAGCGCTGTATCCTGCAATTCTCACCATAAGCTCACTGTATTGTTCAGGATCCTGCTGAGCTTCATATAATGTCTCGTTATCTACCATATTAAACTGAATATGACCAATATCAAGATCATGCCATGTTTTCATATAGCTTTCCCACAGATTGTAACCTTTTTCTCCCTGCAGCTGAGCAGGAGAAAGCCTCTGGTTTAACAAAGTTGCCCTGCATGATCTCACATGATCTAACTTTCCAACAGATTTTAGTACGGCAGTAGGGCCTTTTTTGTCCATACCAGGGCCTGGTGAACAACCTCCATCATATAATGGATCACCCAGTCTTCTACCATTTGGCAATGCACCTATTTTTGGTGCCTGAACAATATGTGCTGCAACACTTTCAGGCAATGTAGCCCAGGGCTGGCCATTAATATCTCTAACTGACCATGACAATCTGCCCAGATCCTCATATAATTTTACCCACAACTTATCAACATAATCATCATCATTGCCCCATTTAGGCGCATTGACAAAATCCATTCTCATTTCTTCATAGCCTTCCCAGTTTGCTTCCATTGCATCTTTTAGCTCTGTAATGGTATATTTTTTATCATCATATATCATTTTTTTTACAGCAGCAAAGCAATCACCTGTTTCTGTGAATGCAAACAAGGTAAACCATAAACTGCTTCTTTCCTTGCACAAGGCACTGTTTTGTCCTGTTTCAACACAACGTTCAAAAAGAGCAGATATCAATGGTTTTGGATAAAAATGAGCTTCAACATATCTGTTTTTATGTTCCATGGAAGTTGCTAACTTGAATCCTGCCTCAAACTGATTGTGCCATGCCCTGTAAAAATCATCAAATGTTGCAAATTTTGAACAATCTCCGGTTTTCACACCTATATGCATCTGTGTTACAGGATCAAATCCATCAAACATGGCAAGAATCACTGCCTTTGATCCGCCAATTATTGAAGCTGAAGGATATCTTAAAGCAGGAGCTCCCCATTTTGTATCAGGAGCAGGCGCCATGCATGCCTGATTAACCCACCTTCTTGCTTCTTTGATAGGATGGCCAAACCAGTGCATTAAGTTGGGAATAAGTACATCATCATTTCTTATCGCAGGATAGCCTAATCCATGTCTTATACATTCAAATACCTTGCGCAAAGTCTTTGAACGGGTATTGGAGTGATATCTAAAACTATAAGTTGGATCACAAACTCTTGCTATCAGCGCTGCATCAAGATAGCAATCAGTAAGGTCATTGCAGGCGTCATTACCATCTTCGTCAACGCCTCCAAGAGTCCACACATAAGGCCCAGGGTTACCCTGCAAAGCCTCTCTTCCCATTCTTATATAAGCTCTTCCAAATCCAAAGCCCATAATAAGCAGTTCAGCACAATACTCTACAACTTCATCTCTATTCAAAACTTTATCTTCAAGCACATCTTTTTTGTAAAAGGGCCAGTGCCAATAGTCATATCGACATTGCCATGCATTATTATTCCATTCTAACCTGTGTGTCACCTGAATAATAAGATCAAACTGAACTGCCTCCCACAAATGCTCCGGAGGTTTAGCCGGAACCTTGTAACAGGTATCAGATATACGCATTAACTCTACTTGTCTTTTAGGATCTGTCTCAAAATTTTCAGCTATAATTTTTGCCAGCCTGCTAAGTCGCCTTGAATATCTTATTACAGCTTCCAGGCAGATTTTCATTGCCTTCCAGGTGTCAATTTTTTCCATGTATGCAACTTGTTCTTCAGCAGTTGCAAGTTCTTGCTGCTGTTTTTCTGCATTGGAAATATTGTCTTCAATGGTTTTAATAACAGAATCAAGCCCCTGATACATCCAGTCAGGCTGCATAGTAACATAATCAGAACCGATCAGATCTCTTCCTGGTGCGACATAATCTGCCATAAGCGACAACACTTTTTCTTTTCTGGTCTGATAATGCTTACATTTATCTTCGTATGTTCTACCCTTCCAGTAGCCTACCATCTGTTTAGCTTCTTCATAATCTTTCTCGTCAATAACTCCTGTACGGTCATTTAGTGTATCGTCATTTAAAATAGAAGACGCTGTACAGATCCATGATATCATATGCGGTGCTGAACCGGGATATCCCACAAGCTTAGCATTATCCGTTATAAATACAGGCATATTATCAAGCAAAGCAGCAAGACCTTTTGCCCTTGTAATAATAAATGGTTCTGAAGGAGAAGCTTCCTTGAATGTTTTGGTAAGCCACCTCATGTTTTCAAGATCCATTTTTATTCCAGGAAGCCATGCTGAACCTTTTGTTGCCTTTGACCAAACAGCTTTTCTCAAATAATTTACTCTTGATGATCTTTTTTTCTCAGCCCACCACCAAAATTCACGGCTGTCAAATAGTTCTTTTTCTGATTTCTTTACTTCGGTATGTGCCATGCTATAACCTCCTTGTCCTAATAAAACATTATAAAAAATATATTTTTGCACAAAAGGATAAACTTTACATAAGTTATTAGTCATTCACATTACAAACAGTGTTTATTATCTTATTTAATAAACACTGTTTAGTCTGTAAAAGATAATTTGGTAAAAGAAACATGGTTGTTATGCTGATAGTTTCAATATTATTTTAATTCCAGCATATGTCTTGTTATACAGCTGTAAATCCTGTTTCCAAATATAATGTAGCATAACGACCATTTGGTATATATAGAACAGGCAAAATAAAAATACAATATTTTTTACTCATTTTATCATAAAAAATACCTACAATAAGGTTTCGACCGTATATTTGGCAGTTTTTTTACATAGTATTTCATTGTGTATATATTATTTTAAAATATCCTGATTATCGAGTACGGAAGAAAAATAATATCCTCTCTTTAGCAGAATTGATGAAGATAAGAGCTGCTGAATCAACAGCATACTTGTGCTTTTTTCTATCACATATTTAATGAGCACTTACGTGGCAAAATAATTTCTAAAAAAAATAAGAGCTAAAAGGATAGTAGTAATGCAAGAAATGTTAATTTAGATCGTGTTAAAACATTGATATTAATTGGCAGGAAAAGTTGGTTAATTTCTAAGGCTGTTTGAAAAAATGTCGTTTTAAAAATTTAATTTACAAAGGTTTAAACGTGAAGATAATTTATTGATTAATAAATTATCCATGCTACTAATATGCGTTTTTTGTCATGATACAAGTAATGATTTCCCGGTCATCTGTTCAGGCTTGTCAATGCCTTTTATATGCAAAATTGTAGGGGCTATGTCTCCTAAAATACCCTCTTCTAATGTGCTGCTTTTCCTGCTTTCATCCACAAGGATAAAAGGAACAGGATTCAGTGTGTGCGCTGTATGCGGATTACCTTTCCTGTCTATCATCATTTCTGCATTTCCATGATCTGCTGTAATCATTCCAATGCCGCCTTTGGCTTTAATATGCTTAATAATTTCTCCTACACACACATCAACAGCCTCGCAAGCTTTTACCGCTGCAGGTAATACTCCTGTATGGCCTACCATATCCATGTTGGCAAAGTTAAGAACAATAATATCATATTTGTCAGAATTAATACGGGAAACCACTTCTTTTGTAAGCTCAAAAGCACTCATCTCAGGCTTTTTATCATAAGTCCGAACATCTTTTGGAGATGGAATTAAACAGCGATCTTCCAGAGGAAAAGGTTTTTCTTCACCACCATTAAAAAAATATGTTACATGTGCATATTTTTCTGTTTCTGCAATCCTTAGCTGTCTTAATTTATTTCTGCTTATTATCTCACCTAAAATATCATTAAGGTGGAAAGGAGGAAATGCTACAGGCAGCTTAAATGTCTCATCATACAAAGTCATACATAAAAAATCATATAATTTTGGATAAGGATCTCTTTTAAAACAGTCAAACTCTTGATCAGTAAATGCACGGGTAATCTGTTTGGCTCTATCTGACCTGAAATTAAAAAAAATTATTCCGTCACCATCTTTGACTGTTCCAACTGGCACATTGCTACTATCTGTAATCACAACAGGCCTTACAAATTCATCTGTTTCGTTTTGTAGATAAGCTTTTTTTACTGCTTCAACAGGATCGACCTCGATGACTCCTGCTGCCCTGGAATACAAGTTATATGCCTTTTGGATGCGTTCCCATCTTTTATCACGATCCATTGCATAAAAACGACCACAAATTGTTGCAATCTGGCCGCATTTATTTTTTATAAGGTATTCCTGAAGTTTTTTTACATATCCAATTCCACTATCAGGGGGTGTATCGCGACCATCTAATATTACATGAACAAAAACACGTTTTAGCTTTTTTTTTGCTCCCAAACAAAGTAAGGCAAAAAGATGCTCAAGCTGGCTATGCACACCACCGTCAGAAACAAGTCCCATCAAATGAAGAGCCGAATTGTTTGATTCAACCCCGGACATAATTGAGTTAATATTTTTATTTTGAAAAAACTTTTCGCTTCTTATTGCCTCATCAATTCTCACTATGTCCTGGCTTACTACTCTTCCAGCACCAATATTTAAATGCCCGACTTCCGAATTACCCATAATTCCTGTGGGAAGACCGACCTTTTTACCTGAACAAATAAGAGTTGTACTTGGATATTCATCCATTAGTTTATCCAAATGATAGGTGTTTGCCAGAGATACAGCGTTTCCTTTATGTTCTGCAGTGATTCCCCAACCATCCAAAATAATAAGCATACATAATTTCGATTTATCACTCATATGTCTTGCCTCCATTTTGTTGTCAAATCTAATAATAACCTTAATTAAACCCAACCTAATGAAAAACGCCTACTTGTAGAACTGTTCTATCCTTGTTGTCAATAATGTTCATAAACACTCAAATTATAATCAACCCATAAATTTCAATTCATGATCCTTTTTGCATCAATCCAAAGACCCTCAAGATCATAATGAACACGAACAGGTTCATAAAATATATGTATAATTACATGGCCATAATCTAACAAAATCCACTGACCTTCTTTTTTACCTTCAATACCAACAGGTTTGATGCCAGACTTTTTAAGATCAGTAACAATAAACTCAGAAATTGCAATTACATGACGAGTTGAACTGCCGCTGCATATGATAAAGACATCGGCAATAGAAGTAAGATCATGAACATCAAGGATTACAGGTTCTATGACCTTTCTTTCCAAAACTGCTTTTACAAATATGTCTATTGATGAATCCCGTGAAAAATCTATAGATAGAAGATTTAATTTTTCAATCATTTGTAAAGTCCTTTAACTTTTATATACTCTCCCACGTTTTCAGTTATCAGATTTTTTACAGACCTGCCATTTTTAATATAAGAACGAATCATTGTGGACGAAACATCACAGGGTATAGCCTCAAAACAGAACACTGGCTGCATTAGTTCATGGCAGCAACATGAATCTAATGGAAAAAGCTTATAATTTTTAGATATTTTTGCTTTCAAATAATCTTCAACATACCTGTGCAGTAAATAATTTTTATCTTCGCAAACACCTGGCCTTGATATAACGATAAAAGAAGTGATGGAAAAAAAATCCATGAAAAATTTCCAGGTATTAATCTCAAGAAAGGCATCAAGTCCCAAAATAAGGTATAGCGTTGTATTTTCAGGGAAAATTGACAAATAATATTTTACAGTATCAATTGTATATGAAGGCCCTAGACGTTTTAATTCGACGTCTGAAACAACAACTGATTTTAAAATGGCAGGGAAATTTAAAATAGATAAGTTTATCATCTCAAAACGATCTTTGGCATCTGCTATGCACCCAAGTTCTTTATGGGGCGGAATTGCAGCTGGGATAATATAAACCTTATCTAACACAAAGTTTTCTTTAACTTCCTGAATAACCTGCAGATGTCCAACATGAACAGGGTTAAAAGTTCCCCCAAAAAGGCCTACTCTTTTCAATCAAACCTCAATTACTGACATTTATTTTTAAAACTTGACTTTCAAATTTTTATGAACCACAAACTAATCTCTTATCTGTCCATCACCGTAAACTACAAATTTGCTTGTTGTCAGCTCTTCTACTCCCATGGGACCGAATGCATGGAGTTTTGAGGTGCTAATACCTATCTCGGCACCAAGGCCTAACTGATTGCCGTCACTAAACCGTGTTGAAGCATTTACAAAAACAACAGAAGAATCCACCTCCCTTACAAAACGTCTTCCCCTGCCATAATCTGATGTAACAATTGACTCAGTATGATTTGAGCCGTACTTTTTAATATGCTCCATTGCATGATCCATATTTTCTACAACTTTTACCGCAACAATAAGATCCAGAAATTCAGCTGGCCAATCTTCTTCAATCGCCTCTTTTGCTTCAGGAACAATCAGGCATACTTCAGAACAGCCTCTTATTTGAACACCTGATCTAACAAACATTTTTGTTAAACCAGGCAAAAAATCCTGTGCAACAGACCTGTGTATCAGTATTGTCTCAACAGCATTGCAGACTCCTGGTCGTTGAACCTTTGAATTAAAACAAATTTGCTCAGCCATATTAAAATCTGCCCCTGCATCTATATACACATGACAGACCCCTTTGTAATGTTTCAATACAGGTATCTTAGAGTTCTCCACAACAAAACGTATTAATCCTTCTCCACCTCTGGGAATAATAAGATCAATATACTCATCTTGCTGTAAAAGCACATTAACAGCACTTCTGTCCCTCACTGGCACGACCTGTACAGCATCTTTGGGAAGCCCTTCTTCTATAAAAGCATTTCCAATAATATGTGACAAAGCCTGATTTGAGTAAAATGCCTCTGAGCCTCCTCTAAGAATCACTGCATTACCGGCCTTAAGACAAAGGGCTGCAGCGTCCACTGTTACATTAGGTCTTGACTCATATATTATTCCAATAACACCAAGAGGTATACGCATTCGTGCTACCTGCAAGCCATTAGGCCTTATCGCTGTTTCACTTAAAGTTCCCACAGGATCATTAAGCTGTCCCACCTCTTTTAAACCATCTGTCATGGATTTTATTGTTGCATCGGAAATTATAAGCCGGTCAATCATAGCATTTGAAAGCTTCATCTTGTTTGCCCGTTCAAGATCTTTTTCATTCTCATGCTTGATATAAGATGATTGCTTACAAATTTTTTCAGCAATTTTAAAAAGAATATTTTTTTTTTCTGCTGCAGGACAAACAGCCATTTTACCGGCAGCTATCTTTGCCGCCCTGGCCATCTTTACAACTATTTCATCAATAGACATTTTCATATCCCAATATTAAATAATTATAACAGTTTAACTTAAAGTAAAGATGAAAGCGGTTTTTAACTGCCATTAAACAATTTCGCTCAACATGGTCTCAAGTTCTGATTTAAATTTCTCAATTCCTTTTTGTGTAGCAGCAGATATCAACAAAACATCCTTCTTGTTTACAGCGGCTCTAAAAGCTTTTGCGCCCTCTGATGCACCTGTTATATCCAGTTTACTTAAAACAATCAACTGGGTTTTACTGGCAAGCTTATCACTATAACATGCAAGCTCGTGTAATATAGTATTGTAATCATCAAGGGGATTGTTAATGTCAATGGTTGAGGCATCAATAAGATGTACTAAAATTTTGGTACGCTCAATATGACGCAAAAATCTAATTCCCAGCCCTACACCTTTATGAGCGCCTTTAATTAAACCTGGTATATCTGCTACAGCAAAAGGTTCTGAAAATTTAGTCTGAACTACTCCGAGATTTGGCGTAAGTGTTGTAAAAGGATACTGCGCTACTTTAGGTTTTGCTGAAGAAATTGTACTAATAAGAGTTGATTTGCCTGCATTTGGAAGACCAATAATACCCACATCTGCAATAAGTTTCAGCTCAAATTTTAAAGATAAGGTCTGACCAGGAACTCCTGGCTGGGCAAACCTGGGCACTCGGTTTTTCGACGTTCTGAATCTTCTGTTGCCTTGCCCCCCTCTTCCGCCTTTAGCAACGATACGGAACTCATCTGGCACCACCAAGTCATACATTACATCGTTGGTGTCAGCATCAATTACAATTGTTCCACAGGGAACTTCAATCAATAAATCCTTGCCGTTTCTCCCTGTTTTTTGTCTGCCCTGGCCAGAGGTAGCATTTTGAGCTTTAAATTTCTTTTTGTGCCTAAAGTGCTGCAAAGTGCGTTTTTTTGATACTGCTTTAATAATAACATCACCGCCTTTGCCTCCATCTCCACCATCAGGCCCTCCCAATGGTATAAAACGTTCCCTTCTAAAACTTACACACCCTCTGCCCCCACTACCGGCCTCAACAATAATTAATGCTTCATCTATAAATTCCACTTATACATGTACACTTACTTTTTTTCGAGATCGACCCAACCGTTCGTAAATAACTGTGCCATCTGTTTTTGCAAACAAAGTATAATCTCTTCCAACTCCCACATTCTCCCCGGGGTGTATCCTTGTACCGAGCTGACGAACTATTATACTGCCAGCTTTAACAATATTTCCTCCGTACTTTTTAATACCCCGCCTTTGTCCATTACTGTCGCGGCCATTTTTTGAACTACCGCCTGCCTTTTTATGTGCCATTTTTCTTAAATTCCAGATTAATATGTTATTTGTTATCAAATAATTAAAACAATAAACTAAGCAGCATTAATGCTGTCAATTTTAATTAAGGAATATCTTTGTCGATGTCCCTGTTTTCTGCGATATCTTTTCCGCCGTTTGTATTTAAAAACAATAATTTTTTTTGCCTTGCGCTGTTCAGCAATATGTCCATTTACAACCACATTATTCAAAAATGGTTTGCCAACGGATACCTTTTCTCCATCTGAAAACATAAGGATTTTTTCAAAAGAAACAGGGTTTCCAATCTCGCCTTCGATTTTTTCAACTCTGACTGTTTCACCCTTACAGATTTTATACTGCTTTCCACCTGTAGAAATTACAGCATACATAAACAAATATCCTCCTTAAATAATGAAAACCCATAAAACTTCACACATTTTCTCATCCAAAAAAACACCTATACTTTTGTTTAAAAAAATAATCAGAATCAAAATAGAAAATATTTTTATAAAACAAAACAGATCAGATCAGATCAGAAAATTTATAATTTACAACCTTAATATAATATTTTTTTTACTATAATATTTTCTGGCCTTATTTTAAAATAATGTCAAGAAAAATTATTTTTTAGCTAAAGGAAAATGGACAAATAACTTCCAAATCATACATCCTGGCTTCAGGTCACATTGGCGTAATCTCCGCCTGTCTCTGTTGATAATTGCTGCTTACTATTTTTTGTCGAACGAGCAACTGCTATCAAACGTTCAATAGCTGAAATATTAGAAAAAACCGCTATAAGAATCAGCGAAAATACCATGGGATATCCTATCGGAACAGGAAATATACCATTTGGTTCAATTAATGTAATTGATATTGACGAAAATACTGAGCCTGCTATCAGACAAAAGGCTCTGTCTGTACGGCGCATATGCCCTCTTGGAGGAGTGCTTCCCAGAGCCTCAGCTTTGGCAGATGAATAGCTAACCATAAACGATCCCAAAAGTGACAAAAGTATTATTCCAAGAACAACAGGCATTTCGCGATAATAAAGAGCTAACCCTGCCAAACAAAAAAATTCAGTATAGCGATCAATAGATGAATCCATAACAGCACCAGCATCTGACACCAAACCCAAAAAACGAGCTACCATGCCGTCTAATGTATCCATGAAAGCGCATATTACAGCAAAAACAGCAGCAGTACCAAAATGTCCATAGTAAAAACAGATACCTGTAATCAGGCCAAATATAAGTGAAATCAGAGACACTGAATTAGGCTTAATCCGAAAAAAAGCCAGCAGTTTACCAACAGGCTGAAGTCCCCAGTATACCATCTCTTTTAAACCTTTGCCAATAAGTAAACTTGTTCCGTCATGATTCACCCTGTCAGATTCAGCACGCCCCCAAACAAAAAAACGAACGGAATATGCAATCACTAACAATCCCCAAACACTTAAATGAACAAATGTATTAATCAAATCTGGTTTCATTATATAAATTCACTCCATAACATAAATTACTGTGCAAATAATATTTATATTCTAAAACAATTATGTGCACCAATTCAATTATTAAGTCTTTTAACTTTTTTCATGGTTTGTTTAGAGTTAAAATCTCTAATTTGTGTTATTCAGAAATAATTATAAAATTATATTACAGCTGAATTAAAAATAAATTTCTATATGTCTTTTTATTTGTGTCTGAACAAAAAGTCAAGTATAAATCAATACTTCATATTAATCATAACCAGATAAAATGCACAATAAACAATCTATTGACTTTTTATTTTTACAGAGCCTGTCAACAGGCAAACCAAATGTTTACAGGTATTCGTTTTTCAACACATTTTTTATTTTTTATTTTTTGATTTTTGATATTGATATTTTATTAACACCATACTGTAGTATTTACTATTGTTAATATTATTGTAATTTATATATGATTATGTATACTATTTATACAAATTTTTCTTTTTTATTATATTCATATTATTAACCAGGAGATAACTTATGGATTTACTCGAAGCTGTAAAAACAAGAAAAAGCATCAGAGAATTTAAGAAAGATCCGGTTCCCCAAGAAATACTCAAAAAGGTTTTAGAAACAGCGATTACCGCTCCATCTGCTATGAATACCCAGCCCTGGGAATTTCTTGTTGTAACAGGAAAAGCAATAGATACAATCAGGCAAGGCAATGTTGAAAAACTAAATAAGGCTACCATGCCAAATCCCGAGCATTCAGCAGCAACCTGGTCATCAGACAGCATATATAGAAAACGCCAGGTAGACCTTGCAAAACATATTTTTACAATTATGGATATTAAAAGAACAGACAAAAATAAAAGAACTCAGTGGATGGAAAGAGGTTTCCGTTTTTTTGATGCACCTGCTGCTATTATCATATTAGTCGATAAAATTCTGTCGGAATCAATAGCATTAATGGATATAGGTGCTGTAATGCAAAATATATGTCTTGCAGCAATGCACTTTGGGCTGGGAACATGCATTGAAAATCAATGCATTTTATATCCGGAAGAAATAAGAAAAGCTGTTAACGTACCTGAATCAAAAAACATAACCGTTGCAATTGCAATTGGTTATCCTGACTGGGATTCTCCTGCGAATAAAATTAAAAGTTCCAGAGAATCCATAGAAAAAAATACCTGCTGGTTTGGATTTTAATGTTCTTGTGATACATGAATAAAAATCGTCCCAAATTTTCAGATTGGCGGGCAAGTAAAAATCACTTTTCAAAAAACCATCGATAAGTTCGTCAATTTTTACAATATATTTTTTCTCTTATCTATCTTTTGATAATTTCCTTGTAAAACAAATCATGAAAAATTGCTTTGAATTTATAATTGTTTTTATAAACCAAACTTATTTTCAGGAGTCAAAAAATGATGAATTCAGAAAATTTCTCAAACAATTTAAATTTACAAAATCAAATCTTTGACATGATAAGGAACTTGTCTGAAGAAAAGCTACAAACTCTTTTTGAGTTGCTGCAAGAATGGGGTGGGGAAAACAAAAGGAAAGCCCCAAGAAAACCTTGTTTAATGCCTGTTGAATATTCAACATCAGATGGTTTTTACAAAGATTTTATTCAGGAAATAAGTAGCAGCGGAGCATTTGTCGGTACAAGCACACAATTTCTTGTGGGACAAGAAATTGTGCTGATCCTGTCTTTTCCCGACACAAAGCGCCCTTACAAAATAGAAGGGGAAATAGTACGAAACAGTGGGCAGGGAGTCGCCATAAAATTTAAAACAGAGAATAAATCCTTAATAAAAATTATAAAATCAAATGTTGATAAAATCAAAAAAAACAATTAACTATTTTAAAACAAGCTAATATAAGTAATGTTACAAATTTAAATCGATAATTTTATAAAATAAACAAATTAATCTTTATTATGCAAATAACAAATAAAATACATGCATTTATATGGCAATCAACACATGTCAACAACTGCAATACTTATATGATTGACGGCCCTACCCGCATACTTATTGATCCGGGGCACTACGATCATTTCAATCACGTCAGAAATGGTCTTAAAAAAATAAATCTGGATATACACGACATCGGGTTAATTATCTGTACTCATCTGCATCCTGACCATATTGAAGCAGTCAGCGTATTTAAAAATTTACCGACTTTATTGGCAATTCATGAAGCTGAATGGCAGCTTGCACAAGCAATGAAAGATTATATGGATATATCCTTTACACCTGATTTTTTCCTAAAAGATGGTATTTTAAATGTAAATGGTGTTGAATTGTCAATTATACATACTCCTGGACACTCCCCAGACTCAATCTCAATTTACTGGCCGCAACAAAAGGCTCTATTTACAGGGGATCTGATATTTAAGGACGGACTTGGAAGAACTGATATCCCTGGAGGAAACGGAAATTTACTGAAACAAAGCATTTCAGGCCTGTCAAACATTGACTCTCAACTGTTTTTTCCAGGTCATGGGGATATCATTTCCGAAAAAAAAGAAATAAAAGATAATTTTAAATTAGTAAAGCAACAGTGGTTTGCCCATATATAAAAAATATAAATAGTGCCCATTTAGAAATGGTTATTTAGAAATGGTTATTTTGCCTGTCAGACAGAATAAAACAGCAATTTTTCAGGCACAATTTTTTATTTTAGCAACATGGGCAATCAGATCGACAGGCTGCATGCGGAATAAAAATTTCTTCAAGTTCAAGGAGGAAAATTAATTTGGCCACAGGCATACATGTGGTATTTAAGAGGATCAAATTGATTTTCTAACGCAGAAATTGGATAGATTGCGTTTTGTAGCAGCCTGTCGAACACATCTAACCTAAAGGAATGTGTTATCTGCGGAAGTTATCTTGCTAACGTTTTTCTACATGTGCTGCTCTATCTTGTAAAACATTATTAAATTTTTTTTTAATTTCATCTGTCTGTGCAATCCATGACAAGTCACATTGCAAATTAGGGACAATAGCTGACCCTTTAATCATATATTTTTCAGCAATATCCTTTCTTACCTTGTTTTCTTTTTCCAATGTTTTGCTTTTAATTACACTATTGTAATTACTGATTTCATTATCAAAAACCGTTATATCCATATTAAAAAAATCAGACAGAAAATTAAACAACAATGTATTGTCTTTATCAACTGAAATTCTTGATATAATCTCGTCTCTCAACATTTTGTTATCTGATAAATTGCACTTATTGTACAAGTTGTCATAATCTTTCCGAAACTTCTCACCTTTTATTTTCCGATCCTGAAATTTTTGAACAAGACCTTTTATATGTTTATTAGCTTCATTGAACTTATGTTCAGCTTTCTCTGCCTCACTAAAAGAAATATTTTTTGTTCTTTCCATTACAAGGTCTAAAGTACTTTTAATTTCACCCATACATCTCCCATGCTAACACATTATTAGTGTTTAATAAAAGTTATGAAATAATAATGTAGCAAAAAAACAGACAATTTTTCAAAACCATATTTGATAATATTTTTATTAAAAAGCTTTCACTGAAAATTGATTTACAAAATATCTGCTTTAGTATATAATACAATGTTATTATATTTTAAGCCGCATATCAAAACATTTTTGTAGCTATCAAAATTTTCTTATCAAATCAACTAACGGTTATTAGGTGAGGTTTAATATGGCTATTAAATTAACAAGTTCTGCTTTTCAGCACAAAGGAAATATTCCAGCTCTATACACATGTAAAGGTAGCGACATTTCCCCTCCTCTTTCATGGGAAAAGGCTCCTGAAGAATCCAAAAGCTTTGCAATTATCTGTGATGATCCTGATGCTCCAATCGGAACATGGGTCCACTGGGTTTATTATAACATACCATCAGACTTAAAAGAAATTCAGGAAAACATGCCTTCAAACAAAGAGTTTCCTGATGGATCAAAACACGGAAAAAACAGCAAATTTCAACATGGTTACCATGGGCCCTGCCCCCCATGGGGTACACATCAATACCACTTTAAAATATATGCACTTGATACAATCCTTGATATAAATCCAGGACTTAGTAAAAAAAAGCTGCTAAAAAAAATGGAAGGGCATATCTTAGACAAAGCAGTATTGATAGGCAAATACTCAAAAAAAATGAAATAGTATACAGTTTTTATCAATAAATAATAATTTACTCTTTAAAAAACCGCAGGATCTGGCCATTAAAAGATATGTTTGATAAATTCGGTTGTTTTTGGATTCATCAAACATATCTTTGCTTAAGTTTCAAATCATATAATCTTCACATACTATTTTTACATATTGTTTCAATTTCCACTTTATTAACATTTCGAAACCCCCGGGGTAACTTTCTGCCGCGACGACCTCTTTCACCCAAAAATTCATTAATATTTCCAGACTTTAATGTCAAATGCCTTTTTCCGGAATATATCACTATATTGCTTTCAACAGGTACAACAAGTAATATTTTTAAAAAATCTCCCCCGGATTTAAATTGGTCTATATTAATATTTATTATCTTATTCCCTTTACCTTTTTGCAATTTAGGCAATTTTGCAGCTGAAAAAATCAATAATCTGCCTTCATTAGTTATTGCAGCTATCATATCAGAATCGCATTTGTTAATTAATACAGGAGATAAAGGCTTTGCACCTGCTGGCAATCTTAATACTGCTTTTCCTTTACGATTTTTACAATATAAATCTGATAAATTTGCAATAAACCCATAGCCCGCACTGCTTAACAATAAAAACAAATCATCTGGTTCTCCTATCATTACACTTTCAAAAACAGCTCTGGCTGGTGAATTCAAACGGCCTGTCAATGGCTCACCCTGACCTCTGGCAGAGGGGAGAGTGTGTGCAGGTAATGAATAACTGCGCCCTGTAGAATCGAGAAAAACTGCCAGCTGATTATTACGTCCGCAAACTGCCTGTTTTAATTTATCACCGGCTTTATAACTCAAGCCTGCCGCATATACATCATGTCCTTTTGCTGCACGGACCCAGCCATTTTCTGAAAGAACTACAGTCACAGGTTCATCCGGAATTATAACAGCCTGAGGCAATTCTTTTGCTTCTTTACGCTTGACAATAGGAGACAGCCTTTCATCTCCATTTTTTTTCGCATCAGCTTTCAACTCTTTTAGAATCAGAGTATTCAGACGAGACTTAGAACTAAGAAGTCCATTAAGCTTATCACATTCTTTTGCAAGAGAGTCCTGTTCTTTTTTAATTTTTTTTTCTTCTAATTTTGCCAAATTTCGAAGTTTTATATCCAGGATTGCCTCTGCCTGCTCGTTTGTAATATCGAAACGTTCTATCAAAGTAAGTTTAGGCTTATCAGCATAACGAATAATTTCAATGACCTCATCTAAATTTAAATAAGCTGTGAGCAACCCTTCCAGAATATGCAAACGCTTACGTATCTTGTTTAAACGATATTCCAAACGTTTTTTTACCGAATCTGTTCGAAAAGACAGCCACTCTTTTAATAAAGATGCTAATGTTTTAACTTGAGGTCTTCCATTTATACCCACAACATTCATATTAACACGATATGATTTCTCAAGGTCAGTTGTAACAAACAAATGAGCCATTAATGCATCTTTATCAGCCCGTTTTGAATAAGGAACTATTACAAGACGAGTAGGTTCATCATGATCTGATTCATCACGCAGATCTGCCACCATAGGCATTTTTTTCATATGCATTTGCTTTGCAATCTGTTCCAGCACTTTTGACCCGGAAACCTGATATGGCAAAGCCGTGATGACAATATCACCATTTTCATAATGATATACAGCTCTTGCCCTGAGTGTACCACGACCGTTTTTATATATATTCACGATATCACTTCGCGGTGTAATAATTTCTGCCCGGGATGCAAGATCAGGTCCCTTAATATGTTCACACAACTCCTCAACAGTTGCATCTGGTTTTTTCAATAAACAAATACAGGCATTAACTACCTCTATCAAATTATGCGGCAAAATATCTGTTGCCATGCCTACTGCTATTCCTGATGTCCCATTAATAAGAATATTTGGCAATCGCGACGGTAATACTGTAGGCTCTTCAAGGGTACCATCAAAATTAGATGTCCACTTAACGGCCCCTTGCCTTAGTTCACCTAACAACACTTCTGAATAGGGTGAAAGTTTTGACTCAGTATAACGCATTGCCGCAAAAGATTTTGGATTGTCAGGATCTCCCCAATTTCCCTGACCGTCAATCAGAGGATAACGATATGAAAAAGATTGAGCCATCAAAACCATGGCCTCATAGCATGCCGAATCACCATGGGGATGAAACTTGCCAAGCACGTCACCTACTGTTCTAGCTGATTTCTTATATTTTGCTGAAGAATTTAACCCCAACTCTTCCATTGCATAAATTATACGCCGTTGTACTGGCTTTAAACCATCTCCTATATGGGGCAAAGCTCTGTCTAAAATCACATACATGGAATATTCCATATATGCTTTTTCTGTAAAAACCTGAAGAGGTAAACGTTCAATACCTTCACTGCTTAATTGATTTGATTCAACCATATTATTTTCTTAATGCCTTATACAAAATTATTATCGTAACATTATGGAAAAAGCATAGCATTTTTTTTCATTTCAGGATAAATCACCACTTGATTCCAGCCAGCAACGTCGATCCTGAGCTCTCTTTTTGGACAACAACATATCCAGCATATTAAAAGCCTCGTCTTCTGAGTCCACTATCAATTGAATAAGACGACGAGTATCAACTGCCATGGCTGTTTCCCTGAGTTGTATTGGATTCATCTCACCTAATCCTTTGAAACGCTGAACATTGATTTTGGCTGTTTTTCCCTTCTTTTTTTTTGCTGCTATTCTATCCAGTACGCCCTGTTTTTCTTCATCATCCAAAGCATAAAAAACCTTATTTCCAAAATCTATTCGATATAACGGAGGCATTGCAACATAGATATGCCCTGATTTAACTAATGGATAAAAATGACGCAGGAATAAAGCACATATTAAAGTTGCTATATGTAATCCATCTGAATCAGCATCAGCAAGTATACATATTTTTCCATACCGCAAACCGCTTATATTCTCAGAAACAGGATCAACACCAATAGCAACAGCGATATCATGTATCTCTTTTGATGACAAAATTCTTGATGAATCAACTTCCCATGTATTTAATATTTTACCTCTTAAAGGCATTATTGCCTGAAAATTACGATCACGAGCCTGCTTTGCAGATCCTCCGGCAGAATCACCTTCTACTAAAAACAATTCACATTTTTGTGAATCCTGACTTATACAATCTGCAAGTTTACCTGGCAATGGAGGGCCGCTAACAATTTTTTTTCTTGCCACCTTTTTACATGCACGGCTCCTGGTCTGCGCTCTGGCAATGACCATTTCTGCTACCTGCTCTCCAACTTCTATATTCTGATTTAGCCAGAGGCTGAAAGAATCCCTGACAACTCCAGATACAAATGCCGCGCACCGTCTTGAAGCAAGCCGTTCTTTTGTTTGTCCTGAAAACTGCGGATTAAGCATCTTTACAGACAATACATAATTACAATTACCCCAGATATCTTCAGGCACAAGCCTAACACCCCTTGGGATCAGCTTACGAAACTCACAAAATTCACGAATTGAAGCAAGCAAACCTGTCCGAAAACCATTAACATGAGCTCCGCCTTGTGTTGTAGGAATAAGATTTACATAGCTTTCAGTTGTAATATCATTAACATCTTCAAGCCATACTGCTGCCCAGCTTACAACCTCGTGATTACCTTCCATATCACCTATAAAAGGCTCTTTAGGAACAAATTGATAATCAATAAGACTTTCTAGAAGATAATCTTTTAGTCCATTATTAAAACGCCATTGTTCTGTCTCACCAGTATTCAAATCATTAAAAATAACTTTTAATCCTGAACAAAGCACAGCCTTTGCGCGTAAGATATGTTTTAAGCGCGTTACAGAAAATTTTGAAAATTCAAAATATGTAGGATCAGGCCAGAAATGTACAGTGGTACCTGTATTTTTTTTCCCTACAGAATCTATAACCGCGAGATCCTTACTTTTGTGGCCATTTGAAAAAACTATCTGATACTTTTTACCGCTTCTTTTTATCTCAACCTCAACTTTTTCTGACAAGGCATTTACAACTGAAACGCCTACGCCATGCAATCCTCCTGAATACTTGTAGTCCTTATTCGAAAATTTAGCTCCGGCATGCAGCTTTGTCATAATAAGCTCAACACCTGTAACACCTTCTATGGGATGCAGATCCACAGGCATTCCCCTTCCATTATCGCTTACTTCAAGAGAATTATCCTTATGTAGTGTAATCTCAATGTTATCTGCGTAACCTGCAATTGCCTCATCCACACCGTTATCAATTACCTCCTGGGCAAGATGATTTGGTCTTGTCGTATCGGTATACATACTAGGGCGTCGTTTAACAGGATCAAGGCCCTTTAGCACTTCAATTGATTTCGATGTATAAGCATTCGATTCCATTATTCAATATCCAATATTTTATATTTCAATATAATATTATGTAAAAAAGCAGCTAAAAAAAACCGTCCCACTGCTTTTTTCCAAAAGACAAGATACATGCTTGGATTTAAAAAAAGATTTCATGATTTTTTTTGAAAGAATCCGGATAATATCACATATTTTTCAAACAATATTACCATCTAATTCTTGTTTTGAGGAAATATACCTAATATTATTTATCATGAACTTGAAAGTAAATTTTTATACCATCTATATATAAAACATGTCAATATAATATCAAGGGCAACCACTGGTACATTAAAAAAATATCTTACAAAATACTTTGCAGCATTTTGTAAGATATAAAATTCCACTACGATATTATACATTGACACTTAAATATCATATAATTATTGTAGATAATTGATATAATATATATAAACACATCTTTATTATATTGATATTAGTAATTTATATTGATATTAATAATTTGTATTGATATTATTAAA
>Ga0209345_10001793_pt1 | contig 24853 bp, 25 predicted proteins | sample Cruoilmetagenom7_FD_187294 | JGI IMG/M metagenome (GOLD analysis project Ga0209345, IMG submission 187294) | Oil polluted marine microbial communities from Coal Oil Point, Santa Barbara, California, USA - Sample 7 (SPAdes) (version 2) | ecosystem: Environmental > Aquatic > Marine > Oil seeps ...
ACCCGCAATGGCGGCAGCGGCCAGTACCAGATCGTTCACAACACCATCCGGGGTGGGAACCACCATAATGACTTCGCTGACACCGGCAACTTTCGCCGGGATGGCGTTCATCAGAACCGATGATGGATAAGCCGCCTTTCCCCCAGGCACGTATAAGCCTGCACGATCCAGTGGTGTTACTTTCTGGCCCAGTACTGTGCCGTCTTCATCCTGGTACTGCCAGGATTTCTGATTCTGTCGTTCGTGATAATCGCGAACACGGGCGGCCGCGTGCTCAAGTGCTACGCGCTGATCCTCCGGAATGGATTTCAGGGCCTGCTGCAAACGGCTCTGGCTCATTTCCAGTTCAGCAACGCTGGCGACGTCCAGACGATCAAATTTTTCTGTAAATTTCAGTACCGCCCGGTCGCCACCGGTTTTCACTTCGTGCAGGATATGGCGCACCGTCTCGTTCACCTGATGATCAACGCTGTCGTCCCATGCCAGCAATGTGGCCAGTGCACTGTCAAAGTCACTTCGGGAAGCGTTCAATCGTTTGATGTTAACGGTCATTTCTCACGTCCTGCTTTGGGTTACGAACTTTATCTGCGTTTTTCGACGGCAGCCGCCATCTTTTCAATGATGGGATTAATGCGCTCGTGCTTCATTTTCATGGACGCCCTGTTCACGACCAGTCGTGTACTGATGTCATCAATCAGCTCCCTCGCTTCAAGACCATTGGCCTTCAGGGTATTACCGGTATCCACTATGTCGACAATCTCATCCGCCAGCCCGAGAATCGGTGCCAGCTCCATCGCACCATAAAGCTTGATAATGTCTGCCTGGCGCCCCTGCGCCGCGTAATACCGGCGAGCCATGTTAACAAACTTGGTTGCTACACGGATGCGTCCGGCTGGAGGGGTTTCACCCTTGGGGCCGGCCGTCATAAGGCGGCAACGGGCGATGTTCAGATCCAGCGGCTCGTATAACCCTTCTCCGCCGTGTTCCATCAGTACATCCTTGCCCGTCACACCCAGGTCAGCACCCCCATACTGAACGTAGGTCGGAACATCCGTCGCGCGAATAATAAGCACCCTTACATTCGGATCCGTCGTGGGAAACACCAGTTTACGGGATTTCTTGATATCGTCTATCAGCTCAATCCCGGCTTCCGCCAGCAGTGGCAAGGTTTCGTCCAGGATTCGCCCTTTCGACAAGGCGATGGTAATGAAGTCTGTCATGCGTCCTTCCGGTTTCCCGTTTGTGTCTGTCACGCTGGCAGGCGGCGGATACTCGCGCCAAGCAACTGCAGTTTCTCTTCAATGCACTCGTAGCCACGGTCGATATGGTAGATACGATCAATAATGGTGTCGTCATCCGCCACCAGACCTGCGATAACCAGACTGGCGGACGCCCGCAGGTCGGTAGCCATAACAGGAGCACCGGTCAGGTGATCAACGCCTTTGATCATCGCGGCGTTGCCTTCCAGAGTTATATCTGCACCCATACGGGTTAACTCCTGCAGGTGCATGAAGCGGTTCTCGAACACGGTCTCGATTATAGTGCCAGTCCCCTCCGCTACAGCATTCATAGCGGCAAACTGAGCCTGCATATCTGTCGGGAAAGCCGGGTAAGGTGCCGTTCGGATATTAACTGCTTTCGGACGCTGGCCTTTCATATCCAACTCGATCCAGTCGGGCCCCGAAGTGATATGGGCGCCCGCTTCTTCGAGTTTGAGCAGCACGGCGTCGAGAAGGTCCGCACGGGTATCTTTCAGCTTCACCCTGCCTCCGGTCGCCGCTGCAGCAACCAGATAAGTACCTGTTTCAATACGGTCTGGCAGCACGTTGTAATGGCAGCCGTGCAGGCGCTCAACACCCTCAATCACGATAGTCGATGTACCCTGCCCTGTGATTTTCGCCCCCATTGCAATCAGGCACTCGGCCAGATCGACAACTTCCGGCTCACGGGCAGCATTTTCGAGGATGGTTTTTCCGTCAGCCAGGGTTGCAGCCATCAACAGGTTTTCAGTGCCGGTTACCGTCACTGTATCCATGAAGATGTGTGCTCCTTTCAGGCGCCCGCTGGTTTTCGCCCGGATGTAGCCATTTTCTACCTTGATATCCGCGCCCATCTGCTCAAGGCCCTGAATATGCAGATTTACCGGTCGGCTACCGATAGCACAGCCTCCTGGCAGAGACACTTCAGCCTCGCCAAAATGAGCAACCAGCGGCCCAAGCACCAGAATGGATGCGCGCATGGTTTTGACCAGCTCGTATGGTGCATGGAAGTGTTTGATGGTGTTGGCGTGAATCTCAACGCTCATTTTCTCATCAATCATCAGTTCCACACCCATGCCACCCAGAAGCTCGATCATGGTTGTAACATCGTGCAAATGCGGTAGGTTGCCTATGGTAACCGGTTCATCCGCCAGCAAGGTTGCCGCAAGAATCGGAAGGGCCGCGTTTTTTGCACCGGAAATCCGGATTTCTCCGTCCAGAGGCTTGCGGCCACGGATCAAAAGTTTGTCCACAATAGTAGTCCTGTCGTGTGCGAGCAGTTCAGCCCTGGCGCGCAGCCCATTCAGCCGGTGTAAACGCTTTGGGGTGAAGGGCATGAATAGTGCCATCCATAACTTTCTGGAAGAGCGCTTTATTGATCAGTTGCTGCCGTTTTATGGTCGACAGGCCTTCGAAAACAACGCCTATAGCTACCACCATATAATGGCTACCGTCGATCTGTACTTGCACCTCGCATTCGGGCAGTGCTTCTTTGACCAGCTCGGTGACTTCGGTGGCGTCCATAGTAAATCCTCGGATATTATTTAAATCAGGAGCGGGATTGTAACCAATCCTCAAGATTGCTCAAAGCGGCAAGAGATATGAGACGGGCAGGTGCATCCCTGAAAGACAGCGAAAGACCCTGCTTTTCAGCCAGCCGGCTCCAACACAGGAGCATGGAAAGAGCGACGCTGTGAGTCGTGGACAAGCCTTTGAGATCAACCACAAGGCTTCCGCTGGCTGATGCAATCAGCCTCTCGCCCTCTGCCCGCAACGGTATAACGGAACGGGTATCAACTGGCCCGGAAACAATGAGCACACCGTCCTGCAGCTGAACATCCGGAGCTTCAGCGCTCATGAGTTGTTCACTTCCTCTTCCAGGTTGAAGGATTTTACTGCATCACTCCACCCTTCGATCACAACCTGAACCTGCCCTCGACTGGCTTCCATTTCCTGGGTAAAGCGATCCCGGAATGAAAGTCCGATGTTGACCCCTTCAACAATCACATTTTCCATCATCCAGCTGCCACCTTCCTTCCGGTACATGGAATAGGTAACTGAATGGCGGTTACCAGAGGCGGTAATCACCTCCATGGCCACAGAAGCACGGTTATCGTCCTGCGGATTAATGGAAGCATCATTGACCTTGATACTGAAATCTTCTGCACTCACCAACGCCTGAGCGTAGCTGTCGAAGAGGCTGCGCTTGAATTTCACCACAAACGCATTCCGCTGTTCCGGAGTCGCCTGGCGGGCATAGCGCCCCATCACCCGGGCAGCGATCCGGCGAAAATCAACGAAACCCTCCAGGGCATCGTCCATATTCCGGTAAAAAGCTTCGGGGTCCTGCTCATAGAGTCCGCGCTCAGTATTAAGTTGTTCTACCAGTCGCTGCGTGTTGTCATCGACATATTGCAACAAGTCTTCTTCCGGGCCCGCATGAACCGATGCCACGCAAAATGCCATCAGTGTCAGGGCCAGAAAATATCGCTGTGTTAACGCAATCACCTGATTTTTCATGTTCTTTCTCTCTCACAAAACAGGCTTATTTGCCAGATGCAAAATTGCTGATAAGCCGTTCAATGTTCATGGCCGACTGAGTGGAATAAAAAGTATCGCCTGGTTTGAGCGATTCCATGTCGCCGCCAATGGATATGTCAATGTACTGCTCGCCCAGCAAGCCGGATGTACGTATTACTGCAGCGCTGTCCGCAGGAATGTTGTCCACATCGCCGTGTATGGACATGGCAACCCGGGCCTGGAAGGTTTCCTTGTTCAGGGTAACCGAATCGATGGTACCCACCGTCACGCCTGCCATAGACACCCTGCCCCGGGGCGTGATACCACCGGTGTCATTAAAGTCCGCATAAACGGTATAGGTACTTTTAGCCGATTTCGGTGACAGACCACTTACCTGCAACGCAAGAAAAAGCAGTGCAGCCAACCCGGCGAGCATAAACAGGCCAACTGTAATATCGGTTGTTCTTTGTTTCATTACCGGCTCCCGGTGTTATCTCGTCAATCGTTGATCAGAAGTTGCCGAACATTACGGCGGTAAGCACAAAATCCAGCCCCAGCACAGCCAGCGAAGAGTACACCACCGTTTTCGTGGTAGCCGAGCTGATTCCCGCTGATGTAGGCACACAATCGTAACCTTGGTAAACCGCAATCCAGGAACAGACAAAGCCGAACACAACGCTTTTGATGACACCGTTTATCACGTCGTCCCGGAAATCCACAGAAGCCTGCATATTGCCCCAGTATGAGCCTTCAAATACGCCGAGCCACTCCACTCCGACCAGCATACCGCCCCAGATACCCACCATCGAAAAAATGACAGCCAGTACCGGCATAGCAATAAAACCAGCCCAAAGCCTGGGCGCAATAACTCTTCGCAGAGGATCTACACCCATCATTTCCATGCTGGACAGCTGTTCGGTCGCCTTCATCAGGCCAATCTCTGCCGTCAGAGCAGAACCTGCACGCCCTGCAAACAGCAATGCTGTTACCACCGGCCCGAGTTCGCGCACCAGAGTGAGCGCAATCATCTGTCCAATGGCTGCCTCGGAACCAAAATCACTAAGGATGGTGTAACCCTGAAGGCCCAGCACCATGCCGATAAACAGCCCGGACACAACAACAATAGCCAGCGACAACACACCAACGGAGTACAGTTGTCGCATTAACAACGGAAAACCGGCCACCGGACGTGGAACTCCTGACAGCACCCCGGCGAGAAAGCGGCCCGCACGACCAAAAGAGATGACCATACTGATTCCGCTATGCCCCAGGGAAGCAATTTTGTCGATCACAAAACACCTCCTGCAAGCCCGAAATCCTCTGTTGCGGCCAGGGCGGGATAATGGAACGGCACCGGGCCGTCAGGATGCCCTTGCAAAAACTGCTGTACCTGCTCAGACGGATGGCTCTCCAGCTCTGCCGGCGTTCCCGCGCCAATGATTTTGCCATCCGCAATGATGCAGGCGTAATGGCAGATACTCAGGGATTCCTTGACATCATGAGACACCAGAACGCTGGTGAGCCCCATGGAGCCGTTCAGATCACGGATCAGCTTCACCAGCACACCCATGGCGATCGGATCCTGCCCCGCAAACGGCTCGTCATACATAATAAGTTCCGGATCCAGAGCTATGCTGCGGGCAAGCGCAACTCGCCGGGTCATGCCGCCGGACAGCTCGGACGGCATCAGATTGCGTGCGCCCCGCAGACCCACGGCTTCGAGTTTCATTAACACAATATCGTGAATCATGTCTTCCGGCAGGTCGGTGTGCACGCGCATAGGGAATGCCACGTTCTCAAATACACTCAGATCCGTGAACAACGCACCACTCTGGAAAAGCATGCCCATTTTTTCCCGCAATGAGTAAAGTTCCTTGCGGCGCAGATCCGGGACTGAGTGGCCATCTACCATGATACTGCCGGAGTCTGGCCGCAACTGCCCCCCTATCAAACGCAGGAGTGTGGTTTTCCCGGTACCGCTGGGCCCCATGATGGCGGTAATTTTCCCACGGGGAATCTCCATGGACACGCCGTTGAAAATACGGCGCCCCGAGCGGGAAAATACAACATCCTTCAATGAAATGTACGAGCTCAAACCCATAGTTCTTACCTTTCAGCCCACAACCTTTAGCTTACAGCCCGCAGCCTCTGGCTCTATATATAGCGATATCATAAACGACCCCTGACTCTCAGAGAGCGGCTACATTATGCCAAGGAGCCCGCAAGCTCAATCGCTTGATCCCAAAATGTACTGATCGCAATGATCAGTTTTACTGAACTATCCCGGCAATTCCCTCATTAACTCTATGATGAACTTGCAGTAACCAGACTGCTCCTGTTGCGGGAAATGTTATACTCCGCCAACCTATGCGCAATCCCGTCGTTCAAGACAAAGCGTCAACGAGAAAGCAGGCCATTCGCCCGATGACTGAATTTAAAACGTACGACTTCCGAACCCCCGCACTCCAGGCTATTCGAATTGAGCGCGATGCAATCAGCGCCCTGGAAAACCGCATCGACTGCCATTTTATACGAGCCTGCGAAGTGATCATGGCATGCCGGGGCCGGGTTGTTGTGACAGGAATGGGAAAATCCGGCCACATCGCCAACAAAATCGCCGCTACTTTTGCCAGCACCGGGACACCTTCATTTTTTGTTCATCCCGGGGAAGCCAGCCATGGCGACATGGGCATGATTACCAGCCAGGATGTGGTTATTGCTATCTCCAACAGTGGCAACACCAGCGAAGTGATTACCATTTTGCCACTTATCAAACGCATGGGCGTACCTCTGATCAGCATGACCGGCAATCCGGACTCCACACTGGCAAAAGAAGCTGTAGCAAACCTGGATGTGAGCGTTAAAACAGAAGCCTGCCCGCTCGGCCTGGCACCGACATCCAGCACAACCGCAACCCTGGTAATGGGTGACGCCCTGGCCGTTGCCTTGCTGGAAGCCCGGGGGTTCAGCGCGGAAGATTTTGCATTCTCTCATCCTGGCGGCAGCCTGGGGCGGAAACTTCTGCTGCGCGTAGCCGACATCATGCACACTGGCGAGCGCATACCCAAAGTAACGGAAGACACCACCCTCAGCGGCGCATTGCTTGAGATCTCCCGTAAAGGCCTGGGCATGACCACTGTTGTAAACGCCACAGGCGCAATGACTGGTATTTTCACAGACGGTGATCTGCGTCGCACCCTGGACAAATCCATCGATGTTCATACCACGCCTATGCGCGAAGTAATGACACGAAACGGCAGAACCATTCAACCCGAACAACTGGCTGCAGAAGCACTCAATATCATGGACGAGCTCAAGATCAACGCGCTTCCGGTTGTTGATGAGGGCGGCACCCTGGTTGGCGCAATAAATATGCACGACCTGCTTCGCGCCGGCGTGCTCTGAAGAGCAGGCCAATGGGCGATCTGAAGAAAAACTTAATGCGTGACCCAAGGAGCCATTTTAATGACCAGTCTGCATAGCCCTCTGGAAGCAAGCTGGCCAGCCACCCTGCTGGCTAAAGCTGCACGTATCAGACTTGTCGCGCTGGATGTTGACGGCATCATGAGTGACGGCAAAATCTACTTCAGCGCCAAAGGTGATGAGCTGAAAGGCTTCAATATTCTCGACGGACTGGGGCTGAAACAGATCATGGCAGCCGGAATCGAAGTAGCGGTCATCACCGGCCGCAGCTCGCCACTAACCGAAAAGCGCATGAGAGACCTGGGAATACCTCATCTGATGCAGGGTCGCGAAGATAAAAAAATCGCCCTGCAGGAACTGGTGGGCACTCTGGATATCAGGCCAGAAGCTATCGCTTATATGGGCGACGACCTGCCGGACCTGCCAGCGGTTCGTTACGCTGGCCTCGGAGTGACAGTCCCGAACGGATACTGGCTGGTGAGAAAGCATGCAGATTACTGTACCCGGGTTAACGGAGGCGAGGGTGCAGTACGAGAGCTTTGCGATCTCCTGCTGACAGCGGGGGGCAAGCTTGGCACGACACTGACCCCCTACCTGGAACCATAACCATGGCACAGAGCGAAAGACAAAGCCTGCTTTCCCTGATGGCCATGGGAAACAGACCCAGGCTGCGCATGCTCGCACTCGCCGCCACTATTGCCGCAGCATTTTTTCTGCTGTGGCAAAGTGACGAGCCGGCGATAACCAGCTATAGCGATGCACGGCAACTCCGGGGCGAAGCAGAACCGGATGGCTTTGTAATCAACGGCAGCTACACATCTTACGATGAAGCCGGCCAGCGCAAGATTGTTTTTACAAGCCCTCGCATTGAACAGTTTGAAGAAGAAGACCTGGCTACCATGGAGTCTCCCAGCGCAGAAGTGTTCGGTGCAAATGAGGCGGAGCCCTGGCTCCTCGAAGCCGAGAAAGGTAGCCTGCTGCGGAGTTCAGATTTGCTATACCTGACCGGTAACGTTCGTGTAACACGTACAATCGGTGCCCGCAAAGCGACACTGGCCACTGAGAGCCTGACCCTGGATAACAATCAGGGCAAAGTCTATACCGATGACCTTGTAGAAATAACTGATAGCATGGGCACTACCCGGGCTAAAGGCATGAGCGCGTGGATTGATGAACGTATTCTGGAACTTAACTCCCAGGTGGAAGGACGCTATGACACCGTCAGATAATTCATTGCACAAGGTGCTTGCGGCTCTACTGGTTGCAAGCCTGGCCAGCCCGGCCCTGGCTTTCGATCTCGATTCCGGCACACCTATAACTGTCAGCGCAGACAGCGCCCGCCTGGATGATGGCAAGGGCATTGCCACCTACACCGGAGCGGTTGAACTGGTTCAGGGCAAAACCCGCCTGACGGCGGAACGGGTGGTACTGTACCGAAGCGTTGAAGGCCTAAGCCGTATCGAAGCCAACGGCTCCCCTGCCCGTTACCAACAACCAGTTACCAGCGGTGAGGGAGAAACCGACGCCAAAGCCCGAAACATCACCTGGTCTGCTTCCGACAAGCAACTCACCTTTGAACGGGAAGCCGTAATTGAGCAGAATGGCAACGTATTTCGCGGCGACATTATTCATTACGACACCGAGCAAAGAGTAGTCACAGCGGAAGGCGGCAGGGATACAGGCGCCGGCCCGGGCCGGGTCGAAATGGTCATCCAGCCCCGGGGCGGCAGCAGTGACTCCACCAAATAGCAGAAAACAGGGATCCAATGGCAGTTCTCAGAGCGAGTAACCTGGCAAAAAGCTATAAACAGAAAAAAGTGGTCATTGATGTCTCACTGGAAATTCGCAGCGGCGAGATTGTAGGCCTGCTCGGCCCCAACGGTGCCGGCAAAACCACCTGTTTTTACATGATTGTGGGGCTGGTGAATGCTGACAATGGCCGTATAACCATAGACAGCCAGGACATCACGCCACTGCCCATGCATGGCCGGGCCCGCAAAGGCATTGGCTACCTTCCGCAGGAAGCGTCTGTATTCCGCAAGCTCTCAGTGCGGGATAACATTATGGCCATTCTGGAAACCCGTAAATCCCTCAGCCGCACTGAACGTTTGAGCAAACTCGAACAACTGCTGGAAGAATTCCACATTACCCATATCCGCGACAGCCTGGGCATGGCACTCTCCGGCGGTGAACGGCGCCGGGTCGAAATTGCCCGCGCCCTGGCAATGGAACCGGCTTTCATCCTTCTGGACGAGCCGTTTGCCGGGGTGGATCCTATATCCGTAAGTGATATCAAACAGATTATTCGCCACCTCAGGGACAAAGGCATAGGTGTTCTGATCACAGATCACAACGTGCGTGAAACACTGGATATCTGCGAGAACGCTTACATAGTTTCCGGGGGCCACATTATTGCTTCTGGAAACTCCGAAACCATACTTGCCAATCAACAAGTTAAAGAAGTGTATCTTGGAAATGAATTTCGCCTTTAGGGTCTGTTTTCGCTCCGGAGCATGTCCCTTAGATTGTTTTGCTGACCGGGAGCAAGTAAACTCGGCAAAGAACTTGCTAGGGCATTCTATAAGGGCGGCAAGTAGCCGACATACATAGATTTTTTGGCCAATGCAAGAAATTCAGAGCAGGTAAGTGTGACGGATCCTGAGCGATGGTTATGAAAGCCTCATTACAATTAAAGCTGGGTCAGAGCCTGACAATGACGCCCCAGCTGCAACAGGCGATCAGGCTTCTGCAGTTATCAACTCTCGATCTCCAGCAGGAAATCCAGCAAGCCCTGGAATCCAATCCCCTGCTGGAAAATTCGGAAGATGACGAGCAGACTGAATCGCCTTCAGCCGACAGTGATCAGAGTCAGGATAATTCCGCCGTCGAAATGTCTGCAGAAGCGACAGCTGATGCCCCCACCTCCGACTGGGATGAGAGCGAAACCGGCCCGGACTGGCAGTCTGAAAACGAAATCCCGGATACACTTCCCGACGATCTGCCCGTTGATACCGCATGGGAAGACGTTTACCAGTCGGCCCCCGCTCCCGCTGCGCGGAATGATGACGAAAACGACCATGATTTCGAAACCAGGAACTCACCAACAGAAACCCTGAGAGATCATCTTGAGTGGCAGCTCAACCTGACTCCTTTGAACGAACGGGATCAGGCCATTGCTCACGCCCTGATGGATGCAGTGGACGAGCGCGGGTACCTCACCAGCCCTATTGAGGACATCTATGCCGGCCTGACCGACGATACAGATGAGGACCCCCTTGAGATAGATGAAGTAGAAGCCGTTTTACGCCGGCTACAACACTTCGATCCACCGGGAGTTTTTGCCCGGGACCTTCAGGACTGTCTGCTGATCCAGCTTAACCAGCTACCACCGGAAACCCCCTGGCTTGCCCAGGCACGACTCGTCATCACCCACTACATAAACCTGCTGGGCAACCGTGATTATGCCCAGCTGCTCCGCCGCAGCCGCCTCAAGGAAGAACAGCTGCGTGACGTGCTTACCCTTATCACCGGCCTCAACCCGCGGCCCGGCGACATCATAGACCGGACCGAACCGGATTATGTCATTCCCGATGTCATCGTGCGCAAGCACAATGGCCGCTGGCGGGTAGAGCTGAATCCTGAAATTGCTCCGCGCATACGCGTAAATGCCAGCTATGCTTCACTAATAAGGCGAGCCGACAGCAGTGCTGATAACACCTACCTTCGCGACCAGCTCCAGGAAGCCAAGTGGTTTATAAAAAGCCTGCAAAGCCGGAATGAAACTCTGCTGAAGGTTGCCACGCGTATTGTTGAGCATCAGCAGGGATTTCTGGATTATGGGGAGGAGGCAATGAAGCCGCTGATCCTCTCGGATATTGCCCAGGTTGTGGAAATGCACGAATCCACCATTTCCCGTGTAACCACACAAAAATACATGCATACACCGCGGGGCATCTTTGAACTGAAGTACTTTTTCTCCAGCCACGTCAGTACCGACGAGGGCGGCGAATGTTCCTCAACAGCGATTCGCGCCATGATCAAAAAGTTAATTGCTGCAGAAACACCTAAAAAGCCGTTGAGTGACAGCAAGATTGCAGCCATGCTTGGAGAACAGGGAATCAAGGTTGCGCGACGCACAGTTGCAAAATATCGCGAGGCGATGCACATTCCGCCTTCAAACGAACGCAAGCGTCTGGTCTGAACCAGGCACTGTTTACGGGTTCTCAAGGATTTCGCTGGCGCAATAACAGGTGTCAGCACCCAGGCCGGGCTCCCAGAGCCGGAACGGATAACAACAGGAGACGTCTATGCAACTTAATATTTCAGGCCATCACGTAGAACTGACTCCCGCCCTGAAGGATTATGTGTCTGAAAAGTTTCAGCGACTGGAGCGGCACTTCGACCACATCAGTAACTGCCAGGTGACCCTGGAAGTAGATAAGGTTCGTCAGATAGCGGATGCAACACTCCACGTGGTTGGCGGTGAGATTCACGCAAAGGCGGAAAGTGAGGATATGTACGCAGCTATCGACGGACTCATCGATAAGCTTGACCGACAGATTCTCAAGCACAAAGAAAAAAGTGTAGACAGGATGCAGGGGAACACCGCCCGCTAGGCGGCTGTTTTCAGGCATGTCATCTCATCAGACTGCGGCGCGGACAACGTGTCGCAGTTTTTTTTAACGGAAGCACGGTCGATTCATGAGCGACACATCCCTGACAATAGACAACATTCTTGCGCCGGACCTGACCCTGTGCAAGGTGCCCGCATCAAGTAAAAAGCGGGTTCTGGAGTTCATTGCCGAGCAGATCCGTCAGCACAATGATTCACTCGGCGAGAGCCAGATCTTCAACAATCTGATCGCTCGTGAACGGCTGGGCAGCACCGGAATCGGCCAGGGGATCGCTATCCCCCACTGCCGTCTGGAAGGGCTTGAACATGTAATTGGCGTTCTGATAACGCTGGAAGAAGCCGTCGAGTTTGATGCCATTGATAACCAGCCGGTGGATCTTGTGTTTGCACTTGTTGTGCCCAAGGAAGCCACAAGCGAACATCTGGAGTTACTGAGCCAGCTCGCAGAGAAATTCAATGAAAGCACATTTTGCGACAGCCTCAGGCAATGTGAAGATGCTCAGACACTTTACCAACGCATGACGGCCGAAAACGGCTGATACCCACTCTGGCAACAGGCTGTTTCACCATGAAGCTGATCATCGTCAGTGGCCGGTCCGGTTCCGGCAAGAGTACAGCTCTTCACGTACTGGAAGATCTGGGATATTACTGCATCGATAACCTGCCTATCGGGCTCCTTTTCCCTCTTACCCGGGAGGCGGCTAACCAGAGCGCGCCGGGAAGGCTCGACAAGATGGCGGTCAGTATTGATGCCCGCAACCTGTCAGGCGAACTGGCCAATTTCGAAGATATTTACCGCAAACTTCGCAAGGCTGATATTCAGTTAGAAATCATATACCTGGATGCCGATGAGCAGTCCTTGCTGCAGCGTTTTCATGCCACTCGCCGAAAGCATCCTCTGAGCGATGATAAAACCTCCCTCAGAGAAGCCATTGACAACGAAAAAGCTCTGCTGGAACCTCTTTCAAAGCTCGCGGATCTCTACATCAACACCAAAGGGCTCTCGATGTACGAGTTGCGGGATATGGTGAAGCAGCGAGTAGCGGGCCGAAAAGATCAGGAACTGGCCCTGCTGTTCCAGTCATTCGGCTTCAAACATGGTGTTCCACTGGATTCCGATTACGTATTCGATGTGCGCTGTTTACCTAACCCCTATTGGGATACCAGCCTGCGAAAATTTACAGGCCTTGACGGGCCGGTGATCGAATTTCTGGAAAAAGAACCCGCAAGCCATAAAATGGTAAACGACCTTATTGCATTCCTGGAAAGCTGGATTCCTTCTTTTGCAGACAGCAATCGAAGTTACATGACCATTTCCATTGGATGCACGGGCGGCCAGCATCGCTCGGTTTACATCTGCGAACAGCTGGGGAAGTACTTTCGCGAGCACAGCAGCAACGCACAGGTGCGCCACACCGAGCTGCCGCACCTGCAGGCCCGGAAAGAGGTCTGACCCAGAGTGATACGCCAGCAGATTGTTATAATCAATAAACTTGGGCTGCATGCCCGGGCCACCGCCAAACTGGTTGCCACCGCATCGGCTTTCGATTGTTCTGTCAGGGTCTGCGGCAAAGGCCGCGAGGTTGATGCAAAAAATATCATGCAAGTTATGATGCTCGCGGCCAGCAAGGGCACTGAAGTGGAGCTTGTGGCCGATGGCCCGGGAGAGCAGGAAGCCATTGAGGCCTTAACCGCGCTGATAAACGATTACTTCGGGGAAGGTGAATAGCTCGCCATTTTCCATAGCATTTCCCTGCAACTCTTTCTCACGTGCAAAGGCTAACTCCGTTATAATACAGGCGTTTTCTGAGCGTAGGTGATTCATGTCCGATATTCTGGAAAAAAGTCAGGCCCGCCAACGTTTACGCTCGCTGAGTGAAGCGCTGGACAGTGGTGCCCTGAAGCAGGTCGCCCGTATCCTCAATGGTGGCTTAAGCCCCAGCGATATCGCTCATTTACTCGAATCCTCTCCTCCGCGCCAGCGTGCTCTGCTGTGGAATCTGGTAGATAAACAGCTGGAAGGCGATGTTCTCCAGTACCTTAATGAGGACATTCGTGCAGAATATCTGAGCCGGCTGAACGCTCAGGAACTGGCAGATATCATCGAGGACTTCGAGTCCGACGATCTCGCCGACCTTCTGCAACAGTTACCGGACACGGTGATCCAGGAAGTTCTGGACACCATGGATGAACAGGACCGGCAACGGGTCGAAGAGGTGCTCTCCTACCCGGATGACACCGCCGGCGGCCTGATGAACACGGACACCATCACCGTGCGCCCCGACCTGAGCATTGATGTAGTATTGCGATACCTGCGCCGGCACAGAGCACTACCGCCGATGACCGACAGCCTGATTGTGGTAAGCCGGCGCGACGAATTTATTGGCATGCTCCCCATTACCAAAATGCTGGTATCCAATCAAACCGCAACGGTGCGGGAAGTCATGGATACCGATATAGAACCTATACCGGTCACCCTTTCTGACACCAAAGTGGCCCACCTTTTCGAGCGCTACGACCTTATCTCTGCCCCGGTGGTAAACTCAGAGGGGCGGTTGTTGGGCAGGATTACCATCGATGACGTGGTGGATGTCATCCGTGAGGATGCCGACCACTCACTGATGAGTATGGCCGGGCTGGATGACGATGAGGACACCTTCGCTCCGGTCTGGAAAACCACCAGGCGCAGAGCTGTATGGCTAGGAGTCAACCTGGTCACCGCCTTTATTGCGTCCGGGGTGATAGGACTGTTTGAGGGCACCATTGACCAGGTTGTCGCCCTTGCCATACTGATGCCAATCGTTGCCAGTATGGGGGGCATTGCAGGTAGCCAGACGCTCACCCTTGTGATCAGGGGCATGGCTGTGGGGCAGATCAGCTCCGCCAACGTGGGCTGGCTGCTGAACCGGGAGTTTCTTTCGAGCATCCTCAACGGCGTGCTCTGGGCTACGTTAGTGGCTGCAGCCGCGATGATCTGGTTTCAGGATATGACCATCGGTGGGATTATTGCCGCTGCCCTGATTATCAACCTGGTCGCGGCCGCACTCGTGGGCACGGTATTGCCGCTGTTCCTGAAGTCCCGCAATATCGACCCGGCATTGGCCGGCAGCGTTATACTGACAACAGTCACAGATGTGGTTGGCTTTACATCTTTTCTGGGCCTGGCCACCCTTTTTTACGCCTGAACCGACTAATCTGGAATGAACAATGATCGACAGTAACCAAGACGAAGCCCCGCAATATTCCGGGCCAAGTAAATCCCAGCTCAAGCGAGACATGCACGCGCTCCAGAATATTGGTAAGCGTATGATGGAATTGAGCGATGAGCAGCTTGATACACTCAGCATCAGCGATACTCTGAGAAACGCTATCGAGGAGTCTCGCAGGATTCGCCAGAACGAGGCCAAGAGGCGTCACCTTCAGTACATTGGAAAGATTATCCGGCAGGAAGATGACCCCGAAGCTGTACAGAGGGCCATCGATGCCTTTGACTCGGGAAGCGTGGAACATACCCGTCGCCATCACCTGGCTGAACGCTGGCGTGACCGCATGATTACCGAAGGTGATTCCGTAGCGGGCGAGTTCTTCAGTTACTGCCCTGGCGCTGATATTCAACACTTACGCAACCTTGTCCGCAACGCCCGCAAGGATGTGGAAAAACAGAAGAATACCGGCCAGACCCGCAAGCTGTTCCGCTACCTGCGGGAGCGCATTGACGAAGCCGAGGCCTGATTTTCCAGCGCTGAGCAGTTCCTAAGGCCTAACTGCCGGTATCAAACACCTGCCGAAGGTCCACTTCCGGTTCGTTCCAGGAGCCGGATACATTGTAGGTAGCGCTGGTCAGTTTGCTCAACGGGTCACCGAGAACCTTGTCCAGCACAAACAGCGCCCCCCCGATAGGCGCGCTGGCGCCCATCAGCAGCGCAGCCAGAGGCAGGTTCTGGGTCAGCGGTAAAACGACCACCAGACGCATATCAAGCGCGCCGTCTGTGAGGTTTGTGGAACCACTGAGCTTGAACGCTCCCGATGGCCCCACGACCTGAAGCTCCGGATCCATGGTCAGCAGCCCCCGCTCCAGCCGGGCTTTACCTGAAATCGCGTCGAATGCAACACCGCGCTCATACAGATCGGAAAAATCCAGCTTCAGCCTGCGCCAGAGCGTATCAGCGTTGAGCAGGTTGAATATCCGGAACACCTGAGCGCTGTTGTTTCGCTCAAGAATAACGCCATCATCAAGCCGCAGACTGACTTCACCACTGAGTTCCGCTATATCGAACTCATCCGGCCTCCCCGGCCAGTCCAGCTCCAGCTGAACGTCAGTCTGCTTATTGGAAAGCGGGATATCGGTATCAAACAGCTCACCGAGATCAGCCACAGCGCCGCCGGAAACCGATCCTGAAAACTGGCTGGTTTCCCTGTTGTCTACAACGCTCCAGGTCATATCGCCCAGAAGTGTAAGAGACTTCAGGCGCCCCTCAATCCCGGAGATATTAAGTTGATCAGGCTCGGGACGCACCTGAAACGTCCAGCGCCCCAGGCTGTCTTCATTAAGCTGCAGTTCCGAAATGGTGATATCTATATCCGGCCAGTTCACGATATCCATAGCCCGGAAGGCCTCCAGCTGCTGTTCAATCGTCAGCAGCTCTGGCGTACTTTTCACACTGGAGTTATTCCTGACGAGACGCAGCACGTCAAAATCTGCGGTCACAGGGCGATCATCGTCCGGGAACACAATCCGGCCTGCAGCCCGCTCAGAGCGGGTGGTGACAATCCAGCGATCACCCAGGTCCAGAGCCTCAAGATGAATATCCGTGAGCGTCTGGTCCCCAAGATACAGTTTACCGAACGTCAGCTCGATACCTGAGCTTTTGAGCAGCAGATCGAAAATCGCGCGATCCTCCCAGCTTCCCGTTATGCTGATCCCATTTACCGCCTCGGGGTTGATTTCCGCAACCAGCGGAGCAGCTTCCGCCTGTTTCTTAGAAAACGGGCCAGGCCAGTCAATAGCCAGCCCCTCAAGGTCAGAACGAACGACAATCTGCGATGCCGTGTCAGCCGTTACGTTGAGCTCTGCAGAGTAATCAACTCCGCCTTTCAGCCCATATCCACCCTCTTCTATTCCACCGCTGGTCTCAACATCGGGGCCCAGCAAGCCAGCCTGGCGGAGCGCCCCGGGTACGGATAAAGAACCGGTTTGCCGGATTGTCAGCGTGCCTGCACCGGAAGCGCTGCCTGACGATGGCTGGCTGAAACTGACCTTGACGGGTTCACCAAGAAACCTTGCTCCAAGGGGCTCTCCGGAAAAACCCTGGTCTGAGTGGTATTCCACTGACCCGGAAATTGCTTCCCAGCTCAGGTCTGCTTCCGGATACTCAATATAGCCATTCGACGTACTGACTTCAGCGGCAACCACCACATCGCCAGCGCTGGCAAGAGGCAAATCAATACCCAGATCAAGCTGGTAATCACCTGCATATTTCAGGCTTGCAGCCTGAGGCCCGGCCATGTCTCCAAACGGGCTGTTTGCCATCCAGAACGCAATGGAATCACCAGGTACCAGAGCCGAGACATCTACCCGGACAAGTGCCCCTTCATTACCAGGAATAACGGCGACAGTGCCAGGGTTCAATAACAGTCCACCGGTTTTCCCGGATTCAAGCGACACCAGGGTGTCGCCGTTCTGTATGGAGACTTTCCCTCTGGCTTCTGTCACCTCAGGCCACTGTTCATCGTACAGAACCGTGCCATTTCCGAACTCATACCACATGGATGAAACGAAAGATCCTGCAGGCGCATCTCTGCCTATCTGGCCATGGCCGTAGTACACGCCCGACGTAATGTCTGCTTCCTTGATTGCCGTAGTCAGCCACTCGTACAACTCGCCATCCACGATCTTTTCCGGAACAAACTCGCCCAACATAGAGGCGTCGCCATTCTCGACTTCTACACGAAGCCCGAGATTATCCTCACCCAGGTTATCGAGCTTCAGGTCAAATGCGCCGGTCAGGCGAGTGTCCTCACCATTGCCATTGCTATAGCTCATGCGTATGTCATCTGCATACACACGGGTGACCGGTCCATCCAGCTTCCAGGCAACGCTGGCATCAAACCCGGGCATCGACCACACACTGCCAAACAATTCTGGAAAGGCCAGAGTAACAGGCTCCTCTCCGGCCCGGGCGATGACATACCCTGAACCCGGATCAACATAGATAGAGCCATTCACACCGCTGACTGCAGGAGTCCCCTGATAGGCCTCAGCTCCGACATCCCGGAGTTGTCCGGAGAACTCAAAACTGTTCTCGCCCGCTCCGGGAACACTGATTTTCATATCATCAAGGAAACCGGAAGGCCGATAGTGTTCCAGCGCGTCACTTGCCACTGCCGGCAGCAACGGAAGCACACCAATCAAGCTCCTTAGCGGCTGCAGCGGCAAAGCGTCGGCCGTGATCGTAATCCCCTCGCGATCAGGCAGCAGCCTCAGGCTGAATGGCGGGACCTCATTACCATTCCAGGTCCAGGAAAGCTGCTTGAGATGCCATTCACCAATAGTTTCCGGCTGGTTTCCGGGCGCGGCCGGCACTTCCATAACATCTGGATGTCGCCGCCAACCAAAACGCGCACTGATATCCTCCAGCGGTGCCAGAGACTCTCCGCCAACACCAAGCTGAAGATAGGGTGTTCTAACCGTTCCGCTGACTTGCTGTAAGGCACCCTCGCTAAAGGTGAGCCAGGCTTCGCCCCCCAGGTCAAACCCTTCCACGCGAATGTCCCGCCACGTGTATTCATCAACGAGCCCGTCAAACAAGCGCCCGGAATTCACATCGAGGTACAACTGGCCGGTAAAATTACCACGGAAGAAGTGCTTTCCTACAAGAGTGAAGCTGGCAAGCTGCTGCGTTGTTGCGGATTGCATGGCCCGCCCGGAGGCGCGGAACATACCCTGATAGTAGACCAGGTCAAGCTGGGGAATGTCGAGATGCCGGAGGTGGCCCTGGTGGTCACGGATTCCCAGGCTTACGCGGGTCACTTTTATATAGGGGTCTGACAGCCATTTGCGGGCGACCTCCAGCCAGTTCCGGAACCGGTTGTTGAGTGGCGCCGGCACGTCAGCACCTCGAAGGCCAAGGTCGCCACTGTCCTTCTGGTTCAGCGTCAACTCAAGACCTTCGGCTTCAAAATCCTCAAACACAATCCGGAAACGCATCAGCGAAGCCAAAGCATCGAAACGAATGGTCAAATGCTGCAGGCTCAGCACACGCACCCCGGAATCAGGGTTGGTGACGTCTATATCTTGTGCGGTAAAGGATGGATCAAGCCAGAACCAGCGGGAGGAGAGTTTGCCAATGCTTACTTCGTGCCCCAGACGGACAGAAAGCTCACGGGAAAGATCATCCCGGAAGGTGTCGATATTCTGGGTGAGCTGTCGGCCAATCCCTGCATAAAGAGCAAACAGCACCAGAACAACCACCAACAACCACCAGACAACACTGGTAAACAGCGCAATCAAACGGGCAGGCGGGCGTTCAGTGGAGGGCATCCTGGGCATCGCTATATGTCACACCCTGCGCCGGTAATCCGCTCCGGGATCATAGCAAAACAACATCGTACTGCTCCTGGCTATAAAAGGGCTCCACCTGAAAACGGACAGTCTTGGATATGAAGGTTTCAAGGTCCGCTACGTTATCGGATTCCTCATCAAGCAGGCGATCAACCACGCTCTGGGAAGCCATCACCAGATAGCTTTCGGCATCGTAAGCCCGATTAACCCGGAGTATTTCCCGGAAAATCTCAAAACACACTGTCTCACTGGTTTTCAGAAACCCCCGACCATCACAGATAGGGCAAGGTTCACACAGTACCTGGCCGAGGCTTTCCGTGGTCCGCTTCCGGGTCATTTCCACGAGGCCCAACTCTGAAACGCCGGTAATTTTGGTTTTGGCGTGGTCCCTTTCGAGCATTTTTTCCAGCATGCGATGAACCTGGCGCTGATGCTCGACATCTTCCATATCTATAAAGTCGATAATTATGATTCCGCCCAGATTACGCAGCCTCAACTGACGACTGATCGCCCGGGCCGCTTCCAGGTTGGTCTTGAAAATCGTTTCTTCCAGGTTACGATGACCCACAAATGCGCCGGTGTTGATATCAATGGTGGTCATGGCTTCGGTCTGATCGATGATCACATAGCCACCAGACTTGAGCTGAACCTTGCGGCTAAGCGCCCTCTGAATCTCATCTTCCACTGAATAGAGGTCGAAAATCGGCCGCTCGCCCGGGTAATATTCCACCTTGTCGGCAAACTCGGTAACAAACTCTCCGACAAACTCCATAACCCGCTGGTGGCTTTCGCGACTGTCGATGCGCACCTTTTCAGTTTGTGGCCGGATGAGGTCCCGGATGGTACGGATAAACAGAGGCAAATCCTTGTACACAGCTGCAGGTGCCTGAACCTTATCAATCCGGTCATGTATAGACTGGCTGAGACGATGCAGGTAGCTCATATCAGCCATCAGATCTTCTTCCGATGCGGCTTCAGCTGCCGTGCGGATAATATATCCGCCCTGCACATCAGCATGCGCGGCCGCACCTTCCTCAACGAGCGCTTTCAATCGACTGCGTTCAGTCTCGTCCTCAATTCGCTGGGAAATACCCACGTGGCTGACATCGGGCATGAAAACCAGGTAACGGGATGGGATGGAAAGCTGAGTAGTAAGTCGGGCACCTTTTGTTCCGATAGGATCCTTGGTTACCTGCACCACCAATGACTGGCCTTCTCGCAGCAAGGTTCGGATATCCGGAACAGTTTTCGGGCCGTCGCCGGCCTCTGTTGCGGCGGCCTGGTTTGAGACAACATCGGAGGCATGAATAAAGGCTGCCCTCTCAAGGCCTATGTCTACAAATGCAGCCTCCATACCGGGAAGCACGCGCACTACTTTGCCTTTGTAGATATTACCGACAATGCCCTTGCGGCTGGCCCGCTCGATATAGGCTTCCTGCAGCATACCGTTCTCGACCAGCGCCACCCGGGTTTCAACCGGCGTTACATTGATCAGGATTTCTTCGCTCATGATTGGCTCTCCCGACTACTTGACCAGTGTTTCCATACAGGGCAGCCTGCATTGGCGAGCAAAACAGCCGTTTCCTGCAATGGCAGGCCAACAACCGCACTGTAGCTCCCTTTAAGTTCTTGAACAAAAATACCACCAAGACCCTGAATTCCATAACTTCCGGCTTTGTCCATAGGCTCTCCCGTAGCTACATAGGAAGAGATTTCAGCTGCGGACAACGAACGGAACCTGACTTCCGTCGTCACAAGGCGAGACTCACAGCGCCCGTCATGCGCCAGCGCGATGGCCGTCATGACCTGGTGAGTGGTACCAGAAAGTCTGGCCAGCATGGTCCTGGCTTCATGCTCACTGGCTGGTTTACCGAGAATTGCATTATCCAGTATCACAGAGGTGTCTGAGCCAAGGATCAGCCTGCCGGGATGGTCGGCCGCAACAGCAAGGGCTTTCTCCCGGGCCAGCCGCTCAACATAGTCCCCTGGCATCTCCGAAGATCGTGGCGTTTCATCGATATGAGCGGGCTGCACAGAGAACGCAACGCCAATCTGCTCAAGCAACTCTGAGCGGCGCGGCGAGGCAGAGGCAAGAATAATAGACGCCATGGCTATCCCATCTTCCGGTTAATGTTGTCCATCAGAATGGAAAACAGGGGCCATACCAGAGCACTGGTCAGTGCCGGCCACAGATAACTGAAACCTGCATCCTCTCCGCCCAGCATCTGCTTGAGGAAATGCACCAGCATCTGGTTGATGCCCAACAGGAGAAATACCATAAGGCACTGTTGTGGCATGGGATACATGCGCAGCCTCTGGTGAATGGTAAAAACCAGAAACGCAATAACTCCCATCGCCAGTGCATTGACACCCAAGGGCGTCGCTTCAAGTACGTCAAGCAGCAAGCCGAGGCACCACGCAAACAGAATGCCGAACTGAGCCGGGGCCCGGAACGTCCAGTAGAACACAATCAAACCAAGCCATTCAGGCCGGAACTCATACCAGCCAACAGGAAACAGGGAGATGCTTAGCACCAGCGACACAAGCACTGACAACACAAACACCGGGTAACTGATTACAGATAACATCAGCCCTGCCCCCCCGGCACCTTGTCGATGGCCGGAGCCTGGTTATTATTGCTGGTGGGAAGCGCGGGTACTCCATCCTTTGGGGGGAAGACCACGAGCACCAGACGGCTTTGATTTAGCTGTGCCTTGGGCGTAGCCTGAATCGATACAAAAGGTTCGCCCGGCTCTTTGTTGATCAGACTGACCTCGGCAACCGGATACCCTCTCGGAAAACGCCCGCCAAGGCCCGAACTGACAAGCAGATCCCCTTCGCGGATATCGGCCGTATCCGGCACATGGACCAGATCAAGCGTCGCTGAATCTCCAGTACCCAGCAGAATGGCCCGCAGCCCGTTTCGCACCACTTCAACCGGCACAGCATGACTGCTGTCGGAAACAAGGAGTACACGGGAGGTCACCTGACTGGTCTGCACGACCTGGCCCATCAAACCATGAGCATCCAGTATGGCCTGCCCGACCTGCAGGCCGTCACTGCGACCTTTGTTGATAATAATTTCGTGTGAATACGGATCCGGCGAAACACTCACCACCTGGCTGACGATAACCCGGTCGTCGAGAAGTTCAGAGGAATTCATCAGGCGGCGGAGTTCGTTATTCTCAGAGGCCAGAGCGGCGTACTTGAGGGCCCTTCGCTCAAGAATGAGCAGGCGGGCTTTGAGGTCTTCATTTTCCTGTTTCACGTCTTCGCGGGTGGTAAACAGGCTGACAACCCAGTCACTGAACTGATAGGGCGCATTACCAAGCCAGTAAACAGGAGTAAGTCCGGTTGCCAGAGTGCTTCGTACAGGCGTGAGACGGTCGTAATGCTGATCGGCAACAACCAGTGTCACCGATACGATAATTACCAGCAGGAGCCGAAGGCCGGGCATTGGCCCCTGGACAAAAATGGTTTTAATAACGATCCCTCCCCAAAGGATTATCCCTCCGGAGAGAACATTCCGATGCCGCCCCGGTCAATGACTTCCAGCGCCTTGCCACCACCACGGGCAACACAAGTCAGCGGATCTTCGGCGATAATCACCGGCAGCCCGGTTTCTTCACTGATCAGCTTGTCCAGACCACGCAACAGTGCACCGCCACCGGTCAGAACAATGCCACGCTCTGCGATATCCGAGGCCAGTTCCGGCGGGGATTGCTCCAGCGCACTTTTGACGGTCTGAACTATCTGCGCAAGGGACTCCTGAAGTGCGTCCAGAATCTCTTCACTGTTGAGAGTAAACGCACGCGGCACACCTTCGGCCAGGTTACGTCCACGCACATCAATTTCGAGAATTTCCAGGCCTTCATACGCACAACCGATTTCGTGCTTGATGCGCTCGGCAGTAGATTCACCGATAAGGCTGCCGTAATTACGGCGCACATAGGTAACAATAGCTTCATCGAATTTATCACCACCTACCCTCACCGAATCGGCGTATACAATGCCGTTAAGGGAAATAATCGCAATTTCGGAGGTTCCGCCGCCAACGTCCACAATCATTGAGCCGCTGGCTTCTTCAACCGGCAAGCCAGCACCAATGGCTGCGGCCATGGGCTCTTCAATCAGGAACACTTCCCGTGCACCGGCACCAAGGGCCGATTCGCGGATGGCCTTGCGCTCTACCTGTGTGGACTTGCTGGGCACGCATACAAGCACCCTTGGGCTCGGTGTTATGAAGCTGTTCTCATGCACCTTGTGAATAAAGTGCTGGAGCATTTTCTCAGTAACGACAAAATCAGCGATTACGCCGTCTTTCATCGGACGGATAGCGGTAATGTTGCCCGGTGTACGGCCCAGCATACGTTTGGCTTCAGCGCCTACGGCAGCAACCATTTTCTGGGAGTTGGTGGTACGAATAGCTACAACGGAAGGCTCGTTCAGCACAATCCCGCGGTCACGCACGAAAATAAGGGTGTTGGCGGTGCCCAGATCGATGGACAGGTCGCTGGAGAATAAGCCTCGGAGTCTTTTAATCAACATTCGTGTAGTTTCAACCTGAGAGTTGCGGTTGCAGAAAGATGCGGCAACTTTAGCAGTGCCCCCCCGCTCAGGCAAGGCGCAGCCTGCTGTAAAGGTAAATGATATTGCCCCCTGCATGAACAATTGTTCATCCGGCCGAAGGATGATGATCCCCCAGGCGGCAATCTGCAGGTTGACGCGGGCAGCGGGTTGATCTTTGCTTCATATTAAAGATGGCTGAAAAGACGGCCTGAAAATCTCCGATCCACCCAGTTCAAACTGCCAAAATCGAGGCTCCAGTTGAGAATACCAGAAATCAGCCTGACCCATAGCACCTTCAGGGCCGCTGCGCCCTGCAATTTATTATTGTTTTTGGTGTTAATTGCCGCTGCGGGGGTTCCCACCTCAACTCAGGCCCTGCAGAACGAGTCCGAACCAACAGGCACAATCTCCCTGAACCCCGGGGCTGACAGTGACGCCCTGATCGCCGGGCGCATTTCCAGTATTTTTAACCAGATTCCGCACTTCGAGACTCTGCAGGTGAATGTTGAAAGCGGCGTAGTAGCGCTGACAGGTCAAGTTGCCAATGAATCCCAGGCGCAACGGGCCCTGAAACTTGCCGGTCGAGTGGAGGGTGCCATTGCAGTTGATGACAGGGTCGTGCGCACCCTGGGCCTGCAAGACAACCTGAACCCCCTTTGGGACTCCCTGCAAAGTACCTTACACGGTTGGGTCAGAGCTCTGCCACTACTGCTGGTGGCGCTCAGCGTTTTTGTCATAGTGGCCTTCGCGGGGCACCGTCTGGCAGGCCACAACCAGCTCTGGTCACGGTTAACTGAAAACCCGTTCCTCGCTGAACTGGCGGGACATGCCGTCAGGCTGACAACCTTACTTTTAGGCTTGCTTCTTGCTCTGAACATTCTAGGAGCC
>Ga0209345_10001794_pt1 | contig 24852 bp, 21 predicted proteins | sample Cruoilmetagenom7_FD_187294 | JGI IMG/M metagenome (GOLD analysis project Ga0209345, IMG submission 187294) | Oil polluted marine microbial communities from Coal Oil Point, Santa Barbara, California, USA - Sample 7 (SPAdes) (version 2) | ecosystem: Environmental > Aquatic > Marine > Oil seeps ...
GCAGATATTTTGAAGCGGGCCATCAACTCGGGCTCTGATGCTTTGAGAACATATGTCTGCGGCATCGACAACAGAACATCCGCGCCGTTTTCTTCGGCTGCATTGATATAGCTTACCGATGTTTCGATCACCGGCGCGGAAATACCCATCATCACATGCACGCGGCCTCTGGCGGTGTCTTTGGCCAGCCGGACCAGCCGGCCGCGCTCGGCCGCGCTAAGCGCCCAGCTTTCGCCGTTGTCTCCGGCTATGCAAATGCCTGTAGCACCCCGCGAGATGAGAAATTCGAAAAGTTCGACAAAGGCGTCTTCCATGATGTCGCCCTTCGCAGAGAAGGGGGTGGCAATGGCGGGGACATAGCCGTGAAGGTCATCTTTGTTCATGCGGGTTCCTAAATATCTGTCAGGTCACACTGAAAAATCGCGCCGTGTTGGGCATCAACGATAAACAAGTGTTTTGAATTGTCGGGATGAAAGGTCACAGAAGTGGTCCAAAGCCCTTCTGGCAGGCGGACTTCGGCAATCGGATCACCCAACGCATCGAATACATATGCGCGCCCTGCTTGTGCTTGGGCGATGGCAATCCAGCCCTCGCGATTGCAGGCCAATCCGTCAGGGCCAAGCCCGCCGGAAAGCTGCAAGAAGGTGCCGACCATCGGATAGCCTGTGTTGGGCAGCCGTGCTGAGAGACGCCACACCTGATTGGCACGCGTCGCCGCAACATAGACCCACTCACCGTTCGGTGACAGACAGATGCCGTTGGAATAGGGGATGTGTTCCAACACAAGGCGCAGTTGGCCATCAGGCATCATGACATATAATCGGCCCGTAGGGTCACTTAGCGACGAACGTCCGCTATCGGTAAACCACAGCGCACCATCAGGGGCATAGGCCATGTCCGACAGGCCTAAAAAGGGATGGTCTTTCAGACCTGTGCTTATGACCGAATATTGCCCTGTGCCGGTTAGCTCGATCAGTCCATGGTGGTAGTCTACGGCGATATGACGTCCATCTGACGCAATCCGCATCGCATGGGGTGCGCCGTCAATCTGGTGCTCCAAGTGCCACGCGCCCTGCGGCGCGACCCGAAAGACGCGGCCATACGGCACATCGCTTAGCCACAGATCGCCATGGCTGTCGAAAAAGGCACCTTCAAGAAATGAATGCATGGCATGACCGGGGCGTGTCATCTTCGCCCAGTCGGAAGGCATGCTCTTGTGGCGCAAGTGCTCTGGCAGTTTTGCAAATGGCTGTGCTGTCATGATCGGGGCGGGGCGCATCATCTGATAACCCCGATGTCCCGAAGATGTTGGATGTCTGTCGCACTGCGTCCTGCCTCTGCCAAGACGGCTTCGCTATCCTGACCGTGGCGGGGCGGCGCTTTGGTCAGTGCCGGACCGCCCTGCGACATGTGGAACGGGGATAGGGGCAAGGTGACCGACGGATCATCGGGGCTGCCTGTAAAATACCCACGTGCCCGCAGTTGCGCACTGTCGACGGCTTCTGACAGCGGCTTGATCCGGTCACAAGGGAGATCATTCGCTCGCAGCACCGTGATCCATTCTTCACAGGTCCGACCAGCAAAAACGGCCGCCAGATCACGGTTTAGCTGTTCCGCGCACGCCCATACATCGGACCAATTGTTGATTGAAGAAAGGGCAGGGATTGGCTGTTGTAGGTTCGTCAGCACGCTCCCAAGGCGGCGGTATTGCGCGGGTGTGAAGACGCCCAACATCAGCTTGCCCTGTTTCGTATCGTAGGCTGTGATCCCCGCCTCCTTGCCTCGGACGGTGTGAGTGGCATGTTGCGCTGCCGCAGCTTCGGGTGCCATGAGATTCATCGCGACTTCGAGCATAGAGACAGAGATCGTGCAGCCTTCTCCGGTCATGTTGCGCTGGTTCACCGCTGCAAGGATTGCGAAGGCTGCGGAAAGGCCAGCGGTATAATCAACAAACGACACAGCCGGTTTATGCCCGTCTGACTGGTCGATGATGCCACTGCCAGCCTGAATGACGTTGTCATAGGCCCCTGTCTGCGCCAGCGGGCCGGTATCCCCATATCCTGTAAGCGAACAATAGATAAGCTGCGGGTTCAGCGCGCGCAAATCACAGGGGCCTAATCCCATCACAGCCAGCGCGCCTGTGGTGTAGTTTTCTACAAGAATATCGGCGTTCAGCGCCAGATCACGTAGTATTTTGGCACCTTCGGGAGTCGATAGATCAACTGCAAGCGTGCGCTTGTTTCCGCCTTGCACCTGATAGTTCAACCCCAAACCTTGTGCGTTTAGCGCATCATCGGGGCCGCGTTCTCTTGCGCAATCCGGCGCGTGCGGAGGTTCGATCTTGGTCACGTCAGCGCCAAGCAGCGCAAGCTGATAGGTGCAGTAAGGGCCAGCTAACACATGCGTGATGTCCAGCACCCTCAGATTTTTCAATGCACCGGACACCGATAGCTTTCCTTATTCATAGCGTGACTTGCCGTTTCCCTGACTGTATTGTATGCAAAACGTAGTTCAATATACAAGACTATAGATAAGTGCAGCAACATTCCGCCCCAAGAATGGGGTGCAGGTTTCAGGCGGTTTTGCAGAGGAGGGTGTATCGGTTGACTGACGACGTCCAAATGCGGTCTCTGGACGGTGTGCGCCTTCAGCCAGGCACCGGTGCGAGGTTACGCGCCGGTATACCCCAAACCACGGGAGATATGCTGCGCGGTTTCGGCAACGGCAGGCCAGTAAAAACTTTCGATCCTGGTTTCGTCAAAGGCACCATCCGGACCAGAGATGTTGACGCAAGCCACGATGCGCCCCCGGGCATCCCGCACCGGTGCCGCAACGCTGGAGCCTCCGGGTTCGCGAAAACCTTTGGAATAAACGTAGCCTTTGGCGACAACGTCGTGAACACGCTCAATCAACATGTTGGCGTCTGTGGGGGTGTGTACAGTCACCGCAGCCATGTCCTGACCGCTACAAAACGCGCGCAACTCTTCTTCGGACAAATCGCTCAACAGGCACCAGCCGATGGCCGAGGCATAGGCCTTTTGCCGCGTGCCAGTGACCATGTTGCTCACATATCCTGCGCGCGCCTGATGACTGCTGAGGTACAAAACATCCGTCCCTTCAAGCACGCTCAGATGTGCGCTGATGTTAACCTTGTCGCGCAGGGCCGACAGATGCGGGCGGGCGATTGCGGTCATGGGTTGTTGGTTGAGATAGGCAAACCCGAGGTTCAGCACCCGCGCGCCCAGCGTATAGGTGTTCTTCTGTTCGGCTTCCTTGATAAACTCCATCTGGCGCAGCGTATAGACAAGGCGAAAGGCAGAAGACCGGCTGATCTCCAACGCGCGGGCGATTTCGCTCAGCGACAGCGGCTCTTCCGAAGCGCCAAGGGTTTCAAGCACTTTCAAACCGCGATGCAAGCCCGGAACGAAATAGACTGCGTGGTTGGCGGCTTCGGGTTGGGTCATATGGCTCTCTTGGTTTGTGGCCTGCGTTGTTTAGTATATAAAACAATCGTTGCGCAATAAAGGATAGCCGATGGATGCCGACGTAACCCTAAACATACTCCCCGCCACAAACGAAGACACGGTAGGGCCCTATTTTCCGATCTATTTCGAAGACCCCGAGCTGATGGACATCAGCCGATTGCATCATGGGCTGGTGGTAGGGCCGGAAGGGACGCCGATGATCTTGCGGGCCAGGGTACTGGACCGTCACAAGGATCTGGCGAATGGCGTCCTGCTGGAGTTCTGGCAGGCCAACGCCAAGGGTGTATACGATACGCCGGACAATGCCGGACACCCTGATTTGGACCCGTGGTTCCACGGCTATGGCCGCATCCGCACCGCCAGCGGCGCATTCGAATTCAAAAGCATCAAACCCGGAGCAGCTTTGGGCCGCGCACCTTGTATGACGCTGACAATCTTTTCTGACGGGATCAGCCGCATCGTCACGCAATTGTTTTTTGATGATGAACCCGCCAACGCTGCCGACCCGTTGCTTGCTTCATTGCCGCCAGAGGATCAAGGCAAGCTGATTGCGCGTCACGACGGGCGCACCCGGGACGGCTATGAGGTGTATGCAATTGATATCGTGATGGCCGGTGAGGGTGAGACACCCTTCTTTGATGATTTGGCAAGCTAAGGGGGGAACGGGCATGGTCACTAGAGATCAAGGCAGATTGCTGCAAATCGGGCCGACGGACAACACGTCTGATCAACGCACGCCGCGGCAACGCTTGCGGCTGATCCCGGAGGCCGCGCGTGCGTCTTTTGTGCCATACGCGCCGGCCCGCGCCATGATCCGGCCGAATGAAACTGATATGACCCGTATCGCCCCCAACCGTCCGCGCGCGCAAGGCCAGCCCATAGAGGTTTCCGGAACCTTGCGCAGTGAGACAGGCCGACCTGTCGCGGGCGCTTTGCTGGAGGTTTGGAGCGCGAATAGCTTTGGCCGCTATACCCACAGTGAGGATGGCAGCGGCCTACAACTTGACCCGAATTTCCTGGGGCTTGGACGTATCATAACGGATGAAGCCGGGCGGTACGCGTTCTGGACAATCAGTCCGGGTGCCTATCTGGCCCGACCCGATATCGGGCGCTGGCGTCCAAAGCATATCCATATTTCGGTCACGGGCGGTTCTTCGCGCCTGATTACGCAGATGTATTTCCCGCGAGAGGAAAACAATGCATCCGATCCTATGGCGATCCTGATGGGCGATGGCTTTGTGCGCAACGTCGGGCAAGAGTATGCCACCCCTGATCGTGATGTCGATCAGGGCTACCGGTTTGATATCGTCGTTGGCGGGCGCAATGCGACATTTTTTGAATGAACTTGTTCGGGCGTGACTGCCTTTATGAAAAGCGCGCCCGCGTTCGGTTCGCGAATGTAACCAATGTCAGCATTACCGGAACCTCAACCAGAACGCCGACAACAGTTGCCAATGCTGCGCCCGAGTTCAGGCCGAACAGGCTGATGGCAACAGCGACCGCCAGTTCAAAGAAATTCGACGTACCGATCAACGCGCAAGGGGCAGCAATGCGGTGCGGTACTTTCAGCGCAAAGGCCGCCGCATAAGCAATTGCAAAGATACCATAACTTTGCAGAATGATTGGCACGGCAATAAGAACGATGATGAACGGCTTGGACACGATCACCTGACCCTGAAGGCCGAACAGGATCATGACCGTGACAATCAGCCCGACCACCGAATATGGTTTTACCCTTGCTTGGAACGCCGCGATCGCTTCGGCAGAGCCAAGGCGTTTGCGCGTTAGCAGTCCGGCAACCAACGGCAACGCGATGAACAGCACAACCGACAGGACAAGGGTGGACCACGGGACGGTCAGATCGGTGACCCCCAACAGAAACGCCACGATCGGTGCAAAGGCGATAACCATAATCAGATCATTCACCGACACCTGAAGCAGTGTGTAGGTCTCATCGCCGCGGGTGAGCTGTGACCATACAAAAACCATTGCTGTGCAGGGGGCAGCGCCAAGCAGGATCAGCCCGGCGATGTATTGCATTGCGTCTTCAGGCGGTATCCATGGCGCAAAGACATATTGAAAGAATAACACGGCCAAGGCAGCCATTGTGAAAGGTTTGATCAGCCAGTTTACCACCAGCGTGATCATTAATCCGCGCGGCTGCTTTGCCACGTCACGCAGCGAGGCAGGATCAACGCCGACCATCATCGGATAGACCATCGCCCAGATCAGCACCGCAACCACCAGATTGACGCTGGCCACCTCCGTGGCAGCAATGGCATTGATCACAGACGGGGCGAAGTTGCCCAGCAAAATACCGGCCCCCATGGCCAAGGCAATCCACAGCGACAGGTACCTTTCAAAAATGCTCATGCAAGGGCACCTTTTTGTGTTTGAAGTTCAATCCGGGAGACAGCCAGCCAGCTTAGGGCTATCATCGTAGCAGCAGTGGTGAGACACAACGCCAGTCCACCGAGCTGGTAAGTCAGGCCGGACAATACGGTCCCAACCAGTCTGCCCGCTGCATTGGACATGTAATAAAACCCAACGTCCAGCGTGACCCGCTTTGCATCGGTAAAGCTGAGTATCAAGTAGGAATGGAGCGCCGAGTTGACAGCAAACACCCCGCCGAAGATCAGCAGCCCCAGCACAATTGTTGCCGTAAGCGCAGGTGAGGCCGCTGGCACGAACCACACCAATGCGGCCAAGAACGCGGGCACAAAAATGAGCGCACCAACCCAGTGACGCGCTTGCAGCAGGATATCGCCCTCGGTGCGGGAGGTTGCGCGCAGGATGCGCGGGGCCCAGCCTTGCACGATGCCATATAGGATCGTCCAGACGGCCATGAAGCTGCCGATCATGAAAAACGCCGCGCGGTTGCCGTCTTCGCTGCCGTCCGACAGCACTGCGTAGAAATAGATCGGGATACCGACAACAAACCAGACGTCGCGCGCACCGAATAGAAAAAGCCGCGCGGCGCTTAGCCAGTTTATGTTGCGGTTCTTGGACAGTACTTCTGTGAATTTTGCGTCCTTGCGTCCGGTGGGCAGGCCCGTGGGCATTGCAAGAAAAACGCAAACAAGGATGGCAAACAGAACCACAGCCATGCCCAGGACAGACGGCACGAAACCGATGGTGCCCAGCAATAATGCACCCAGCAGAAAGCCAAAGCCCTTCACGGCATTCTTCGATCCCGTCAGGATCGCAACCCAGCGAAAAAGGCCCGCGCCATCGCTTGGGGCGAGGATCTTGACCGCGCTTTTGGCGCTCATCTTGGCCAGATCTTTGGCAACGCCCGAAAGACCCTGTACCAGCATCACGAAAACCACAGAGGCTGTAATACTCCAGCTTGGGTCAAGCCTTGCCAGTGCCAGCAGCGCGATGACCTGCAGCGCCAACCCAGCATAAAGCGTTTTAGTCAGACCGAAACGGGCAGCGATCCAGCCGGCGGACAGGTTGGTGATGACGCCTGCTATCTCATAGAGCACAAACAGATAGGCCAGCTGCACCGGCGAGAAGCCTAGCGTATGAAAGTGCAACAGCACCAGCATCCGCAGCGCGCCATCTGTCAGCATAAAGGCCCAATAGGCCGCCGTAACGGTGATATAAGCCGTAAGGCCCGCAGGACGTGTCACAGCTTGCCGCCCACCATCAGGGCCACATCAACCAGACGGTTGGCATAGCCGAATTCGTTATCATACCATGCGTAAATCTTCACCTGTGTGCCGTTCACAACCATGGTCGAGAGAGCATCAATGATGCTGCTGCGCGGATCGTTGGTGTAATCGGAGGAGACCAGCGGCCGCTCTTCGTATCCCAGAATACCGTTCAATGGCCCCTCTGCCGCCGTTTTGAACAAGGCGTTGATTTCCTCCACAGTCGTCTCGCGGGACATCTCGAAAACGCAGTCGGTGATGGAGGCATTCAGCAGGGGCACCCGAACCGCATGACCATTCAGCTTTCCCTTAAGCTCGGGGTAAATCAGCGTGATCGCTGTGGCAGAGCCTGTGGTGGTAGGGATCAGATTTGTCAGAGCCGACCGCGCGCGGCGCAAATCCTTTGCGGGGCGGTCTACGATTGTCTGCGTGTTGGTGACGTCGTGGATCGTGGTGATCGACCCGTGCTTGATCCCGATCCCGTCGAGCAACACCTTCACTACCGGCGCGAGGCAATTCGTGGTACAGCTGGCGGCCGTGACAATGTGGTGCTGGTCGGGGGCATAGGTGTCGTCATTAACGCCGTAGACGATATTGGCCGTCGGGCCATCCTTGACCGGAGCCGAAATGATCACCTTCTTCACGCCAGCAGCAAAGTAGGGCGCGAGCTTGGCTTCGGTTTTGAAGGCGCCGGTGCAGTCAATCACAACGTCCACACCGTCAAGCGGCAACTCTTCGAGGTTGCGGGTACAGGTCACGGGAATGCGGGTGCCGTCGATGCTGATCGATGTCTCGTCGGCTGTAAACGCGGCTGGCCAACGGCCGTGGATTGAATCGAACTCCAACAGATGTGCATGCATCGCGGGATCGCCGACCGCGTCATTGATAAAGGCGATCTTTGCACCTCTTTCCAGAAGTGGGCGAAGGGCAAGCTTGCCGATACGGCCAAGGCCGTTGATGGCATATGTGGTCATGATGTTGGTTCCTCTGTGGCGGGGGCCTTGCCAATGGCGTCTATCTGTTTTTGTAGCGATCCACGGTCCAAAGCTTCGAATGAAAGCGCGGCGAAGGCGGAAAGCCGGTTGCGCAGCGCGCCATAGGTCTGGTGAAAGGCCAGTCGTTTTTCCGCTTCGGTTCCCTGAGCTTTGACTGGGTCGGGCATGCCCCAGTGCCCCGAAACGGGTTGGCCGCGCCAGGTCGGGCATTCTTCATTCGCGGCGTGGTCACAGACAGTGAAGACGAAATCCATCACCGGTGCGTCCGGCCCCTGAAACTCTGTCAGGTTTTTGGACCGCAGGAGAGACACATCATGGCCCTTTGTCTCCAGCATCTCGACCGCAAAAGGGTTCAAGGTAGAACGATGTGCTGTGCCCGCCGAATAGGCTGTAAATTTGTCGCCAGCCAAATCTCTCAAAACAGTCTCCGCGATGATTGAACGCGCGGAGTTGCCGGTACAGACGAAGAGTACGTTGAGTTTTCTGTCCTTAACCGGTGTCTGGAGGAATTCAGCGAATTGTGGTGGGCATAGGTCCGGTCGTCCACGACAGCAATCGGAAAAAAGTCCGGTTACAACTTCGCGCGTGGTATCAAGGTTCACAGCATAAAGAAGCCGTGTGCCGTCGCGCCGTTGGCTGATCAGTCCTGCTTGCGTCAGCGCTGACAGATACACAGACGCGGTGCTGGACTTGAGCGAGAGGGCGGCGGCGATTTCACCTGCTGGCACCTCATCTGGACAACGCCGCATAAGCAGCCTGAACACGGCCATCCGTTGTGGGTGGCTCAGGGTTGAGAGGCGGTTGATGAGTATATTTTCCATAATTCATGAATATATGAAGTTATGATTTTGGCAAGAGATTCTTTTTGCTGGCAGGAGGTTTTTCTACGGCCATGAATAGGGAGCTTCAGGACAGGCTCGGCGCCCCGCCGATGACAAGCTGCGCAATGATTTTGGCATGCGCCCTGCGCGTTTCGGCGTCCGCATTGCGGCACCATTTGTAGTGCCAGTTCAGCATCCCGAATACCGACATCGTCAGCGCCCGCATCTTGCCGCTGTCTGCCACAATATCGGGTGGGGTGATCAGGGTCAGGATCGTCTGGCCGTAACCAATGAGATCACTTTGGTGTTGGCGTAGAATCTGCTGTTGCTCTTTAGGCAGAGCTTTTGTCGCGTTCAGCAAAACTTCATGTTCGGCGTCTGCATCCTGATAGGCCAGCAGAACTTCGGTGATCATGTGCAGGACCTTGGCCTTCGGATCGCTGCTGGGAAAGCTCAGGTTGCCAATGCGGTCGCGCAGGTAGCGTAAGTGGCTGTCCAGAATATCGAACAGAAGCGCCTCTTTGCTTGGGTAGTAATGGTATATGTTAGCTTTGGAGATGCCACATACCTGTGCAACTTCGGCCATTGATCCGCGGCCATATCCCACATCGGCGAACAAACGGGCGGCGGCGCGCAGGATGGCATCGCGTTTGTCGTCATGGTCTTGGGCAATGGGGCGGGGCACAGTGGTATCCTTTGTTGGTAAGGTCAGCGGCCTTGAAAGACGGGCGCGCGCTTATTGAGAAAGGCGCTCACCCCTTCGGCGTAGTCGATGCTTTCGCCGCAGGCTTTCATAAGGTCGGCTTCAAGTTCAAGGTGGTCGTCCAGCGTGTTTGTCGCAGCGGCATCTATGGCGCGCTTGGTGCTGGCGTAGCCAAAGGTTGGACCGGACGCCAGTTTAGCAGTCAGCGCACGGGCTTCTTCCATCAGGGCGTCATCGGGACACGCTTTCCAGATCAGCCCCCATTCAGCAGCCTGACTGGCGGTCAGCGGCTCTGACGTAAGCGCAAGACCGCGCGCGCGGGCAGGGCCAAGCAATCGCGTCAGCTGCCAGCTGCCGCCAGTGTCCGGGATCAATCCTACTTTTCCAAAGCTCTGGATGAAACGGGCAGACTGCGCCGCAAGGACCATATCGCAGTTAATCGCAAGACTTGAGCCCGCACCTGCGGCGACACCGTTGACGGCACAGACCACGGGCATTTCAAGGCCGCGCAATTGCCGCACGAGCGGCGCCCAGAACTGGCGCACCGTTTGGCCCAGATCAGGGGGGGTATCCATCTTGGCAGGGTCCCGTTCGCCCAGATCCTGACCTGCGCAAAAGCCGCGACCTGCGCCTGTCAGAAGCACTGCGCGCTTGGCTTTCGCGTCCTCAAGGGCAGCGCGGAGCGCTAGATGCATCTCTTCGTTGAAGCTGTTCAGTCTGTCGGGGCGATTAAGGGTGATTTCGACCCAGAGTCCGTGGTCTTCGATTTGGATTGTATCTGACATTGCATCCTCCCCTTTGGGAAATATCTTGCATAAACCAACCGGTCGGTCAATAAATAAGCAGATTCGATTTGGCCTTGTTCCCCGACGACAGAACACTGTTAACGAATGACATGGATTCTTCCAGTTGGTGCCAATAAACTGCCGACTTGAGGGACGCACGCTGCGATAACAAGCAGTTAGAACCGTGTAAAATACTTGCCAATCCGACGGATCTGGCACTGGATAACGATCTGCCTGCGATCATTCTGGGATGGGGCAGAAAAGACCGATACCGGCGAACGCATCATAGAAATGCGCGCCTGAACGACTTAATTCGCGATGCAGATCCGCATCGTTCATAAACGGATCCAAGGGAGGAACCACATGATAAACCGTAGAACAATTCTGGGTGCTCTGGGCAGCGTTGCGATGCTTGCTTTGACGGCAGGCAACGCGATGGCGCAAGAAGTGACGCTGAAGCTGCACCAGTTTTTGCCGGCTCAGGCAAATGTGCCGAAACTTATTCTGGACGTTTGGGCGGATGGCGTAGAAGCGGATTCCGATGGCCGCATCAAGGTTGATCGTTTTCCTTCCATGCAGCTGGGTGGCGTGCCACCGGAGCTGTATGACCAAGTTGTCGATGGCGTTGCTGATGTGGTTTGGACAGTTGTCGGCTATACGCCTGGCCGTTTCCCTTCCACCGAAGTGTTTGAACTGCCCTTCATGGTGGCTGACGCGCGTGCGGCATCTTATGCCTATTACAAGATGTTTGAAGAACACATGCAGGATGAGTTCAACGACACACATATTCTGGGCACATGGGTTCACGGCCCGGGCATGTTCCACACCGCTGATCCGGTCGAGACCCCTGACGATCTGCGTGGGATGAAAATCCGCGGTGGGTCGCGTCTGGTGAACAAGCTGCTGGAAACAACAGGTGCCACACCTGTCGGTATGCCGGTCCCAGCGATTCCGGAAGGTCTGTCCAAAGGCGTCATCGACGGCACAACCATTCCGTGGGAAGTGACCGGCGCATTGAAGGTGCCGGAGCTTGTTGAGAACCACACGGAATTCGAAGGCCCCGCGCTTTATAATCTCACGTTTGTCCTGGCGATGAACAAGGGCGTCTATGACGGTCTTCCAGATGATTTGAAGGCTGTGATCGACAAGAACTCCGGTCTGGAATTCTCTGTCTTTGCCGGCGGTACACAATCTGATTCCGACGGCCCAGCACGTGAAATGGCCGTAGAGATGGGTAACAACATCATCACAATCGACGCGGCAACCGCCGAAAGCACATGGCTGCCAGTGGTTCAGCCGATTTATGCGTCATGGATTGCCGAGATGGCAGAAAAAGGCATCGACGGTCAGGCGCGGATTGATCAAGCACGTGCGTTGATGACGGAATACACCGCCAACAAATAAGAAACGAATGGCCGTAGCATGTTTTGCTGCGGCCGTTTTGCATTTTGCGGACCTGATATATTTGGTCCGCCCACTTTCAGGAACGGGGCAAGATGTATCCAGCCTTCATGAAGCTATCGCGCATTATGGCCTATCTTGGTGGCACGATGCTTGCTGTGTTGATCCTTTTGACCTGCTTGTCCGTTTTGGGCAGGTCGCTAAACGGGATGCTGCACTCTGATTTAGTCGAAGGTATCGCACCGGGATTTGCGCAATGGGCGATCAATCTTGGCGTTGGCCCCATAAATGGTGACTTTGAACTGATCGAGGCAGGCATCGCATTTGCCATCTTTGCATTTATGCCCCTGTGCACCTTGTCAGGTGCGCACGCGTCGGTTGATATCTTTACCCAAGGGATGTCGGGTCGGGTCAACAGGATCCTGAGCCTGATCACATCGCTGCTTTTTGCGGCTGTGTTTGTCCTGATCGCGACCCAGCTTTTCGGCGGTCTTCTCACCAAATACCGCTCGGGTCAGACCACATTTCTTTTGGAATTCCCACTCTGGTGGGCCTATGCGCTCAGCATGTTCGCAGCCGCAATCGCAGCCGTCGTTGCGGTCTATGTCGCAGTGATGCGTGTGTTAGAAACTTTGTCGGGTCATGATCTGTTGCCGACCGAAACAGGAGCAGACCATTGAGCGATATTGCAATCGGTATCCTGTCATTCCCGGCGCTTCTGGGATTGATCTTTTTGCGTGTGCCTATCGGTCTGGCGATGTTTCTGGCCGGCTTGGTCGGTATGATGCTTGTCACGGGTGATATTGGCCTGCCGCTTGCGCGGCTCAAATCCGAAACCTTCACCACCTATTCCAGCTATTCGCTGTCGATCATTCCGATGTTTCTGCTGATGGGGCATTTCGCAACATTGGGCGGTATGTCACAGGCGCTGTTCAAAGCGGCTGCGGGATTCATCGGCCACCGCAAGGGCGGGGTGGCAATGGCTGCCATCGGCGCCTGTGCGGGCTTTGGCGCGATCTGCGGCTCCTCCCTTGCGACAGCCGCCACAATGAGCCGCGTTGCCCTGCCGGAGATGCGCAAATACGGCTATGAGGGGGGCATCTCGACGGCGACCCTTGCGGCGGGCGGCACCCTTGGCATCCTGATCCCGCCCTCTGTTGTGCTGGTGATCTACGCCATCCTGACAGAGCAGAACATTGCGAAATTGTTTCTCGCGGCCTTCATTCCGGGGATTTTGGCGGCACTTGGCTATGTCGTGGTGATCTCGATCTATGTGCGGATTTATCCGAACGCGGCGGGGACGCGCGGGCGCGTTCCTTGGGCCGAACGGCTCGTTGATCTGGTGCAGGTCTGGCCCGTGCTCATTGTCTTTGCTCTGGTGGTCGGCGGTATCTACCTTGGCTGGTTCACCCCCACCGAAGGGGCGGCTGTCGGCGCATTTGGCACAGGATTGATTGCGCTTTTAAATGGTGGGCTTACGCGCAAAACGCTGGCCGAAAGCTTTCTGGTGACGGCACGCTCCACGGCGATGATCTTTTTCATCGTGCTGGGCGCTGCATTCTACAACGGCTTTCTGGCGCTTACGCAAGTCCCGCAGGAGATTGCCGAGTGGATCGGCGGGCAAGGCTATAGCCCGTGGCTGGTGCTGGTGTGTATTCTGATATTTTACCTTGCCTTGGGCTGTGTGATGGACAGCCTCTCTATGATCCTTCTGACGATCCCGATCTTCTGGCCGGTCATTCAGGGCCTCGATTTTGGCTTTGTCACAATGGCCGAACTGCACGCCCACCGCGCCGCTGATGCCTTTGCGGCGGGGGTGCAGCTGGCGCCTGACATGTTAGCCAGTGTGCAACAAAGCCTTGCGGATGGGGTTGAGCTGACACGGGACCAGATCAAAGCGATGGAAATTCGCAGCGTAAACAAAGGCGCGCTGTACCGGATCAATGAAGAATTGGTGGCGATCTGGTTCGGCATTCTGGTATTGATCGTGGTCGAAGTGGGCTTGATTACACCGCCCGTCGGCATGAACCTGTTCATCATCAACGCGATGGACCGCAAAACCCCGATGTCCGAGACCTACAAAGCGGTCATGTTCTTCGTCGCCTCTGATCTGTTCCGCGTGGTTCTTCTGGTCCTGTTCCCCGCGATCACATTGATCCTGATCCCATGGTAAGGGGTTAAGCGAGGCGAACAGAAGGCGGTAAAAGACGCGGGCCTCCGGAATGCAGGAAGCCTTTGTCCTGGAACGATCAAACCGCGGGGAAAAGAGAGTTTACCCTGCGGCTGCGAATAGACAGACATTGCCCTAACTTCTTTGACGGCGGTGGACCGTTGTAGCCGCAGATACGATCTACAGCGATAGGGATATCTCACCCTCCCACGTGCAATGGAATGACAGCACTGCCACATGACGAAGGGTGATGACCTCCGGTATCTTGCTTCCGCTGATCATGTCGAACGTTCCTGCGTAATTTGAGTAGGAGAGTCGCGGTATCCGTGATGCCATGCGCCAAAAGCGTTGCAGGAAGCGACGCGATATCGCAGCTCGTGACAATCTGGGCATCCGTTTGCGCATGGGCGACGATCGTGACGTCAATGGCTTGGGGCGCGTGACGTGTGGACAAATATGCGCTGATCTGCGGCGCCGCGCGAACGGCCATGTAAAGGGCAACGCACGTTCCCGGCCTGAGGGTGCGCAGGACCTCTGGCACCGCACATCCCTCCGAGATATGGCCCGTGGTGAGCACTAACGTGTCGATCTCTTCCCGCTCGGTCAGGGTCTGGCCACTGGCTGCCGCCACACCGCTCGCCGCAGTAACACCGGGTACGATTTCAACGGGGATATCTGCCGCACGCAGGGCCTCTATTTCTTCAAGCCCACGGGCAAAAATGCCCGGATCGCCGCATTTGAGGCGCACAACCCGCGCTCCGCCCTTGGCAGCGGCAACGATTGTTTGCGTGATTTTCTCCTGTGGCCAGCTGTGGCAACCGGGCCGTTTGCCCACATAGATCCGCTCTGCATCCCGCCGCGCCAGTTCCAGAATTTCGGGGTCCACCAAACGATCATAGTAGATCACATCGGCCTCTTGCAGGCGCTGCACACCGCGTAGGGTGATGAGGTCTTTCGCCCCTGGCCCAGCCCCGACCAAGGCAACACTCCCGCCGGGCTCTTGTCCGAAATCACCTGTGGCAATGGCATGTTTTATCATATGTGCCGTTTCCCGCTGCGCCCCGCGCGCATGAGCACGGCGGGGTGCATCACCAAATACCCACCGCCACAAATCGCGTCGTGCGCGCGGGCCAAGGTGCTGTGCCGCACTGGCGCGCAACCGTCCCGCAAGGGACGCCAATGCGCCCAGTTCGGGCTCCAGCATCTGCTCGACTTGCGTTTTGATCTGGCGGGCCAGAACGGGCGCTGTGCCTTCTGTTCCGATCGCAACAACCACCGGATCGCGGTCCACGATCGAGGGCGTGATCACATCACACAGCGCGGGCTGGTCCACTACGTTCACCGTCGCGCCTGCCGTTTTGGCCAGCGCATGCAGCGCACCATCCGCACCGGGGCAGCCTGTGGCGACAAACACCAATGCGCTATCCCCGAAGTCTTGCGCAATTACCGCACCGCTATGTTGGGAGATACGGCCAACGGCAGCAAGATCTGCCAACTCATCATCCAGCGCATCGCTGATCACGGTGATCGTGGCTTCGGTTTTGAGCATCAGCCGCGTCTTTTGCGCCGCTTGTTCGCCGCCGCCCACAATCACAACACGGCGGCCCGCCATCTGCAGGAACATCGGAAAAGTCTTCATGCGTAAATTCCTTCATCTATTGTGCGGTCCAGCCAAAGCGCATTCGCGTGGGCCTGCGCGGCGTTGAGGGTTAAGTTCGGATCAAGCGTCCAGAGCGCCAATGCGGCGGTGCCGGTCACGGTGGCTTCGGCAAACGGATCGCGCAGCGTCCCTTGCCAAAGCGCCATCGGGTCGATCCTCGTGCCCTCTTCATGCAAGCGGCGGGTCTGGGACAGGATCGCGGGGGCTTTTTCCTGGATGTGCTGACCTTTGCGCAGGCCGAAACAGATGATTTCCTTGGATGGATGGCGCTCGAACTCGCCGCCGCCGCCCTTGATGATGCTGAGGGTTTTCTGGCCCAATATCTCGGCGGCCTGCGCCTGCAGGCTGCGATAGGAGGGATGGAACACGCCCTGCACCGTGGCGGGGGCCTGCGTCGGATTCCACATGCGCAACACCGTGTTAATGCATGACCGCAAGCCCAGGTCTTTGCGCAGATCCAACAGGGAAAAAGCCTCTGGGCACAACTCGGCCAGCGGGTCATACCGCACCTGAGGTCCCGCCAGTGCACGGATATCATCCGGCTGTATTGCCTCGTTCTGATAGGCACTGTGGCCGTGCATCGATATGCGAACACCCGTCTGCGCCACCAGCCGGGCGGCCAGCAGATAAAGCGGCGCGCCCCGACTACGCCCTGCGGCGTAGCTGGGCCAATCCAGATCAGCAGCCGGCAGTTGTCCCTTCGTATGCGCGCGCAGGGCGGCAGTGAAACCGGCGATCTCCTGCGGCTCTTCCCCGCGCAATCGCAACACCATCAGCAGCGCGCCCACCGCCTCAGGCGCAGCCTTTCCTTGCAGGATCACGCTCATCGCATCTTGCGCCTCATCCAAGGTCATGGCGCGGGCGCGCCCCTTGCCCTGTGCGACGATCCTGACAAAAGGGGCGAGGGTCATTCTGCCGCCACCGGCAGGCTGTGCTGCGCCACCAGCCGTGCAAGCTCAGGCTTGCAAGAGCCGCAGTTGGTCCCCGCGCAGGTCACCTCACCCAAGGCCGCCACGGAAAATGCCCCCGCACCAATTGCATTGACCAGCGTGTTCTGACCCACGTTCAGACAGGCACACACGATTGCGCCGGGGTCGGGCTGGTTCTTGCCCATGCGCCCCGCCAATGCCTCCAACGGCGGCGTGTCTGTCCCGATATGCGCAATGGCCGCGCTGCGCGAGAGCGCCACGGCGCTATTTGCGACAAAGAATAGCGCTTGGATCAAGCCTTGAGTGCTCAGAGCCACGCGCAGGATGCCTCCTGGGCCGCCCTCATAGACTGCCGCCTCCGCCTTTGGCAGTTGCGCGATGCTGCGGGCGGCCTCGATCCAGTCCGTTGGCGATTCAAGTGCTGCCATCTCAACCTGCCACCCCGTCGCCGTGCGCGCAATCGCGGCATAGGGCGTCGTGGCCCGCGGCTTCTGCGCGCAAGCCATGAAACCATACCACTTGGCCACAAAGGGAGAGACGCTCAAGCCCCTGCCACGTTTAAGCGCGGGCTGGCCGGAAAAAGGATCCGTGACCGAGGACATCAACGTATTCACCACAGCACCGCGCGCGGTCTGGCGGGTCCAGTGCATCGGTGCAAAAAGCTGTCCGCGTGCAACACGGTCGGTGACAAGGCTGCGCAGGATGGCGCTGCCTTGAGCCGTTTCGACCGCCATCAGATCGCCGTGGGATGTACCGACATACGCCGCATCGTCTGGATGGATTTCCAGATAAGGCTCCGCCAGATGTGCGCCCAGTTTCGGGGATTTCCCCGTGCGCGTCATCGTATGCCACTGGTCACGGTTCCGCCCTGTATTGAGCGTCAGGCCTTTGTGCTCCAACGTCGGCGCCGTGATCGGTAGCATCCGCGCCTTGCCATCCGTGTGGTAGAATTTGCCGTCCGCGAAAAACCGTGCATCGGTGCGCGGCCATTGCGTGGGGATCAGTTTGGCGTAATCAACATCGGCAAAGATGCTCAGGTCCAGATCGCGGTCAAAGGGGCGCGCGGCCGCGTCTAGTGCGATATATTCGGCAAAGACATCGGCGGAGCTATCATAGTCGAACGCCTCACCAAAGCCCATGGTCGTTGCTACATCACTGATAATGCGCCAATCAGGGCGTGCCTGCCCGGGCGTTGGCAAAAACGCCCGCTGGCGCGAAATGCGGCGTTCGGAATTGGTGACCGTGCCGTCCTTCTCGCCCCAGCCTGCGGCAGGGAGCAGCACATCGGCCAGATCACCGGTATCCGTGCGCGCCATGATGTCAGAGACGGCGACAAATGGCACGTTTGCTATGGCCTTCGCCACATATCCCGCATCGGGCATCGAGACGGCAGGATTGGTGGACATCACCCAAAGCGCCTTGATCTTGCCCCGCGCACAGGCTTCGAACAGATCAACGGCCTTGAGCCCCGCTTGGTCACAGATGGTGGGGCTGTTCCAAAAGGTTTGCACCGTGTCGCGGTGTTCGGAATTCTCGATGTCGAGATGATTGGCCAGCATATTCGCCAGCCCGCCCACTTCGCGCCCACCCATGGCGTTGGGCTGGCCCGTGACAGAAAACGGCCCCGCGCCGACCTTGCCAATGCGACCCGTGGCCAGATGACAATTCAGGATCGCGCCCACTTTGTCGGTGCCGCTGGCCGATTGATTTACGCCTTGCGAATAGACGGTCACGACCTTTTTGGTCCGCGCCCAAAGTTTGTAAAAACGGCCCAGATCTTCGGCGCTGATGCCGGATTGCAAAGCATCTGTGGCACGCGCCTGCGCCAGTGCGGCACTGCATCCGCCCACATGCGCGGTGACATAGTCCACATCGAGGTGGTCATGGTCGGCCAGATAGGCCAGCAACCCGTTGAACAGCGCCACATCGCCGTCAGGTGCCACGCGCAAATGTGCATCCGCCAGATCACAAGTTGCCGTGCGACGTGGATCAATGTTGACCACGCGCATGTTTGGCCGCGCCTCTTTCGCTGCTACGATGCGCTGGTAGAGCACCGGATGACACCACGCGAGGTTTGAGCCGACCAATACAATGAGATCCGCTTGCTCCAGATCGGCATAGGTGCCGGGCACAGTATCCGTCCCGAAAGCGCGCTTATGCCCCGTCACCGACGATGCCATGCACAGCCGTGAGTTCGTGTCGATATTAGCCGAGCCGATGAACCCTTTCATCAGCTTGTTGGCCACGTAATAATCTTCGGTAAGCAGCTGGCCGGAGGCATAGAACGCGACGCTGTCAGGCCCGTGATCGCGGACCGCGTCAGAGAACGCCTGCGCGACGCGCTCCAATGCGCTATCCCAGTCCACTTCCATGCCTCCAATCTGGGGCGCGAGCAATCGTCCCTCCAGATCAATTGTCTCGCCCAGTGCGGCCCCCTTCGAGCACAGCCGGCCAAAGTTTGCCGGATGATCGGGATCGCCTTTGATCGTGCCGTCGGGCCCTGCCAAAACGCCACATCCAACGCCGCAATAGGGGCAGGTTGTCCGCGTCAGGCTCATGCGGCGGTGCGCGCCGCGAGGAAGGCCGCCTCCAACTCGATCCGCCCGTCTATGACGCGCGCGGGATAGGTGGCCACCTGGCCCTCATCCAGTCCTTGGGCCTGACCTGTTTCAAGCGAGAACACCCAATTGTGCAGCGGGCAGGTGACGGAGGCGCCATGCACGATCCCTTCGGCTAAAGGCCCGCCTTTGTGTGGGCACCTGTTGTCGAGGGCATAGACCGCATCGGTGGCAGTGCGGAACACGGCCACACAGCCCTGAGCCGTTTTGACCAAACGCGCTCCACGCTGCGGGATGTCGTCAAGGGCCGCAATATCAATCCAGTCGCTCATTCCGCTGCCTCCAAGCCAAGCTGCGCAAGGGGCTGGTAGCTTTCGGCCTTGTCATTGACATGGGCCGCCCAAGGATCATGGCGGTAAATACTCTGGCTCAACTCGAACCGTTCCACCAAGGCGGCGCGTTCTGCCAGATCGGTGACGACACGCGTCTCGATCCAGTTCAGACCCACCTTGGCCATCCATTTGTAAATGCGGTCAAGGTATTTGGCGTTCTCGCGGTAGAGCTGCGTCATAGCCTTGATCACGTCTATCGCCTCTGCCTCAGAGGCCACCTGTACCAGCAATTCGGTCTCTTTGACGTCCATGCCAGCGGCACCGCCGATGCTGATTTGAAATCCGCTGTCGACACAGATTACACCGATATCTTTGCAGGTCGCCTCGGCACAGTTGCGCGGGCATCCCGACACGCCAAGCTTGAGCTTATGGGGTGTCCAAGAGCCGTGCAGCGTCTTTTCCAGCTTGATGCCAAGGCCAGTAGAATCCTGCGTGCCAAAGCGGCAATGATCCGTGCCAACGCAGGTTTTGACCGTGCGCAGCCCCTTGGAGTAGGCATAGCCCGACACCATGCCCGCATCGTTGAGATCCTTCCAGATCGCGGGCAGGTCCTCGCCTTTGACGCCCAGAAGGTCGATCCGCTGACCGCCCGTCACCTTGACCGTAGGCACCATGTATTTATCCGCCGCATCCGCGATCGCGCGCAGTTCGTCTGGTGTGGTGATCCCGCCCCACATGCGCGGTACCACGCTAAACGTGCCGTCTTTCTGAATGTTGGCGTGCTTGCGCTCGTTGATGAAACGCGACTGCGGATCATCGGTATAGTCCAGCGGCCAGTCTGCCAGCAGATAGAAGTTCAGGGCAGGGCGGCACACATGGCATCCGCACGAGGTTTTCCACCCGCATTCCTGCCAGACGGCAGGCATCGAGGTCAGCCGCTGTGATTTGATCATGCGGCGCACATCCTCATGGGTCATGTCAGTGCAGGCGCAGATACTGGCGGTGGCGGGCAGCACGAAATCATCGCCCAATGTGACCGCCAGAACCTGCTCGACCAATCCGGTGCAGGTCCCGCAGGAGGCCGAAGCCTTTGTCGTGGCTTTCACCGCCGCAAGGTCGGTCGCCCCGCCTGCGATGGCATCCTCAATCGTGCCTTTGCAAATGCCGTTACAGCCACAGATTTCCGCGTCACGCGGTAAGGCTGCAACGGCTGAGAGCGGGTCCGCGAGGGGGCCCCCCTGATAGGCAGGACCAAAGATCAGCGTGTCGCGCATCTCTGCGATGTCGGTCTTGTCGCGAATAAGGCCAAAGAACCAATTGCTGTCGGCCGTATCGCCGTACATTACCGCCCCGATAATCACGTTATTCTCGATCACCAGACGCCGGTAAACGCCGCGTGCGGGATCGCGGAACACGATGTCCTCGCGCCCTTCACTTTCCGCAAAATCACCTGCTGAAAACAGATCACACCCTGTCACCTTAAGCTTGGTCGACAGCTCTTTTTGAACAAACTGCGCCTCTTCCTCCAGCAGGGTCATTGCAGCCACCCGCGCCTGATCATAAAGCGGGGCAACAAGGCCAAAGATCGCGCCGTCATGCTCTACACATTCGCCCACGGCGAGGATGTCGGGGTCGGAGGTCACCATCTGGTCGTCCACGTGAATACCGCGCCCTACGGCCAGCCCTGCATCTTGCGCCAGTTTCACATTGGGCCGGATGCCGACCGCCATCACCAGCAGATCGCAGGGCAGCTCTGTCCCATCATCCAGCAACAGCGCGCGCACATGGCCGTCCTTGCCCAGTATCTCCTTGGAGTTGGCGGAGCATTTGACGGTAATGCCCTTGGCCACCAAAGCATTGCGCAGCAGATAGCCCGCAGCCTCGTCCAGCTGACGCTCCATCAGGTGGCCCATGATGTGAACCACTGTAACGTCGACACCGCGCGCCGCCATGCCCGCGGCGGCCTCCAAACCCAACAAACCGCCACCGATCACCACGCATTTGTGATCAGGCCCAAGGTCCATCATCCGCTCGGTATCTTCCAGATCGCGGTAGGCGATGACGCCTTCCAGATCGTGACCGGGCAGAGGGATCATGAACGGGTTCGATCCAGTGCCGAACAACAGCTTGTCATAGGCCAGCATATCGCCATTCTCGGCTGTGACGGTCTTGGCCGTGCGGTCGATGCTGGCGATCTTCTCTCCAAAGCGGCAGGTCACGCCATTCTCGGCGTACCATGCAGGCGTATGCGTCTCGATCTCGGCATATGTCTTGTCACCCGCCAGAACGGGGCTGAGCATAATGCGGTTGTAGTTGCCGCGCGGCTCGGCGTTGAAGAGCGTGACCTCATAGGCGTTTGGCGCTGTTTCCAGCAAGGTTTCTAGCGCACGGCCCGTGGCCATTCCCGCCCCGATAATAATCAGTTTTTGTGTCATAACTTACTCCGCCGCGATGGGTTTTTTGGGGGCTGGTTTCCCGGCCTTCTCGGATTTCGACGTGTTGCCGTGTTCGTATTCCTCGAGGAAATCAAGAACCTCCTGCCGGTAAGCATAGTAATCGGGATGCTCCAGCAGCGCCTTGCGGGTGCGTGGACGGGGCAGCTTCACATCCGTGATCTTGCCAATTGTGGCCTGTGGGCCGTTGGTCATCATCACAACGCGGTCGGCCAACAGGATCGCCTCATCAACGTCATGGGTTACACAAACGGCCGTCACCTTGGTGCGCGACCAGACCTCCATCAGCACTTCTTGCAGTTCCCATCGCGTCAGGCTGTCGAGCATGCCAAATGGCTCGTCCAGCAAGAGCAGTTTAGGCGACAGCGCAAAAGCCCGTGCGATGCCAACGCGCTGCTTCATCCCGTTGGAAAGCGACGCCGCCCCCTTGTCCATACTGTCGGCCAGACCGACACGCTCAAGGTAGTATTCCACCACATCCTGGCGCTCGGCTTGGGATGCTTTGGGGTAAACTTTATCCACCCCGATCGCCACGTTCTCCTTGGCGCTCAGCCACGGGAACAGGTTGGGCGACTGGAAGACAACGGCACGCTCGGGGTCCGCTCCCTCCACGTTCCATCCATCCAGTTTGATCGCGCCTTTCGAGATCGGGTTTAGACCCGCCGCCATGGTCAGCACCGTGGATTTGCCACAGCCCGAATGCCCGATCAGCGAGATAAACTCGCCCTTGTTGACCTTGAGGTCAAAATCCTCAACCACTGTCAGCGGCCCTTTGGGCGTCGGGTAGACTTTGTGCAACTGCGAGAACGTCAGATAGCGTTCCTCAATCGGGCTTTTCTGCGCGTCTGCTACAACCTTTGGCACCGCATGAATTGGCGTGACATCGGGCAAGGTCTTGCTCTCTTCGACCTTGGCCTCGATCCCCACATCCATCAGATATTTGGTCACACTTGCGCGCAGCGCCTTGAACGTCTCGTCGTTGTTCATGGCCATCCGGTCGCGGGGGCGGGGGATACCTACCTCAATCGGATCGGCCAAAGTGCCATCAGGGTTGAGCGGCACAATACGGTCTGCAAGGAGGATCGCCTCATCCACATCATTGGTGATCAGGATGCAGGTCTTTTTGTCGCTCTCCCAAATCTCCAGAATTTCATCCGCCAGATTGGCCCGTGTCAACGCATCCAGCGCCGAGAGCGGCTCGTCCAGCAGCAACATCTCGGGGTTCATCGCCAGTGCGCGCGCCACAGCAACCCGTTGGCGCATGCCCCCCGACAATTCCGCTGGACGTCGCCCGATTGCATGCGGCAGACCCACCATCGAAACGTAGTGATTGATCTTCGCCTCCCGCTCCGCCTTGCTGAGCTTGGGGAAAACCGCATCCACGGCCAGTCCCACATTGCCGCCCACTGTCAGCCACGGCATGAGCGAATAGGACTGGAAGATCAGCCCCCGCTCTGGTCCCGGTTCGGTGATGGGCGCGCCGCGATAGGTCAGCGTTCCGCTGTCGGGCATCTCAAGCCCTGCAATCAGGTTCATCAGCGTGGATTTGCCCGTGCCGGAGAAGCCGAGGATGGCAAGGAATTCACCCTCCTTCACCTCAAGATTGATGCCTTTGAGAACCTCGGCCCGCTCGGTGCCTACGCCAAAGCCCTTGTTCACGTTTTTGATGCTCAGAATGCTCATCGTTATTCCTTTCTGCGTCGCCCGAGCGCCGCTTACCGATTGGCCGAGAAGGTAAACATGGACTGGAGTGCGTACATCACACGGTCCAACAGGAAACCGATGATCCCGATGGTGAACACCGCCACCATGATCTTGGCCAAGGACTGGGATGAGCCGTTCTGGAACTCATCCCAGACGAACTTTCCCAGACCGGGGTTCTGCGCCAGCATCTCGGCGGCGATCAGCACCATCCAACCGACCCCAAGGCTCAGCCGCAGGCCGGTGAAGATCAGCGGCAGCGCCGAGGGCAGCACCAGCTTGGTGATCTTGGTCCATGTGTTCATCTTCAGGACGCGGGACACGCTCAACAGATCTTTGTCGATGCTGGCCACACCCAATGCGGTGTTGATCAGCGTGGGCCAGAGCGAGCAGAGAGTCACTGTGATCGCCGAGATCAGAAAGCTCTTGGAAAACATGCCGTCATTACTGGCATAAAGCGCCGAGACGATCATGGTCACAATCGGCAGCCATGCCAGCGGCGAGACTGGTTTGAAAATCTGGATCAGCGGGTTCAGGGCTGCATTGGCCGTCTTGGACAGACCCGCCGCGATGCCCAGCGGAATGGCGATGATGGCAGCAATCAGAAACCCGAAGAAGACGGTTTTGATTGAGGTCCAGATTTGCGCGTAATAGGTCGGGCGCCCTGTATAGGCCCGCTCGCGCACGCGATCCTCTTGGCCGTCCGCGACAAGCTTGGCGTTGCGGGCATCTTGACGCTCATAGAATGCGGCTTCTTTCTCTCGCTCCCGAATGGCATCGGCATTGAGGGCTTTTGCCTGTTCCCAGACTTGCGCAGGCCCGGGCACAGCACCAAGGGATGTTTGCACTTTCGGTGCCAGTATGCCCCATGCGAGCAAGAAAATTGCAATCGCCAAGAGCGGCACGCCCAGCAGACGCCAGATTTCGCCCACCTGCGCGCGCGGGTTGTCGCCAGCGGCGGCTTTCAGGATCGGGGTGAGCCATGCAAGACCCAAGACCTGAAACCAGGAGTCGGCCTTGTTGATGCGGGTGAACAGGCGGGCGCGCTTGGCCTCGCGTTCGGCGGTCTGGATCTGCGTTGGATCAATGGCGGTCATGGTATGGCCTCTCTGGTCGGGGCTAATGTGCTGCGCTACGGCGGTGTACCGGGGGGTACGGGTTGTGTGCGCGGGATGGCTGGGCGGATTGGGGGAAGCTTCCGCG
>Ga0209345_10001796_pt1 | contig 24841 bp, 22 predicted proteins | sample Cruoilmetagenom7_FD_187294 | JGI IMG/M metagenome (GOLD analysis project Ga0209345, IMG submission 187294) | Oil polluted marine microbial communities from Coal Oil Point, Santa Barbara, California, USA - Sample 7 (SPAdes) (version 2) | ecosystem: Environmental > Aquatic > Marine > Oil seeps ...
TTCCGATCTGGTCGCAGGTTCAAATCCTGCCGGGCGCGCCAAATTGTTAAAAAGGGGCCTACGAGAGATCGTGGGCCCTTTTTTTGGGTTTGGCTGCTATCGGCCAGTAGCGGTTTTTTAGGTAGTGCTGATATAGCGCCGCATATAAGGTTTGAGCAACGCAATAACGATGCTGCCGCATACCACCTGAAACACTAAACGCAATGCGTAGTAAAAATGCCGCGCGTTGCGAATCACTCTTAAATGCCTTGTTAGCCAAAATTTGATTCAATATCCGCACTCTTAAGAACTGCATTTAAAAGACCAAAGTCATAGCTTTTTAGATTAGGGTTGTCCAATCTTATGCTGTCTATCATTTGCTGAAGGTTACGTCCTTGATGGTCATACCCTATGACCAAATTTACATATTCAACTTCACTATCAAATGGTGGTCTGTACGAATATTTAGTGCGATCTTGCTTTATTTTTGCAAGCTTTCCATATGGAGCAGTATCCCAACAAACCACAAGCAAATTGATGGCGTTCAAAAGTTGTTTGGTTGCAGGGTCAACTTTGCGTGTTGCACTGCCTGTATGTGACGAGTTACTACCTATACTCAATGAGTCTGATTTTAGTGGATTAAATCGTGGTACATCATCTCCACCTGTGAGAGCTAAAAATTTCTTAGCGGTTGGCACACCACAGTAAAAAGCGCCTACGTCCTTATTATCTTTTTTCCCTTTATATTCAAAACAATAATAGCTATCTTTCAAAACACGACCTGTACAGCTATGTTTTCGCTGATTATTAAGAAGCTTAACATGTGCAACAGCAGTTATGTTGTACCGTCTTACCATTCTTTCTCTAGCATCGTCACCAAAACAATCCATATCAACCTTTTACGACTAAAAAATATATAAGGTTAAATCTAACACGAATTCAAAATGCTGCATATTGGAGAGGGATCGTTTTGGCTAACGCTGTTGTTAGCTCCCCAATGACCTCGCCATGACGTCATGGGCTTCACATCAAAAGCCCCTGAATTTCGACTTGATGCTGTCGAGTTTGGACAACCACTCCACTATCGGTGGCGTAAATTGCCCGTATAGGGTCTTTCGTCGTCAATTCACCAGCTCTCAGTCCGGCATGCGTGAACCACTGGAGCTGTTTTCCTGTTAGCAAGCCAAACCCTCCTTGTGTTACCAACAACCGCCCCTGCTGAAAGACGTCGAGAAATGCTGCAAGCTTCGTACTATCTTCTATGATGTATAATCGAGTGGGTGTGAGGAAGTAGGTATGCCTGCCAACATCAACGATTTCCTTCGGGCAGGTTCCAATGTCGTACACCACCTCGGGCTGCCCCTCTCTAGAAACTCGGATGACTTTGCCCGAGTATGTAGCCAGATAGGCTCCACCATCGACAGCAGTAAAACTTCCCGCGTAGACCCAATCTTGAGGTACTCCTCCGGTCATGGTGATCTCGAGTCGAAGGCCCTCGACCTCCATAACGTAGTCGGGATCCGTCCGGGCAAAATACGTAACATCAGATTCTTCGTATTCAAGAGTGTTTGGATCGACACCGGTCAAAGTTTCGAACGCAGTGTTCAAGGCTTTCATTTTCTCGGTTGCAGACGGATCCCCAGCATTGCGATCCGGGTGGTGAGCCTGCGCCAACTTACGGTACTTTCGCTTAATGTCCGTTGGATCAACGGGTAGAGACAGCCCGAAAAGCTTTAGCGCCTCCTCAACCTCTTGCGCCACGCCAAAGCGTTCGCTGCGTCCCACGACACGCTTCCAGCCTTCCTTCAGTGGCATAACGAGTCCCCAGACTGCCTCGCCAGAGGTGGTGCAACACCAAGCCTCGTCGGCTAACGTAAAAAGGTACCTATCCCCCTCAGGAGCAATATCCACAGCTCGCACCTGGGATTTAAACTCACCCCAGTAATTTGTGTCGATGGCCCGGAAGTGGTCAACGACGCGGGAATCCTCGCACAAATTTGATTCGACTATGATGTTCAACTCCTCGTCGTAGGCGTGGAGCAATCCGTTGGAATCCATGATCGCTATACCGGAACCAGCGGCGCCTGTTCCGGTGCGATAGGCATCATGGTACAAAGCTTTTTCGCCAACTAGGGCCCCATGTCGATCCATTCTACGAAGTACGCTCTTCACCCCTGCTTGTTCCGTACTGGCCCCGGAACGGTCGAGCAACCAGGTTCCTCTGGAATCGATGGCAGCAATAGTAAAGGCAGGATCTGGACGCTCGTCACCCTTCAGCTTTCGCTCGCCCACAAGCGTCCAAGGGGCATCTTCCGATGCTTCAAACAGCGGAAATGATGTGGGGCTTGCAGCATCTACCGGTTCGTAACCATGCTTCTTACCCGACTTATCCATCTCTTTTAAGATACGATTGAAGCGACGTAAATCAACGTCCTTGACATGCTCGGGGACACGCTCGAACATTTCAACAGATTGCTTTGCCGCCGCCGCTAGCTGCCCAGATTTCACTCGCTGTATAATCAGCTTGGCATACGCTTTGGCTATAACTTCCCCTACTCGTCCTTGCCGTTGCTTTGGAGATAGATCACCGGCGAGCTTTACGACCTTAGTGTATTGACTCTTGAATCCAGCCTGAAACACAGGGCCAATCAATGGGTCATTGTTCTCGCGGTGAAACTCGTCACGCCCGTCCACTTCCCAGGTAGGCGGTGATGGTGGCAGCGGGACATACGCGGCTTGGGACCAATCGAGCTCCTTCGGTGGTTCCCGCCTACCGGACTCTCTATTCGAGTTTTGGGCAATACGCGTCAACCCCATAGAATCTTGGGCGTCCGTGCCTCTTCCATTGCCGAACATTTTTGATAGAAAGCTAAACATTCATCATTTCTCTATTTCGTCTTAAACCAATGCCAGGCACACGGCGCAGGTATATTTTGTATTCGAGCTAACGCCAGCTTAAAAGGCGCGAGCTTGCGAGCGTCTAAATTGACGCGTTTGTTAGTTTTTCTTTGGCTTACACTTTTTAGTTTTCAACCAAGTCGGATCTATCTCTATTTTCGCAAGAGAAATATTGTAATTTAATGCTCTTAACGTTTTTAATGCATTCTTTAGTGTTACCTTAGAAAAAAACGGAAGCTCAACTGGTAGATCTTTCTTTGTCGCTATCGCATAAACCAATTTATATTTGCTTGGATCTGGCCTCAGCTTTGGATCGATTAGTTTGATTGATGGAGGTAATTTAGGATTCAGTTTCTCCCTGTATTCAGAGTCTTTTATAAACGCTTCAGCGGCGACAAACCCTTGAGCGAAAAGATGGCTTAATGTACTTGAGCTTCGATATAGCTTAACATGAATAAACTCATTTCCATCCTTAATTAAGTCGCAGTGTTCTAATTTGTCATAAGCACCTCCGATCTGTATGTTTTTCTTATCCATTAAGCAGAAGCCATTTTCGGTCTTAGAAACATGATCATTGTAGTCAGCCTCATCGTCATGAGAATAGACAGGAAAACTAAAAGAGTGGATGTCAATATCGCTGAGGTAATCATCGACTGCTGATACGAAATCACTATTTACTTTGTACCAAACCCCATTTCTCAATATATAACTATCTTTTCCGAATTTAATTTCAGCATATAAGCATCGATAGACCGACCAACTCTTTACAGATTGATACTCACTATTATTGACATGAATTACATGTCCTTTCATTAATTCTACTGTTGGTGGAATACCGTCAAGATATTTTATATAATCATCAAATGACAATACTACATGACGAAGGGTTTTTTGGTACATATCAAATGAATAACCTATTTGACTTTCCCAATCTACAATTTCCGGCTCACCCAACCAAAAACTATCAAAATCATCTTTGCTTAAATATTGATCCAGTTCTAAATCAAGTATTTCAATCTCATCGTAATCTCGAACCCTGTTTATATTTTCTACCCAACTAAATTTATCCGGCAGGTTAGATCGATATCTTTTGATGGCTTCCGATAAAATTTCAGGTATATCTGATAGTTTGGCTTCTACTGCTATTGTTAGAGCGTCTCGTCCAGTTACATGGCTACCAAACTCCTTTACTAAAGAAGCACCAGTTACCGCGTAGAGCATCTCCATCTCAGAGTCTAAATGGAGATTAAATATATCAACGTCTCTCGTGCTTTGAGTCCTGGAATTCAATGGATTATGATCATAGCTTGCCTTGTCTAGACTTCTCAGCTTATCTGGATTTACCGAGTTCAATGTTACTTTTAATCCAAAATCACGCTCGATGGACTCAGATTTTAAAAGATGAAAGCCAGTGCCGAATGATAGTACAAATGTTGCTCCTGCAGCCCTTACTACAAAGACAGCACCTACATTAGAAGACATTCCAAATTCTGAAGCGTCAACCTGATTATCTATTGTAAATAGTCTAGTCCAGGGGGGCGCACTCTTCGGTGGCTGCCTTTTAACGTAAAGAATCGCAGACTCAATATCTGGCAAGTCCAGTCGAATAGGTTCTTTGGAGTTTTCCACCTTAATAATGTCTGAATCAGGATTATTGCTATCTCTCGCCAAATAAATAGATAGCTTTTCCTTTCTTATTTTCTTGAGTTTCGCCATAACCCCCTGCTCAGTACGATGTAAAACTAAAGTTTAATTTATGCGCATGCGCGTTAACATTATCACCAGTCTCTGAAAATTGTGCATAAGCATGGAAGTGCTGATCATAAGCAATTGTTTTTATATGTGTTAGCAAGATTACACTCTGGCAATACAAGCATTCACGTTACAGAACTGACCAGAAAAAAACGCATTGTGAGCCAGGGCTCCTATTCTGCGGATGGCCGCTTTGGGTCTTTTTCAGTCTTATGCTGCTTAGCTATACGCTGCCTTTTAGCTTTTGGGCACGGCCCAATTCCTACTGAAATTAGCCTAGCACAAGCTACCGAAGTAGGATGAGGCTCGTAAGCTTTTCTTTTCAACGCTCCTTTGTGGCGGGCTCTATTGGGACTCATAACATTTTCCAGCGTTGGCGGGTGTGCTCCAGAAGCAGTATTGCTTAGATGGTAGCTGGTGGGCAGAGACAAAGTGCCGAGTAAGCAAGAGCTCCGCGTAAGCTCTTGAGAACCAAGAGGCGGGCGTATGCTTATGGCCATCATACTGTTAGCTGCCAGTGCGAAGCCGGACTTTAAGCCGACATAAAGTCATTCCAGCGCCTGACCAAATAGTTATGCTCATCCATGACGGTATTCCACACCGCGATGCGGCTCATTCTTGTCTGGTAGTCTCCGCCGTCGCGGATTTCGCCTCGATGAATCATATCAGAGGTACCATCGGGGCCCGGAAGGTTCTTGGCGGCAGGTTGGCCGTCATACCAAAAGTCCCACTCCGCAGCGGAAAGGTGAGGGCGGGTCAGTTCAGGGGTGGAAATGTAATAGCCTTGGCGGGCCATGACGGCGCCGGGCCATCCTGAAATCCACCAGTTGAGGTAGTCATAAGCCGCATCTAGCGTGCGTCCCTTCACATGCCGTGAGATTGACATGCCAATTTCTCGCAGATCCTTGTTTTATGTTGCCTAGTCCTTCGACTTTAGCGCTTTCTGCATGCGGTAATTCAAGTATCGCCCGCCAGTACGATCCACATGGCGACCAGCGAGGCGGGGTCTGAAGAGGTGGAAAAGAAGATGGCGACGATCACCTCCTCCAGCCCTCAGCTCACTCGTTCCCTAGGAACCTGACGCAGATGGCTAGCCGTTTGACCGCCAGGCAGGGCGGCGATCATATCAGCTGCTTCTAGCAGTTTTGGTAGGTCAATACCGGTGGTTACTCCGCCGCCATGTAGGGCATATAACAAATCCTCTGTGGCGGTGTTGCCCGTGGCGCCCGGCGCGAATGGGCATCCACCAAGTCCTGCGCAAGCGGTGTCGACTGCTGTGGCGCCATGGCTGATGGCGAAGAGGGCATTCGCTACCCCCATGCCAAACGTATTATGGCCGTGGAAGGCCCAGTTCACTCCTGCGCTGGCATGCCGTTCGCGCAATTGCGTGAAATAGTCGGCTACTTGGTAGGGTGTGGCTCGTCCGGTCGTGTCACACAGCGCTACCTCTAGGGGCAAGTCGCCAATAAGCTCAAGTGCGGCGCTGAGAATACGATCAACTTGTTGCCAACTGATGGTTCCCTCGAAGGGGCAGTCGAAGCTGGTGCCAAGGTCGAGGCGCAGTCGGCTACCCTCGGTGCGGCGCATACGCTCAATCACCTGGTGTAGTTCTTGAAGTGACTCGGCGGTGCTGCGGCGCACATTACTCTGGTTGTGGGACTCCGATACCGATACGACATAGACGATTTCGCGAATGCCGTGCTCCAACGCTAGTTCTGCACCCTTGAGGTTGGGAACCAGGGCAGAGAAACGTACACCTGGACGGTCAGCAAACGCTTTTACTAACTTGCCGGTATCGGCCATTTGGGGAATGGCTTTGGGGCTTACGAAAGAGCCAATCTCCAAGCGAGTAACGCCTGCATCGAGTAGCGCCTGTATACAGCGCTGTTTATCGGCAGTGGGCAGTATGTCGCGTATCGATTGAAAACCGTCTCGTGGTGCAACCTCGACAAGTTCAATACTGGATGGCGGCGATAGGGGCGTCATTATCTGTTCTCCGCTGGTTGCTCCAAGGAGTGACGAAAGCGCTTAGCGGCACGGGCAGCGTCAATGAGGAATTGTAACCCCAGGGCGGCAAAGCCGATGGGTAGCAGTGCATAGGGGTAAACCATTGGCGTTCCCAGCGAGCTTGAGACACGCTCGCTGTACTCAAACGCCTGCATCGTCATGATGCCGCCACGCCATACCAGAATGATGCAAAACAGCATGCCCATCAGGCCCGTTGTGATATCGATTATGGCGCGGATACGCGTTGGTAGCTTATCTTTAAAGAAGGTAATACGGATATGGGCGTCGTGACGCTGTGCTTCGGCGGCGCCAATCACCGCGAGGTAAACCAGGAGAAAGGAGTTGATCTCCAGGCTCCAGCTAGTGGGGGCCGCGAAGACATATCGCATGGTGGCGTCATAGCAGATAGACACCATCATGAAGACCAACACTGCCATGGATGTCCAGCGTAGAACGGCCAATAGGCCGTCCCAGCTACGCATTGCCATTGTTGTCATTTCACTCTCCCTTAAGCGTTGCCAAGGGCCAGCGCGATGGCGCGATCGCCGACCTCCTCACCGACTTCACCCTTCCAGTGATCCCAGACGTCCTGGACGCCGGCATTGAAGGCTTCAAGGTCTTCATCGGAAGGCTCGACAATCTCCACTCCTGCCTCCTCAATCTGGGGCCAGTACTCGTTGGGGTAAATATCGTTGTTGCAGTGCTCAATGAAGTTCTCGTCGTACCAGTCAGCTGCCTGCTGTAGTACGGCGCGTGCCTCGTTGTCAAGATTGTCCCAGGTGTCCCGCAACATGAAGGGAGCAACCGAGAAACCGGTAATCGGCAGCTTGTAGCAGACCTGCAATTGCTCCTGGAGGCTGCGGCCGATCACCGTTGAGATATTGAATACCCCGGCGTCGACGGTTCCCCGTTGCAGTGCCATATAGGTCTCTGAGGAGGGAATACGGGTCGCGCCTACGTTGTATGGCTCAAAGGCTTTGGTCGCCTCAAAACCGACGATGCGAATCTTCTTCCCGCGGACATCCTCAAGGCGGCGGATGGGGCTAGCCTCTGTACTCCATAGGTACTCCGGTTCAAGGATGCCGCCACCGGAGGTGAGCATGTAGAGATTATCCTCGGCCAGCACTTCGTTGATGAGCTCCATCAGTGGGCTGCCCTGACGCAGGCGCTCCGGATGGCGATAGAGTTCACCAACCACACCGGGCAGACCGGTGACGCCTAGTATCGGAATAGAGCGGGTGACGTAAGAAAAGGTATGGAACATAAAGTCGATGCTACGTGCCCGCAGAGCCGGCAACTGCTCGTCAACCTTGAGCAGTTGACCAGAGTCGTAGAAATCGACCGAGAGGGTGTCGCCTCCCTGCTCTTTGAGCATCTCCACGAAGCGATTGGAGCCATAGGTCAGCGCCTTGTAGGAGTCGGGCAGGTAGGTGACGCCCGTCAGCGTGGTGGCGGCGTAGCTACGGGGCGCCAGCAGGCTCTGGGAGCCAAACAGCGTGGCACCGGCGGTAGCGAAGGTGCCGTACTTTAGCACTTGGCGGCGAGACAGTGTCATGGTGAATCTCCTGATTGTTGTTGTAAGAATCTGCAGTAAGAGTCTGTTGTAAAGGTTTGTTGTGATGCACCTTTGTAACGTTGCACTTCACTGACGTTGAAACACCGGGGTTACATTAACCCCGGCAACCACAGGCTGAGGCTGGGGAAGAACACAAACAGCATCAGCACGAGGAACTGAACGGCGACAAATGGCAGTGCGCTTTTGATGATTTCTTCCACTGAGAGCTCGGGGCAGACCCCACGCAGCGCGTAGAGGTTAAGCCCCACTGGGGGAGTAACCACGGCAATCTCAAGGTTGAGCACCATCACGATACCAAACCACAGCGGGTCGTAGCCCAGGGCGGTGACCAGTGGCAGCAGTACCGGGGTGGTCACCACGATCAGCGACACGGCATCGACAATCATGCCCAGTAGGATCAGCAGTAGCATTACCGCCACCAGGATCGCCCAGGCGGGCAGGCCGGTGGCGGTGAGTGCCTCGGTGAGAAGCTGTGGTACTCGCACCATGTTGAGATAGTCGCCGAAGATCTTGGCACAGCCGATAATGAGTAGGATGGCACCGCTGACGCGCGCAGTCGTTGCCAGTATCTCCAGGAACTTGCCCCAACTGAGACTGCGAAATATCAGGGTGGCGATCAAAAAGGCGCCAGCCGCGCCAATGCCAGCGGCTTCGCTGGGCGTGGCGAGGCCCGAGTAGATTGAGCCCAGCACGGCCACTACCAACAGCGCGGCGTGCCAGATGTTCGCCAGACTCACCCAGCGCTCCTTCCAGGTAAAGCGCTCCTTACTGGCTGGCGCCTCTTCAGGGTTCAGCCACACTCGAATATAGATAAACAGTGATAATGCTAAAGCGAGCACAATGCCGGGAACGATGCCGCCGATAAATAGATCCGCCACAGAGACGCTAGACACTGCGCCATAGATAATAAAGGGCACGCTGGGTGGGATTAGCATGGCCAGGGCGCCAGCACTAACGACGGCACCCGCGGCTAATGATCGGCTATAGCCGCGCTGGAGCATCTGCGGTACGGCAATGGATCCCACTGCCGCAACGCCCGCTAGGCTCACCCCTGATACGGCGCCGAACATGGCCGAAGCCCCCACCGAAGAGATCGCCAGACTGCCCCGCAGCCAGTTGAGCCAGCGCACGGCGGCAGTGAAAAGACTCGACCCCACCGGTGTTGCCCCCAGGAAATTACCCATCAGAATAAAGAGGGGAAGGGCAATCAGCTCGAAGGCATTAAGCTGGCCAAACAGTGATGTAGGAGCGAAAAAAAACGCCATTGAGCCGCGCGCCATGTAGAGGCCGGCTAACCCGGATAAGCCCAGGGCTAGGAAAATAGGGAAACCGATGACAATCAGCCCGACTAAAATGGCAAGAACGATAATGGGATCCATGCTGCTCTCCCTCTCAGATCACGTTGTCGGCGCGAAGAGCGTCGAGAGTATCGGCTGAGAACGCCAGCCAGTCGGCGAGGATTGTATGGGTATGCTCGCCCAGGGCAGGGCCGACGCTACGTACCCTGCCTGGGGTGCTGGAGAGCCGCGGGAAAACATTTTGCATCGGCAGTGGGCGGCCCTGGCGATCAGGCACCGCTACGATCGACTCACGCGCCTGGAAGTGTGGATCGCCAAGCATATCGGGGGCTCGGTAGACTAACCCTGCGGGTACCCCCGCCTCGGCGAGGATATCCACGATATGAGAAGCGTCGTGCTGCTGGGTCCAGGCCGCAACAAGGTCGTCGATAGCCTGCTGGTTCTCCCCGCGTGCGCGATGGGTCGCGTAGTCAGGATGGTCGGCCAGGCGAGGTTGCCCCATGGCCTCACAGAGGCGGCGGAAGACAGTATCCTGATTGGCACCGATAATAACGTCGCGCCCGTCACGGGCTGGGTACGCATTTGAGGGGGCAATTTTGGGTAAGAAGCTGCCGCTGCGCTCGCGGACTTTTCCCGCCCGGGCATACTCGGGAATTAAGTTCTCCATCATGGCCAGTACAGACTCAAATATCGAGCTATCGACCACTTGCCCTTTTCCGCTTCGCTCGCGCTGATGAAGGGCCATCATGGTGCCTAGCGCAGCGTGCAAGCCCGCCAGCGTGTCGCCAATTGAGATGCCAACACGCACCGGGGGGCGATCAGGATAGCCGCTTAAATAGCGTAGCCCACCCATGGCTTCGCACACTGATGCGAACCCCGCCCGGGTTGCGTAAGGGCCATCTTGGCCAAAGCCAGTGACCCGCACCATGACCAGCTTTGGGTTGTGGCGGGAGAGTTCGTCGTAGCTTAGACCCCAGCGCTCCATGGTGCCGGGGCGAAAGTTTTCGATGATGACATCAGCACGCGCCGCTAATTGACGCAACACGTCTTGCCCGCGCTGCTGACGAAGATCGAGGGTCAACGATTGTTTGTTGCGGCCAATCACGTTCCACCACAATGGGTCGCCACTCTCCTGGTCGGCTTCTCCCCACTGCCGCATAGCATCCCCCTTACCGGGAGGCTCGACTTTTACTACCTCAGCACCAAAATCTGCAAGCACTTGGCCGCAATAGGGCCCTGCGATGAGTTGTCCTAGCTCAAGAACCCTAATGTTCTCAAGGGGGAGCGGGGCGGGCGTGTCTTGTTGTCTCATTGTTGTTCTTAGGCCTCTTTATAATCAACCAATGTCTCTTTAACCGGAGGGGGTATTGGTGTGCGGGACGTGCAATGCCTGCGCAGCCAGCAAGTGGGCGCGCATTACATTCTCAGCCCATTCGGGACTGCCAGCAGCGATGGCCTCCAGAATCTCGCGGTGGTGACGCATGCTGCGGCGAAGGTTGGCAAGGTCATAGTTGCCGAAGTTGCGATGAATGACCGATGTGCGAACAACATTTTCGAGCAAGTTTGCTAAACGTTGGTTGTTGCTAGCGAGAATCAGCGTTCGGTGAAATTCGTGATTAAGTGACGCAATGCCGTTGCGTGATTCAGCATTTGTGTCGACCTGTTCGGTGAGCGATTCCATTTGAGTCGCTAGGGTTTCTAAAGACTTAAAGCACGTTTTGCTTATTTGTGTGGAGGCTAAGCGAACCGCTAAGGGCTCTAGCACCAGACGTAATTCGAATACTTCGCGAGCATCTTTAGCTGTCCAAGCCACCACGCGTGAACCACGGTGGGGAATGGCTTCGAGCCAACCTTCCGACACCAGCTCCCGCAGCGCCTCACGCACGGGGGTACGGCTGACGTTAAGCTCATTGGCTACACTCGTTTCACGAAGGTACTCATCTGCTTGGTAATGACCATTTAGAATCCGCTGCTTGACTACATCATGGACTCTAGCCGTGGCGGTCTGAACCACTTTTGAAGTGTGTGTGGATATAGAATCCATCCGTTAGACACCCTAAGTTGCATACAATATCTAAGGTAGATCATTATTTTTGCGGTAAATAATTAGACTTTAGTCTTTTTTGTATGCAATCTTCTTTTCGGAGCATAAGCTGTCGCAGGCTTATGAAATACCTCCAGACCTTATGCTTATGATAGTGTGTGCTTCTACTGAATCGCCCTGTGTTTCGCATGTACCTCCAGGCCTTATATTAAAGTTATCTATGAGTATTAATGTGCCGTCCTCGCTATACTGAAGAATTAAAATTCGAAGCCGCCAGGTAGGCTATATAACGGGGCTCATCGTTATTCTTAGAATAAGGTTCTGTACTGATCTTCTTCCGCCACCACAATTGCTGCGCTTACTGTAGGATGGTTAGCCGTTCTAACTACCCTATTATAAATGTAGACGCTTCTGCGCTTATGAAAGTGGTGTGCCCATTGTCTTCTCATCTAGGTCAGGTGCTTTTGGCATCATGTGCGCGAGCGGATAAATGTTCGTAGTTGTTCCTAACGCTCAAGGTGCCTTCTGTTTGCAACAGTGAAGAGTCTATAGATCATATGTCCTACAGTTTTCGATTATTCTATGTACCTAGGGAACCTATGATTAACGTGATGCGCACAGGCCAGACAAGGCCAAAATTGATGAAAAATGGATCGGGCGCGCGTGCGAGTTTACGGGTTGTAAATGAGCATTTGGGTGGGGACGCCGAGTCTGGGACTCGCGCACGAGGCGATTTTTAACGCCGTATGGACAAGCGCATTAGTTAATCAGAGGTTTCCTAGAATTTTGATATACGAGTAGTACATGATTAAACGCAGCCAAGTCACGATCACCGATATCGCCAAATATGTGGGTATGACCAACATGACGGTGTCGCGTGCATTAAAACAGCCTGAGAAGGTCAGGCCAGAGACGCGTGAGAAAATACTTGCTGCGGCAAATGAGCTGGGCTACGTACCGAATGCCTTCGCCAGCCATCTTCGAAGCCGTAAGAACCGGCTCATTGGTCTTGTGACAGCCAGCGTGGATAATCCCTTTTACAGTGAGGTGATCAAGGCAATTTCACGTGCGGCCAAGGAGCATGACTACACCATCATGCTGATCGACACCGATGGCTCGCCAGAGCTTGAGGAAGTAGCGATCGATACCCTGCTCAGTTATCAGGTAGCGGGTATCATTCTGTCGCCCGTTTCTGACGATGCCAGTTACCGACCCAATTATCTGGAACGCCTGCGTAAGGCCAACTTGCCGGTGGTGATGCTGGATCGAACTCTGGATGTGACTGACTTCAGTCGTGTGGTACTGGACAACCGTCTTGCCGGAAGATTGCTTGGTGAGTTGTTGGTAAATAAGAACATCGAGCGGGTGCTAACATTAACAGGGCCAAGTGGCTCACAAATCACACGGCATCGGCTAGCTGGCCTCAAAGAGGCTTATGAAGAAAGGGGCGTTCCTCTGTCACTGGAGCAATGTCCAGGAGACTACACCTTACAACCTGCCTATCGTGACATGGCCGCCCATCTTCGCCGAGGTAAGCTCCCCGACGCCGTATTCGGTTTCAACCAGTTGATCACCCTGGGGGCGATGCGGGCACTGCACGATGCACATGTATCACGGGATGATGTCCTTGTCGTAGGCATTGATCGGCTTCCCTATGCTGATATTTTCGATGTATCGATCCCCTGTGCAGTGCACGACACCTACCAATTGGGACACGAAGCATTTCAATTGCTCTTCGAGCAAATAAAAGATCCCACGACCGATGGCCGTGAGCTCACGATCTCTGCCACGCTGATACAGTAAGGCGGACGGGAGCTTAACGTGGTTCCCGTGCTGCGTTCATCGATATGCCAATCGTTTCTATTGAATCACAGGGCTGCCAAGCGTTCAGCAATCTGTTCTTCAAGGCGCGACTGGTCATCGGCGAAACGGCGGATACCCTCGGACAGCTTGTCATTGGCCATAGCGTCCTGATTGTGGCCCCAACGAAAAGCAGGCTCGTTGAGAGGTGTTGGCCGTGGGCCACCATTGCGTGTCATAAGCACTTTGGGCTTCACTTCGCCCAATGTAGTCGCCAGTTCTTCGAGCAGTACCGGCGAGATGGTTAACCGTGGGCAGCCAGCGAGTGCTAGCACTTGGTCGACGGTGCGGAAGCTGGCGCCCATCACCACGGTATCGTAACCGCCTTGACTAACCCGCTCGCAGACGCCACGCACGAACTGTACGCCGGGGTCGTTTTCGGGGGTGAAATTTTGCCCGGTCTCCTTTTTGTACCAGTCGGTGACACGGCCGACGAAGGGAGACACCAGGAACACACCCGCATCGAAGCAAGCCTGGGTCTGAGCATCGCTGAACAGAAGGGTCAGGTTGCAGTTGATGCCTTCTTTTTCCAACACTTCTGCGGCACGAATGCCTTCCCAGGTGGAGGCTAACTTTATCAATATGCGTTCTTTGGCCACCCCTCGGTTCTCGTAGAGCGCCACCAGCTCGTGCGCCTTGCGGATGCTGGCCTCGGTGTTGAAGGACAGCTTCGCGGCCACTTCGGTTGATACGCGACCAGGGATAAGTTTGGCAATCTCGCTGCCCATGGCCACGGCGAGGCGATCCATGGCATGTTCTGCCTGCTGATCGCTGGTATCGGCTTTGACTGCAGCGAGTTCCTGATCAATTAAGGCTTGGTAACCCGGTAACTCAAAGGCCTTGAGCAGCAGTGAAGGGTTGGTAGTGGCGTCGTGAGGTTGGTAGCGCTGAATGGCCTCCAGGTCACCGGTGTCGGCGACCACCATAGAGTGCTGACGAAGGGCGTCGAGCTGATATGTCATGGCGTATTGTCCTTCAACTGAGAATAGGTTTGGTCAGGCACAGTGATTGATGTTCAGTAATAGTGATCGGTCAGGGCCTGACGATAACGGGTGTAAGCTTGTTCATAGGCGGCAACGCGTTCCGGCTCGGGATCCGCTCGTGAACCCTCGTCGAGTTGTACTAGCCGGGTGCAAAGGCCCTCAAGCGAGGCGTTGGGGTAACGCTCGCACCAAGCCGCCTGCAATGCCGCGCCAAGAGCAGCGGCATCGGTAACTGCGGGGCAGATCACTGTAGTGTCGGTGATATCGGCGATCATTTGGCGCCATACCGGGTTCTTGGCCCCGCCGCCGATCAGGCGGATCTGGCTGGCACCTTTAGCTAGGTCACCAAATAGTTCGAGACCGTAGCGCAGGCCGAAGGTGGCGCTCTCGACCACTGCCCGGCAAAGATTGGCCTGGGTGGTGTTGACGCTGGTCAGGCCTAGGAAGCTGCCGGTGGCCAAGGGCAGTGCTGGAACCCTTTCGCCGTTGAAGAAGGGCAGCACTGTGACCCCTTCGGCACCGATAGGTGCGGCGGCTAGACGCTCGTTGAAGGTTGTCAGATCGAGCCCCAACAGTTCTCTCACGCGGGTAGTGGCTGAAGTCACGTTCATAGTGCAGATCAACGGCAGCCAACCGCCGCTGCTGGAGCAGAAATTGGCGACCATGGCGCTGTCGGCGATCACCGGTGCATCGGAATAGGCGCACACTGTCCCCGAGGTGCCCAGGCTCAGGGTCACTAGTCCTGGAGTGATATTGCCGGTACCGATGGCCCCCAACATGTTATCGCCGCCACCGCTTGAAACTACCACGCCATTGGCCAGTCCCAGTTCCCGAGCTAGGGCAGGGCGCACCCTCCCAACTGGCGCGTGGGGCTCGATCAGCCGTGGTAGCACTCGCGCTGGATCGAGCTCTGGAGCTATCTCGGCGAGAACGTCCTCGCGCCAGCGTCTGGTATGAGTATCGAAGTAGCCGGTACCGGACGCATCGCCTGCCTCGGTAACCCGCTCTCCGGTCAACCAGAAGTTCAGGTAATCGTGTGGCAGTAGCAGACTGTCAATGCGGTGGTAGGCCTCGGGGTGTGTTTCGCGCAGCCAGGCCAGCTTGGAGGCGGTATAACCGGTTTGTAGCACCAGCCCCAACTTGTCTAGGCAACCCTCTTCGCCGCCCAGCTTCTCGACTAAGACGGAGTTGTGGTTTGCGGTTTCGGTATCGCACCACAGTTTGGCTGGGTGCACGGGCTCCCCAGCTGCGTCCAGCGCTACTAGGCCGTGCTGCTGACCAGAGACACCAATGGCACGGATTGCCTGCGTGTTGATGCCAGCGGATTCCACGGCATCAGCGAATGCACCTCGGAAGGCCGCCAGCCAGTCGGCCGGATTCTGCTCGCGTCGGCCGTTGGCTTCCTCGCGAAGGATATGGGGCCGGCTAGCCTCGCCGAGGATGCGGCCAGCATCTACATCAACCACGACTACCTTGGTACTTTGGGTGCCACAGTCCACACCGATGTACATGTTAGGCTCCTTGCCGGTAAAACACGGTGACTAGTGAGATGTGAAACCGCCATCAATCGGCAGGCTAGCACCGCTGATCATTGAGGCCGCCGAGCTCAGCAGGAAGGCAACCGGCAGAGCAACTTCACGAGGGGTGGCAAAGCGTCCCAAAGGAATGGCTGCCAGCATCGGGTCGCGCTTGGCGGGGTCTGCCCAGGCGCGTTCGGCCATAGGGGTCAGCGTCACCGTCGGGTTGACGCTGTTGACGCGTATGCCCTTAGGGCCTAATTCGAGACACAATACGCGCGTCATAGCATCCATGGCCGCTTTGGACGCGCAGTAGCCGAGATGCCCCGGCAGGGCAGCCATGGCCGCCTGACTGGAAACATTGACGATGCTGCCCTGGCGACCATTCGCAATCATGTGACGTGCTGCCTCCCTGGCTACCACGGCACTGGCGGTGACATTAGTGGCCATGATTTGCTCAAGGTCTTTCGCTTTAACGTCAAGAACGTCGTCAAGTATCGAGATACCCGCACAGTTGACCAAGCCATCAAGAACAGGCATCTCAGAGAAGGCCGCATTGACCGCCGCTTCATCGGTAATATCAACGGCCAGAGTAATCGCACCCAGCGACTGTTCCAGTTCGGCGAGAATGTCCTGATTGCGGCCTATCAACACTAGGTTAGCGCCTAGCTCGGCGAGGGCCTGGGCAATGTCGAGACCGATGCCGCTGGTAGCGCCCGTGACGAGAATGCGTTGATTCTGCAGTTCGAAATTCATGGAATAAGTTCACTCGCTCTGTGTGTGGCTGGTATTGAGCCGATGCATGACCGGCTTGAGCGCCGGATAGAGCTGGCAATAAAGTGTGAAGAGCTCATCGTATCGACAAGCCGCCGTCTCGTATGGCATGGCGCGCTCAACCAGGGTGCCATGCTGTAGAGGCTTGGCGAGGTCGAGCAAACCGCAAGCCTGACCGGCCAGCAGGCCAGCACCTAGCGCTGCCTCAACGCTCTCGCGGTAGGTGTAGACGGGCATGCGGGTAACGTCGGCGATGATTTGCATCCATAGATCCGATTGAGTGGCACCGCCGACCACGATTAGGTGGTCGTCGAGGGCCACTCCTTGTCGGGTGCCTGCTTCCATGTTGTGCCGTAGAGCGAAGGTCACACCTTCCAGCACGGCTCGGTAAAGATGATGGCGCTGGTGATAAAGGCTGAGTCCAATGAAACCTGCGCTGGCATGGGCATCCCACACAGGGCTGCGCTCACCCATCAAGTAGGGTAGGAAGAGCAGACCATTGGCTCCTGGGGGAAGCTCGCGTGCGGGCGGCTCGAGACGTTCAAAGGCGCTGCCGCTCTCAACGGCTGCGGTCTTATCCTCACCACAAAAAGTATCGACGTACCAACTTACTGAAGCACCAGCGGTAAGAGCCCCGCCGAAGGTGTAAATCTCCTGATCGCCGTTCATCACATGGGGCATGCTGATCAGCCCCAGGCTGGCATCGGCGCGCCGATTAATCATTCCCCAGCACATGCTGGTGCCGATCATAGCGACATGATTGCCGGGCCGTGTCGCCCCTGCTGCCAGTGTGGCCATCGCCGCATCGACGCCACCGGCGATCACGGGGATACCCTCGCAGAGGCCCAGTGAACTGGCCAGCGACGGCAGCAATCCGCCGACCGATGTCGCCGAGCTCACCAGCCGACTCGGTAGCTTGTCACGATCAATACCCAAGGCTTCTAGCATCTCTGTCGACCAAGCGCGTTTCTCTAAGTCGTAGATGCCACCGATGTTGCCAGCTGAGCTGTGGTCGATGGCAATTTCGCCACTCAGGAGATAATTGACATAACTGTTGGGCGGCAGCAGGTAACGGGTTTGCTCCCAGACATCGGGACGCTCGGCTTTGAGCCACATCATTTTGGTGAAACCGTAGTAGCTGTCCACCCCGTTTCCGGTGATATCCCCCAGCCGGGTCAGGTTAATGTGCTCCTTTACCCACTTCACCTGAGCTTCAGCTCGACGATCCATCCATATCAAGCAGGGATGGAGGGGCTCGATATCATCGTCAACAGGTATACCCGAGCCACCGTAGAGGCTACTAACACAAAGACCCTTGACGTCCAGAGGGTTAATGCCAGGGGTGCTAAGGCAAGCGCTTAGGCAACCGAGTACTGCTTCCCACCACACATCGGGCCACTGTTCGGCCCAGAGTGGGCGCGGGGTATCGACTCGATAGCCTCTGCTGTGTTCGGCCAGTATTCGGCCATTGCCATCTAGCACTAGAGCCTTAGTGCTCTGGGTGCCGATATCGATACCGATAACCGTTTCCATACAGCTCTCCTTTTCTCGGCTCGGGACTAAACCTCGCCAAAGAGTATGTCGGGACTCAGGGCGAGCGCTTGCGGCTAATATAGATCGCCAGCAGTATGATCAAGCCCTTAATAACTGTCTGGAGGTAGGGTGATACGCCCATCAGGTTCAGGCCGTTGTTGAGCACGCCGAGCAACATGGCGCCAACCAGAGTCCCTAGGATCATGCCACGTCCCCCGGTAATGGCGGTGCCCCCCAGCACTACGGCAGCGATGGCATCGAGCTCGAAGCCGACCCCCGCGTTGGGTTGACCACTCATCAGCCGCGAGGTCAGAATCAAGCCTGCGATAGCCGCTGTAGTGCCGCTTAGGGTGTAGACCAGTAGCTTGTAGCGCGACACTCGGATGCCGGATAGACGAGTGGCCTCTTCGTTGCCGCCGATGGCGTAAAGATAACGACCGGTGGCGGTATGGCTGAGCAGCACATAGCCTAATGCGTAGACGGCGATCATGATCAGTATAGGTACCTCAATGCCGGCTAGGCTTCCGCGCCCGAAGAAGGCGAAGCTATCCGGTAGACCGGAAATCGGGTAGCCGCCGGTATAGATCAGGCCGAGCCCGCGGGCGATGCCCATAGTCGCCAAGGTGACGATAATTGGTGGCATACCAACGAAGGCAACAAAGACGCCATTGAAGGCCCCGAAAGCGGCGCCCACCAGTAGTCCGATGATGATAGCCAGCGAGGGTGGGACACCGGCGACCATCAAGCCAGCCATGACAGTACCTGACAGAGCCATCACCGGGCCCACCGACAGGTCGATGCCGCCGGTGAGAATGGCCAAACTCATACCCACAGCGATGATCGCGATGATCGACGACTGGCGGACCAGGTTGGCTATGTTGCTCCCCGTCAGGAAGTTGTCATTGATCAACGCCATGGCAATGAAGACGACAATGAAACCGATCAGCGGGTAGAAGATTGGAGTACGGCGCCAGCGGGCCAGTCGCGTCTTAAATGACTGAGGTTTGGTGCTGGAAGTAGAGGCGAGCTGGCTCATGCGCTGAGTCCCCCCGTAGCATGGTGCATGATAGATTGTGAATTGATGTTATCGCCTTCAAGCTCGGCGGCAATCTCACCTTGGTAAAAGACCTCGACGCGGTCGCAAAGACCAAGAATTTCAGGCAGTTCTGAAGAAATCATGATAATCGACACGCCCTGCGCGGTGAGCTCCTTCATCAAAGCGTAAATTTCGGACTTGGCACCAACATCAATGCCGCGTGTAGGTTCATCAAAGATCAGTATTTTGCATTGGTGGCCAAGCCAGCGGGCGATCACTACCTTTTGCTGATTGCCACCACTTAGGTTACCGACCGGCGTTTCTGGACTAGGGGCTTTAACCCGCACCGAGTCCATCAGATCGGCGGCGGTGCGCGACTCCTGGCGATGCTTGATCAGCGGTAAGGCGCCCTGGAACTGTTTCAGGTTATTCAGGGAGATGTTATCGCGGCACGAGAACGGCAGTATCAGCCCCTGGGTCTTGCGGCTTTCCGGCAGCAGCCCAATCCCCTGCTTGAGGGCAGTTGCCGGGTGGCGGAGCTTAATCGGTTTGCCTTCCATACTGACCTTTGCATGCACGGGGCGCGTTGCACCTATCAGCCCCATTGCCAGCTCCGTGCGACCGGAGCCCACCAAGCCAGCAAAGCCAAGGATCTCGCCACGATGAAGTTTCAATGAGTACTCAGAACCATCGGGATCGAGGCGCAGTGTTTCGATATCCAGCACCACATCGTCGTAGTCAGCATCGCAACGGCGTTTGGGAAATAGATTCTCGACGCGTCTGCCGACCATCTTCTCAATCAGGTCGTCGGGGGTGGTCGATGCGGTGTCACAGTCATCAACCTTTTCACCATCGCGCATCACAGTAACGCGATCGCAGATGGTGAAAATCTCATCCATATGGTGGGAGATGAAGACCATACCGACCTCTTGCTTGCGCAGCTCGCGCATGATGGTGAACAGATGGTCGGCTTCGCTGGGCGTTAAGGTTGCTGTTGGCTCGTCGAGCACTAGAATGCGTGCATCCAGGGATAGGGCCTTGGCAATCTCGATAAATTGCTGGTCGGCGACGCTCAGCTCAACGATAGGACAGTCCAGGGGGATGGTGACCTTAAGGCGCTCGAACAAGCGTTGAGCTTCGGCGACCATAGCACGTCGGTCACGCAGCCCTAATCGGTTGCGTTTTTCGCGTCCCAGGAAGATATTGTCTACGGCGTCTAGGTAGGGAATCAGGCTGAACTCTTGGAAGATGATGCCGATCCCCGCGTCGAGAGCGTCTTGATAACCGTGAAAATCGCAGCTCTTGCCATCAATGATGATTTCTCCTTCATCTTGTCGGTAGATGCCACAGAGAATCTTCATTAGAGTCGACTTGCCGGCTCCGTTCTCGCCAAGCAGTGCATGCACTTCGCCAGCATGAATATCGAGCGACACATTCTGCAGGGCCTTAACCCCAGGAAAGGACTTCGAAATATGTCTCAGGGATAATAATGGAGTCATAGGGGTACCCTCGTGTGCCACCAGAGGTGGCACACGCTGTCGGCGTCTTTGGTAGGAGTTACCAGCTGAAGTCGGCGGCTTTATCGCGATCAATCAGCTCGACGTCAATGGGAATCTCCGCAGGCGCAGTTTCAGCCCCCCAGTACTTGGCCATTGCCAGGCCGAGCCCCACGCGAACCATATCTGCGGGATATTGCGCTGAGGTAGCGATGAACGGTGAATCGGCTTTCTGGATCTCGGCAACGGCCTCGGGATGTCCGTCGACACTGACCAACTTGATATCCTGACCACTGGCTTCGATAGCGATCAGGGCACCCAAGGAGCCGATATCGTTGACGCTGAATAGACCGTCGAGCTCTGGGTTGGCCTGGATGATGTTCTCCGTCACCGTCATGGCATGGGTGCGTTCCTGACGGCCATTCTGCGTGGTGACAATCTCAATGCCGTCATGCTCGTCTAGCGCGGCGGTGCAACCATCGATACGCTGCAAGATTGGTACGACTGGAATGCCATCTAGCAGGGCTACTTGGCCTTCGCCGTCTAGCTGCTGGGCCAGATATTCGCAAGCTTTATATCCAGCATCGTAGTTTTTTGAACCCACGAATCCGTCAACTGGGCCGTTGGCCTGTGCATCAATGGCGACTGTGGTGACGCCGGCTTCTTTAGCAGCCAGTACCGCAGTTTCAACACCTACGGAGTCGGCGGGGTTAAGCAGTAGGATGTCGATTCCCCGCTGGATCATGTCCTCGACATCGCTGACCTGCTTGGAGACATCGTGGCGGGCATCAGTGGTGATTACTTCGGCTCCCATGCTTTCGGCGGCGCTCTCGAGTGCCTCTTGCATAGTCACGAAGTATTCGTTGTTGAGTTCCTGAAACGACATGCCGATTGTCAGGGTATGCTCATCAGCCGATGCGGTTACTGCTGCTGTTAAGGCAGTGGCGCTGGCGGCGAGGAGAGCCGTCTTGCGAAAGGGGGCTGCGATATTACTAATTTTCATGGTTGGCTCCAGATTTGTTGTTGTTGCGTTGCAAGGTGCAGAAAAGCTGACTTTGTTGGAATGTTAACGTCAACATTAAAAAAGCTAGAAGAGTCCAGCTGACAAAGCAATAGCACTCAGACCAATGTCTACTAGTTCCTAGCCAGTCTCTCTGAATTTTACTTTACATATCGAAATTGCTTGGTAGGACCACCATGTCACGAATGGTCACATTGCGAGGGCGAGTCAGAATGTACATGACAGCATCAGACACATCCGATGGCTCAATAATGCTGCCTGACTCTTTCGCCTTGCGCAGATTTTCTTCAGGCCAGTCAGCAAGCAAGGCACTGTTGACTGGGCCAGGTGAAACCGAAGCAACGCGGATGCCATGTTTCAAAACTTGGCGACGCACGGTCTGGACGAAATTGGTCATGGCCCACTTGGAAGAGGCGTAGACCGGCTCCCAATGGACGGGGAAATGCCCAGCTACCGAGCTCGTCACTATGATGTCACCTGTTCCGCGTTCAATCATGTGTGGCAAGACATTCTGGACGTTCTTCATCACGACGCTTACATTTAGGCTCACCATTCGGTCAATGGCATCTGGGTCAGCGTCGAGCAAGTCACCCCCGATATAGCTACCAGCATTGGCGTGGAAGATATCGAGTTGGCCAGCTTTCTCCAGAATTTGTGACAGCAACGTTGCGCAGTCCTTAGGGTCAAGCAAGTCCATGACCAGGGGAATCGCAGCATCGCCCAATTCCTCACAGATTGTCTTCAGTGAGGCCTGATCGCGATCAACCAGTACGACGCGAGCGCCTGATGCAATCATCGCCTTTACAGTAGCAAGCCCTATTCCCGATGCCGCACCGGTGACAGCTGCGACCTTTCCTTTCAATTCATTAGCCATCAAATTCTCTCCTGTAATTGTCTTTTTTAGTCAAAGCGACTTGAAGTTTTTGAAGCGCTTGTACAGTGGGTGGGTGCTGACGTCTTCTAAATGTTAACGTCAACATTTATCAACACTAGTCGCCCACAATGGGCAAATCAATGGAGGGTAGACCAATGTCTAGAGTAACGAGTGAGGAGAAGGTTTATCCAGTCTCGTTTCTCAGCCTTATTGTTGCTTTTTCGTGTGCAACCAGCCTCCGAAACGAGAGTTGCAGGTTTACCTTCTAAGGGGCTCGCCAAATTACAGAAAAGACCTGCGATTTCTCACAGGTTCTTTACGGGGTGTGACCAAATGGCGCGCCCCGTCTTCAATGTTCAAACTTGAGCTTTCCTTTTCTCAACGACGATATTAAAGCTATAATGCTCAGGATATATATTTAAGTTTTATCTTAAATTTTAAAAAAATATAGGAATGTAGACTATGGCATCAGTACTGAGTGATTATCTCAAAAAAGAACAGATGTTGAAGCAACTGCAGGAAGAGCTGCAAGCGCTGGAAAATAACAGTGAGCTAAAAGCAGAGCTTGAATTCAAAGAAAGACTACAAGCACTTATGACGGAGCACGGCAAATTAGCGCGCGATGTATGTGAAATGCTTGACCCATCTTACCGCTCTAAACCAGCAAAAGCTGGCAAGGTAAGCACAAGCAGTACAGATGGTCGTAAAAAACGCCCTTTGAAGGTATACAAAAACCCACACACTGGCGAAACGGTAGAAACCCGTGGCGGCAATAACAAAGTCATCCAAGAGTGGAAGGCTGAATTTGGTAATGAAGAAGTTGTCAGTTGGGTTGTGAAAGTAACCGAGTAATAAAACTGATATTTACTTCGGGGTGGCAGCGCCAGCATGGCAAAGTTACCCCTTAAAATGCTCACTGAGTCTGCTCAGTGAGCGAAAAAGTATTTAATCGCTGTGCTGGAAAAGAAAAGTAGCGAGTAAGTCCATCAGTCATCCGTTAATTAGCATAGTGACCAGCGCTTTGTTGGTTCTTCGTCATTCAGTATGGAATGCTTTCTTTCAGTCTGAGAATGGAACTGTGTGAGATAGGCGTGGCGCACCCAAGAGTTTTGACTGCTCAACTGGGTTAAACGCTATTATTGTTGCGCCAGCCATTGGTTGAACTGCGCTTCATCAAGTGGCCGTGAAAATAAGTAACCTTGTCCTTCCAGGCAGCCGTTCTGCCGCAGGGTATCACGCTGGCTCTCGGTTTCGATGCCCTCGGCAATCGTGTGCATCTGCAAATTAGTCGCCAGCTCTATGACGGTATGCGCTATTCCAAAATGGGGTTGGTTGGCAGCATCGCCACTCACGAAGCTACGGTCAATTTTAAGTCGATCAATCGGTAGGCTGCTCAAAATACTTAGCGACGAATAGCCCGTGCCAAAGTCATCAATCGCAATACTAATACCGTGCTCTCGCATCTGCTTAAGTTTTTGTATAACACTGTTAATATCATGTGCCGCCATCGATTCGGTTAGCTCAATTTCAACGTGATATCCCTGCAAGCCTTGCGTGTGAATATAATGAAGTATATTGGCGACGAAGTTATCTTCTATCAGTTGCACAAGCGAGACGTTGATCGCCACACGGAACGTATCGTCCACGCGCCCTATTAAGCCTGCCCGCCAACGCAGCGCGGTACGAATCACCCAGTCGCCCAGTGCGACGATCATGCCGGATTGTTCAGCCAGGGGAATAAAGTGATCTGGTGGGATATGCTGGCCCTCGGCTGTCTGCCAGCGTAACAAACACTCCGCCCCCATAGCGGCACCGTCGTGTAAGCGAATAAATGGCTGGAAGTGTAACGTTAAACGCTCACTGGAGAACGCCACGCGCAAACGGCTCAACAGCTGCATACGATCACGGGCAGCATCGGCTAATTCTGTGGCGAATAAGACAGTTTTACCGCGGTGAAAATGCTTGGCCTGTTTTAAAGCCACGCCTGCGTTTTTGAGAATTTCCATGGCGTGGCGCGATGTCTTGTCGAGAATAATTAAACCGCTGGTGGCGGAAAGCCGCAGCGGCTCGTTCTGGTGCAGTCTGAAGGGTTCCGCAAAGACGGTTTCGATACTCTCTGGAGTCAAATCGCTTGCATCGCCCAATATGCCAAATACGTCGCCACTCACGCGTGCGATGCACTGGCTTTTACTG